>Ga0126381_100007372_pt1 | contig 12235 bp, 11 predicted proteins | sample PanSoiMetPlot_28_FD_96465 | JGI IMG/M metagenome (GOLD analysis project Ga0126381, IMG submission 96465) | Tropical forest soil microbial communities from Panama - MetaG Plot_28 | ecosystem: Environmental > Terrestrial > Soil > Tropical forest > Bulk soil | place: Panama | collected 2016-02-17
AGCCGCGCCGCGTTTTCGCCTAGGATTGCGCGCCGCGCTTTATCGTCGAGGTTGTCGGCGCCTTCGATTAAACCGATCGGATCGATCTCGCCCATATCGGCCGGATAGTCGGTGCCCATCAGGATGTGGTCGGCGCCGTACTGCTCGACCAGGTAGTGCAATTGGTGATGCGTGTAGACGAGCACATCGAAGTAGAGGCGCTTCAGGTAGGTCGTCGGCATGTCCTTGATCCGCTCGCAGCAATCCGGCCGCGCCGCCGCGGCATGGTCGATACGCCCGGAATAGGCCGGCAAATAACCGCCGCCATGCGCGACGACGATCTTCAAGCCGGGATGATCTTCAAGCACGCCGCCGAAGATCAGGTGATGCACCGCGACCGTCGAGACGAGCGGGTTGCCGATGACGTTCGCAAAGTAATGGTCGTGGAAGCGCCGCGCTTCGGTGAACCCGTCAGGATGCATGAAGATGACCAGCCCTAGCTCCTCACAGCGCGCGAAGACCGGCCGAAACCGTTCTTCCGACAGATCGGCGCCGGCGACATGCGTCATGATTTCGACGCCGCGGAACCCCAAGGATTTGTGCAGCCGATCGAGCTCGCGCAAAGCAAGCTCCGGCGCCTGCAACGGCACGGTGCCGAGCCCGGTGAAGCGGTCGGGGTATTTGCCGCACATCTCGGCGATGTCGTCGTTGATCTGCCGCGACACCGCGAGCCCGAGATCGGGGTCGGCGCCGTAATAGGTCTGGCGCGGCGCCGGCGAGATCGCCTGGATGTCGATCCCCATATGGTCCATGTCCGCGATGCGCTGCTCGGCCGAGACGCTCTGCAGATTCGTGCGCGCCGCGTTCTGCCGGTTGATCTCACGGCTCTCGGGGCTGGCCTGCGTTTCGAGATACCAGCGCGACACCGCCTCGTTGCCCTCGACCATCTCGGTCGCCTTGGCGCTGCGGATATGACAATGAATATCGAGCGTAAACCACTTGCCGCGCGCATGCGCCGGGCCGGGAAAGCGCCCCGGAAGCCGCGTTCCGGGCGGACGGCAGGTGAACAGCATCACAGGTCTCCGAGACGCGTCGGCGTTTACGCCCGACAATAGCGCGCGCGCCCGCTGCTGCCACCTGCCCTTTATACGGCGCTGCGGCTCATCGTCTCGATAGGCGGACTAAATCACGGGCCTCGCGCAGTATGCGACTGCGCTTCGAGATCGTCTGCGTCCTTGTCGAGTTCCTCGGCAACCCGGCGCAGCTCGTTCGCAATGTCCGGTGCATGTTCCGCGATCCGTCGCAGCTGGATCGCCGCCATCCGCATAAAACGGATCGTGTTGTCGACAGCCCGGAGCATGCGATTACCCATCGGCATCAGCCTCGTTGCGGTTCGATTGTTCTGTCGGATCGCCGTTGCGTGCGGTCGGCGGCAGCCCCCGCCGCAGATGGCGGCATCATTCACCGAGCTTGAGTTCAGAGATCTCGTGCTCGGCTCAACGAGCTTCGCGGCACAATTATTCCCGTCTCGTATCAGCTTCCTCAGTGTAGTCAACAGGCTTTTCTTCAGAGCAGCCGTAAAACTTATCACATGATTTCTTTGCTGTTCTCACAGCAACGACGCAAAGACTGGTATCAGCTGTTGCCATGTTGTTAGAGTCATTCATGTGAAGGCTGCGTCTGGCTATAAAACCTTACAATACGTAAAGGATGCATTTCCCTGCCCGATGTGTTCGACGGCAGTAGGAGAGGGCAGAACCATGAGCGAGACGAAGATGAGTCGACATGAGCGCCTTCAGATCATTCTCACTGCTGAGGAATTGGCCGCGCTGGACGACTGGCGCTTTGCGAACCGCATGCCGACCCGCGCCGCGGCAATCAGGGAGCTGATGAAGCGCGGGATGGCGGTACGCCTCGATGGCGATGGCGCCAGCCGGATCGGCCGGCGCTCCCGCGACGTGCGTCTCGTCGAGCGGCGGCCTCACAGCGGCGGCACAGCGTCTGCCGATTGAGGCTCGCTGAATTAGCTCGGGAAACGCCGCCCCGGCCGTACGGTGTCAGGGTTCGAGCGGCTCCCGGGCGACCAGAGGCTCGGGGCGGTAGCGGCGGTCCATCGCTCGCAATCGCCTCGACAGGATCTGCATGACGGTCAGCGCAAAATGCGGCGCTTCGGCGACGAGAGCGGAAAAGCGCGCCTCGTCGACTGCCACGAGTTCGCAGTCGCTCAACGCATAAACGGTCGCGCTGCGCGCCGGGTAGCGTTCGACGAGCGCCATCTCGCCGACGATGCCGCCCGGCCCGACATCCTCATAGATGACGCCGCCGCTGCGGATCCGGAGCGTGCCGCTTTTGACGACATACATGGAGCTCGGCGGGTCGCCTTCGGTGAACAGCACCTGTCCGCTTGCCAGCGCGACATGCGGCTCTCTGATCAAAAGCGCGATAATGTCGCCGTTCTCGGGCTTTGCCGGAACGTGCTCCGGCGGCTCGCCGCCGGTGGCGGAAACGCCCGGCCTCCTGCGGGGGGAGGTGCGAGGATTGCCGATCATTGCCCAGCCCTTACGTGAGCGAGGCTGCGGCGTTTTCGCGCGGGGGTCAACCGGAATCACTCAGCATCCCGGACAAGCCGACCCGGTTCCGAAGCAAATTCAACGCCTTCGACGACGCGCCGCCTGCCGGCCCCCTCTCCTCAGAGGTCGTTGTAGATTGCCAGGGCGAGCTCGATGTCCTCGAAAGCCTTGGCGCGGCCCCGGTGCAATACAAGAGCGCGCGAGCAATAAGCCCGAACGACCTCGGGGCTGTGCGAGGCGAGGATCAGGGTGCGGTCGGCGCGCCTGACGAACAGCTCCTCATAGGAACGCTGCTGAAAGCGCTGGTCGCCGACGGTGATGATTTCGTCGATCAGGTAGCAGTCGAAATCGATCGCCAGCGACATTGCGAAATTGAGGCGAGCCCGCATGCCGGCGGAATAGGTACGCACCGGCTCTGATAGAAATTTGCCGAGCTGTGCGAAATCCTCGACATAGTCGCGGATCAGATTGAACGGCTTGTTATAGATGCGGCAGATCATCCGGATATTGTCATTGCCGGTCATGCTGCCGCCGATGCCGCCGGTCAACCCGACCGGCCACGACACCGACATTTGGCGTTCAATGGTGCCGAGCGTCGGCACCTCGATGCCCGAGATGAGACGGATCAGCGTCGATTTTCCGGCGCCGTTTCTTCCGAGGACAGCCACCTTCTCGCCCGGCGACACGCTGAAGGACACGCCGCTCAGCACCCGGTGCCAGCCCTTGCCGATCTCCGAGTGGTAATCCTTGCAGACGTCTTCGGCGGTGATCATCGGTCCCGGATCATCAGTCCTGCCGCGTACGGCCGGCCCCGGCGCGCTGGCGCATCAAATCGACGATGCCGCTAGGCCCCGGCGTGTTCGCGCACGCTCGCGACTAGCAGCCAGGCGATGCCGTAGGCCAACAGGCAGCTCACGACGACCGTCGCGAATGAGATCGCCCGCTTCGGATAGAGCGGGTAATCCGCGAGGTTTGGCTGTGCGATGGTCTCGAGGTAGAGCTGCTGCTTCTGCGCTTCGAGCTTGGCCGATTCGAGGGAGGCAAGCGCCGAGGCGAGGGTCTTCTCGGCCAGTAGTTTCTGCACATCGAGCCGCTCGTATTCGGTCAGCGCGGTCGCAACCGAGTTGTTGTCGCCGGTGATCTTCGTGCGCTGCTCCGCAATGAGCTTGTCGAGCGAGGCGATGCGCGTCTGGATCAGCGGGATTTGCGGGCTGTTCGGCGAGTTTTTGAGAAGCTCGGCGAGCTGGGCGCGGGCATTCGTCTGCTGCGCGTTCATATTCGCCAACAGCTCGACGGGGCCCGTGGCGGCGGTTTTCGGATCGAGCATCTTCTGTTGGATGCGATAGGCGGTCAGCTCGGTCCCGATCTTGGCGATCTTCTGTTCCGTCGCGTCGACCTCGCGCTGGAACGCACCGACGAGATCCTGGCGGGAGCGCTCGTTGAGCTGATTGACCAGCTGCTCGCTGAATTCGAGCAGGGCGCGCGCCATCCGCTGGGCGTCTTCGGGGCGGTACGCCTTGGTGAGCAGCGTGCTGACCCCGCTCTGGCTGTCGCGCTCGACCACAATGAAGCGCAGGTAGCTCGAATAGAGCGATTCAAAATCGTGCCGCCAGAACCAGATGCCGGGAAAACGCGTGATGAGGTCGCCTTCCGGCCGGCTCAGCAAGGCGCGCAGATCGACCTCGCGCTCGAGCTGCCGCGCCGCGTCGCGCGAGTTGATGTAGTCGAGCACCGCATAGGTGTCTTCCGAGCCGCCGACACCGGCGCTGCTCAATAGGCTCGCGACCCCGCTCGGCGGTCCCTTGCTCGGGCCGCGCACGATGAACTTGACCTCGGAGGAGTAGAGGTCGGAGGCGATGGCGAAGAAATAAACGCCCGCGATCAGGGTAGGCAGGCCGACAATCGCCCAAAACCAGATGTTCAGCGAGCGCAGGAACCGGAGCAGCGCCTCGGGGATGGCGCTCGGGCGGGCGCCGGCGATCGCAGTAGCCTCGCGGGTGGCGGCTTGAACGCGGCGAACGAAGTCGACCATTGCAGAGTACCGAGTTGTGCGACGGGAAAATTGGCGGGAAAGGAGGGAGACGATGCGGACCGCGCCGCCCCCGTTTTCGGCCGCGCCCAAGACGCGCCCAAGATTCGAGTATAGCCTCTAAGTGCCCGAACCGAAACTTGAAAGGGCGTGGGCCGGCCGGCTCGTTCAACCTGCCGCAGCGGCGCGCGGCTGCGCCCGGCCGGTTCGCGGGAACAGCCGCTCCTCGACAAGGCCGCAGATGATGTGTCCGGCGGTGATATGGATCTGCTGGATGAGCGGCGTCGACTCCGACGGCGCGCGGAGGCACAGGTCGCATAGTGCCGCCATATCGCCGCCGCTCTTTCCGGTCAGCCCGATGGTGACGAGACCGAGTTCGCGGGCGGCGGCGATCGCGCGCAGGATGTTGACCGAGCGGCCCGAGGTCGAGATCGCGATAAATACATCGCCCTCGCGGCCGAGCCCGCGCACCTGTCGCTCGAACACCCTTTCGTACCCGTAATCGTTGCCCACCGCCGTCAGCACGGAGGTGTCGGTCGTCAGCGCGATCGCCGCCGCCGGCGCCCGGTCGTAATTGAGCCGCGACAGCATTTCGCCCGCGAGGTGCTGCGCATCGGCCGCGCTGCCGCCATTGCCGGCGAGCAGCATTTTGCGGCCGCCCTGGAGCGCCGCCGTCGTCCGGTCCACGATCGCCGCGATCGTGTCGGCAAACACGGGATCGTCGATCGCCGCCTGCAAGACCTCGCGCGAGCGCGTGAGGTATTCGATCACCGGCGCGGCTGCCGCTGGGTTCATGCCTGTCCCCTGTACTGAGTTTTCGGCTCCTGAGCTTCGGCGGCACTTGGCCCGCCCCGGCAGGGCTGTCAAGCGCGATCTGCCTTACCGCTGCTGGCTGGGCCGGGCCGGCACGGCGATTTTCGTGGACAGCCGCTGGGCGATTGCCGAGATTGCCCGATCGTCGCAGCCTTGCCGTTACCGTGCTTGGATGAGCCGGCAACGGCGTGCCGCCCATGTGCAGTCTGCAGCAAATCGAAACTCAGGCCCGCGCTCGAACCATCGCGCCTCCTGGCCGGGAGACCACTCGGAAGCCCGCCCGGATGCGGTTTACCGGGATGCGGCTCTCGCCGGAAATCGCCGCGGCATTGTTTCCGGATATTGTCGTCGAGCGCCACCGCGACGGCTCGGATCGTCCGTTGCTGCGGCTCGGCCCGGGGCTGTTGCGGGCCCCGCCGCATTATCGCGATGCCGCGGGTCTCAGTGCGGTAGGGCTGGCGCTATCCGGCCCGCCATCCCCGGCCGATTGTCTTGATCCCGGGCGCATCCTGGCCCAACCCGGCTGGGAAACCCCGGAGCTTATCGCACGAGCACAGGCGGCGCGGCAGGCGTTGCTGGATGCTCGCATCGGCGGCATGTGGTGGGGCGACGAGCCGCCCGTCCGCGACGCCTCCGCGCTCGTCGCGCTCGCCGAGTTGCCCGTCTCCGGCAACATCGCGCCTGCCGAGCACACCCTGATCGCGATGCTTGACGCGGCCTTGGCCGAGCATCCGCCGGAGCGGGTCATCGTGCTTGCTTCCAACCGGGTTCAGTCGCGCTTGCGATCGAAACTGGCCGGGCTCGCGTCGCGCGGCGCATGCATTGTTTCGCGCGAGATCGCGCCGTTGGCCGTCATCGAACATGCCGCGCAGGTTTACAGCGCCGGCGGCGAGATCGGCTTTCTCGCGCTGCTCGCGGCTCGGCCGGTCCGTGCCTTCGCCTCCTCCTTCTATACCGGCTGGGGCCTCACGCAGGATGCCGCCGAAATCCCGCAACACGGTTTTGCGCGTACGATCGACGAAGTATTCGCCGCTCATTCGCTGCTCGCGGCGCGTTATCGCGATCCGTTCCGCAACCTATCGGCCTCGTTTGAGGATACGCTGGCGCTTGTCACCGAATGGCGCCGCATCGAGCTCGCCAACCGCCAGATCGCCGTCTGCGCCGGCATGTCCTTTTGGAAGCGCCGGCGGGTGGCGGATTTCCTGCGCTCGAGCGCTGGAACACCCGTCTTCCGGCGCAGCGCCGCCGGCGCCGTCTCAGCGGCGCGTCGTCGTTCCGGAACAGCGCCGCGCGCGATCGCCGTCTGGGCCTCGCGCATTCCCGCCGGCCTGCCGGCACTGGCGGCGCGCGACGGCGTGCCGTTGATTCGCGTCGAGGACGGGTTTGTCCGCTCGGTCGGGCTCGGTGCCGATTTTCTGCCGCCGGCTTCGCTCGTCTTCGATAAGGGCGGCATGTATTACGACCCGCGCTCGCGCAGTGACCTCGACCGCCTCCTCGCCGAGATCGACTTCGATGCGGCGATGGTCGAGCGGGCGCACCGGCTGATCGCGCAGCTCGTCGGGCGTGGCGTCACAAAATACAATTTGGGCGGCGCCGCGCCGGTCTGGGGTCTGGCGTCGGGCAGGCGGCAGATCCTCGTCCCGGGCCAGGTGGAGGACGATCTCTCGGTTGTTTATGGCGGCGGCGAGGTCCGGACCAATCTCGATCTGCTCGCTTCGGTCCGCGCCGCCAACCCGGACGCCTTTATCCTCTACAAGCCTCACCCAGACGTTGTTGCCGGTCACCGCAAAGGAGCGGTTCCCGACGGTCTCGCGCGGCGCTATGCCGACGCGATTGTCGAGGATGTCCAGATCGCGGCGCTCCTCGCCGGCATCGACGAGGTGCACACGATGACCTCGCTCGCCGGCTTCGAGGGCTTGCTGCGCGGCCGTCAGGTCACGGTTTACGGCCGGCCGTTCTATGCCGGCTGGGGGCTGACGCGGGACAAGCTGCCGCTCGACCGCGGCCGCCGCCTCAGTCTGGAGGAACTGGTCGCCGGCGCGCTGACCCTCTATCCGCGTTATTTCGATCCCGTCACGCGGCTGCCCTGCGGGCCGGAAGTCATTATCGAGCGCCTCGACCAGCCGGAGGCGTGGCGGGTTGGGCCCCTGGTAAGGGCGCGCCGGTTGCAGGGCCGGCTGGCGCGTCGCTGGGCGGAGTTGCGCGCCGCGGCATTTGCGGCCGATTTCGTCGGCGAGCAGCCGCGGCGCTGATGGTTGGGGCGGTATAAAGCTCGGATGCGGGCACCATATCGCGTCGTCGTCATCACCGGCGCGTCGAGCGGGCTCGGCGCGGCGCTGGCGGTTGCCTATGCCGGGCCAGGGGTCGCGATGGGTCTTGTTGCGCGCAATGCCGAGCGGCTCGCGGCCACCGAAGCTGCCTGCCGCGGCGCCGGCGCCACCGGCGAGAGCGCCGCGATCGATGTCGCCGACGCTCCAGCGCTCGCCCGCTGGCTCGAAGCCTTTGATTCGGTGCATCCGGTCGAGTTGCTGATCGCCAACGCCGGAACCTCGGCGGGGCCGGATCCCGACAGCCCCGGCGAGCCGTTCGCGCTGACCGAGCGCCAGCTCGCGACGAATCTGATCGGCGCCGTCAGCACGATCGCGCCGCTGGTGCCGCGGCTCTGCGAGCGCCGCCGCGGCCGCGTCGTCGCGATTGCTTCGGTCGCCGCCTTACGCGGCCTGCCCTACAGCCCGGGCTACTGCGCGAGCAAGGCCGGGCTGCGCGCTTATGCGGAGGCGCTGCGGCCGCGGCTGGCGCGTTACGATGTCGGTATGACCGTCGTCTGCCCCGGCTTCTTTGCGTCGCCGATGAGTGACCGTTGGCAAGGACCGGCCCCGTTTCTGGTCAGCGGCGACGCGGCGGCGCGGCATATCAAGCGCGGCATCGACCGCGGCCGGCCTCGCATCCATTTTCCGTGGCCGCTCGTCTTCGGCATGCGCTTCTGCGACCTTGCGCCGGCCGTGATCGGCGACGCGATCCTGCGCCGTTTCCGTTTTCGGATCGGGCCGGCGTGAACGCGGTATCGCCCCTCGAATTGCTGCATCTCGCCGCCGGGCTGGCGCTCGCGGCGGTGGCGTGGCTGATCCCGCGGCACATCGCCGGTGCGCATCGCGCCAGACCGCCGGCTCTCCTGCTGGATGTGGCGCCATTGGTCATTGGCGCGGGGCTGTTATGCCTCGCCACGGGCCGGCCGCTGTTTGCCGGTCTCGTCGCGCTGGCGCTGTGCGCCGGCTTCGCGCTCGCGGATCACACGATGCGGCAAACCCTGCGCGAGCCCGTCGTCTTCTCGGAAAGTGTCGAGCTGCCGCAGGTATTCAGCCATCCGCATCTTTATCTGCCGTTCGCCGGGTCCGGTCTCGTGCTCGGCGGCGCGGCGGCTGCCGTGTTGCTCGCGGTAACACTGGTTGTCGACGAGCCGCCGGTCTGGACGCCCCACCCCGTCGCCGCTCTTGTTGCAATTGCGCTGGTCGCGACGGGCATATGGTTGCTCTCGCGTGAGCCGCTCCTGGGCCGAGCGGCAGCTCTGCTGCGCCGTCTCGTGCCAAGCGGAGAACCCTTCGCGGATGCCGCCGCATTTGGGCCATTCGCGATGCTGCTGGCGCACACCCTGATCGCCCGCGCGGAGCGGCCGGTGCGGCGGCAGGCACTGGCGCCGCGCCGGCGCGTCGGCACCGGCGGCGGTGATGCGGTTCCCGTCGTCCTCGTGCAATGCGAGTCGTTTTTCGATGCCGGTCGGCTGGCCCCTGCCATCGGACAGCAGCTGCTGCCGGCATTCAACGAGTGTCGCGCCGGGGCGACACTGTCGGGCCGCCTCGAAGTCCCGGGCTGGGGCGCCAACACGATGCGCACCGAATTCGCTGTGTTGACGGGTATCCCCGAAAGCGAGCTCGGCTACGATCGGTTCAATCCGTATTACGCGTTGTCGCGAGCGCCGGTCGCCTCGCAGGTCTGGCGGCTGCGCGATGCCGGCTACCGCACGATCTGTCTGCATCCGTTCAGCGGCCGTTTCTTCCGCCGCGATCTGGCGATGCCGGCGCTCGGCTTCGACACGTTTGTCGATGGCGCGGCGCTCGGCAGCTCCTCGCGCCCGCCCTATTGTTCCGACGCCGATCTGGCGCAACACGTCTTGCGCGTGCTCGATGACGCGGGGCCGCGATGCTTCATTTTCGTCATTACGATGGGCAACCACGGCCCTTGGCTCGACAAGGGGGCGCCGATAGATCCCCTGATCGCGCGGCTGTTCGATGTGGCGTCCGTGTCGCAGGGCAAGACCTTGCAGCGCTATCTCGACGGGCTGCGCCGCTCCGACGACATGCTCGAAATGCTGATGTCGGGGCTCGCGCGGCGCAGATGCGGCGCAATCCTTGGCTTTTATGGCGACCATTTGCCGAGCCTGCCGCAGGCCTTCGAGCATTTCGGCTTTGCCGAGCCGCACAGCGATTATGTGATTTGGCCGGGCGGCGCCATGTCGCCGGTGTGTCGCGATCTGCCGGCCCATGAGCTCGGCCGCATCATCGTCGACCGCGTGCTCGGCGGTGCATGGGAGCCGGCGTTACACCCTCATGATGCGGCGACCGCCCGCGTCTCTCCGATCGGTGCGTTGGCGCAAAGCCGTTAGGACTGGCGCTCGGCCATTTCCCACGTGTCCGCGAACTCGGCCATGCGATCGAACCCCTCGGCCAAGTCGAACAGCTCCTGCCGCACCTCCGGGAACCTCGTCTGCCGTGCCAATTGCCTCAGCGAATCGGCGACGTCGCGGTAGTGACCGCTTCGCGGCTGGTGATCGTCGCGGGTCACGAATGCGGTACCCAGTGAGATTCAGTCGGCCAACATCGGTTTACCCAGACGCGTTCCGCGCCTGCTTATGGCGCCGCGACGGGCTTCAGTCATTGCTGCCGCGCGCCGCCGATGCCGTTTCAAGCTCGCCCAGATGCGCCGCCGTGTTGATGATTGCGGTATGCGAGAAGGCTTGCGGAAAATTGCCGAGCAGACGCTTGGAGATGGGGTCGTATTCTTCCGACAAGAGGCCGAGGTCGTTGCGCAGATCGAGCAGCCGCTTGAACAACGCCACGCCGTCATCGCGGCGTCCGATCCGCGCCAAGGTATTGGCCATCCAGAAGCTGCAGGCGAGAAACACGCCTTCTCCGGGCGGCAATCCGTCGGCGTCCGGATGGGTCCGGTAGCGGAGCACAAGTCCCTCATGCATCAGCTCACGCTCGATCGCCGCCACGGTGCCGCGCACCCGCGGATCCTCCGGCGGCAGAAACCCGAGTTGCGGGATCAGCAGCAGTGACGCATCGAGATCGCGCGAGCCGTAGGACTGAACAAAGGTATTGCGCTCGCCGTCGTAGGCCTGCTCAAGCACGTGGGCGGCAATCGTCGCGCGTACCTTTTCCCAATGCGCGCGCGGCCCCTTGAGGCCGAATTGATCGACACCCTTGATCGCACGATCGAAGGCGACCCAGCACATCATCTTCGAAAACGTGAAATGCCGCGGCTCGCCGCGGACTTCCCACATGCCGTGGTCGGGCCGCTGCCAGATCGTCTCCAGATATTCCAGCACCGTTTGGGCCATTTGCCAGGAGTAAGGATTGCTCTCGAGCCCGTAGCGTCGGCAGGTGTAGAGCGCATCGCTCAGCTCGCCATAGACATCGAGCTGCAGCTGTTCGTGCGCCGCGTTGCCGATCCGCACCGGGCGGCTGTTCTCGTAACCCGGCAGCCAGCCTATCTCGAATTCGGGCAGCCGCCGCTCGCCGGCGACCCCGTACATGATCTGCATTTCGGAGGGGTGCCCTGCCGCAGCGCGAAGCAGCCATTCGCGCCACGCCCGCGCCTCGCTGCGATAGCCGGAGGTCAACAGCGCATATAGCGTGAACGTCGCATCCCGGATCCAGCAATACCGGTAATCCCAGTTGCGCACGCTGCCGATCCATTCGGGCAAGGATGTCGTGGCCGCCGCGACGATGCCGCCGGTCGGCTGGTAGGTCAGCATCCTGAGCGTGATCAGCGAGCGGATAATCGCGTCGCGCCACGGTCCCTGCAAATTGCATTGGCCGGCCCAGTCGTGCCACCGCGTTTCGGTCGAGAGCAATCGCTCGAAAGGGTCGCGGTAGCGGAACCCGTGATGGTGCGAGGGGTACCAGCTCATCGTGAATGGCACGGTCTCGCGGGCGTCGACCGTGAAGTCGCCAATTGTCGTCAAATCAGGCGTACCACGAAGCTCGACGGGCGTGATGAATTGCAGCGCGTTCGGACCGGCGACGGCCTGCGGCCCGCCAAAATGCTGGCGCACCCACGGGATGCCGCGGCCGTAATCGAAGCGCATGATCAGCTCGGTGCGCATCCGCACCCGGCCTCTCTCGCCTCTGATCAGGCGGATCAGATCGATCTGCTCCTCGCGGTCGGTCAATGCGATGAAATCGATCAGCGTGACGCAGCCGTCGGCGGTCTCGAACTGCGTTTCGAGGATGCCGGTGTCATTGCGGTATCGCCGCGAGAGGCGGACCACCGGATCGGCCGGCTCGATGAGCCAGCGTTTTCGCGTCCGCCGCTCCGGTGAAAGCGCCGCGCACATGCCCGAACGGCTCGCTCTCATGAGCGGGCCAACCAAGGAGCCGCAGGTCAATGGGAATGAAATCTCCCTGCCGCCATTGTTGTGAATCGCACGCGCGACAACCTCCTTGTGCCGCTTCCGCCCAGCAGCAGGACCGCGGACCTGGAATGCGCAAGTTTCTATATATGCTGGCGAATCTGACAGATCGCAGGCGACTGCCGCAAGCCTAGGCGAGGCGTTCGAACACAC
>Ga0126381_100007374_pt1 | contig 12235 bp, 9 predicted proteins | sample PanSoiMetPlot_28_FD_96465 | JGI IMG/M metagenome (GOLD analysis project Ga0126381, IMG submission 96465) | Tropical forest soil microbial communities from Panama - MetaG Plot_28 | ecosystem: Environmental > Terrestrial > Soil > Tropical forest > Bulk soil | place: Panama | collected 2016-02-17
CAGCCGCGCACCGCGGAGTGATGTTGGATCCACTCAATCCCCAGACGCATTATTGGCTCGGTGTCTCTCAGGCTCTCGCGCGGCGCTATGACGAGGCCATAGCTAGCTTTACGAGTGCGAAACGTCTGTTTCCGAACATGCCCTTTGTCGACGGTTGGATCGGGGTGAGTTACTACATGACGGGTAACTTCGCGAACGCCCAGAGAGAATGCGGGAGGGCGGACCAGTATCTTTCAATCATCTGCATGGCCATGACATACGACAAGCTCGGGCAACGCGCCGATGCAGAGACCCTCCTTGCCAAATTGCGGGCTTTACGCGGCGACAATGGCGCACTCGTATACGCCATTATCTGCGCGCAGTGGGGTGATAGCGTTAATGCACTCCAATGGCTTGAGACCGCAACGCGCCTCCGTGATCCTTGGTTGGAGTACTTGAAGGTATTTGCGCTCTTTGACCCGCTACGCAAGGAGCCGCGCTTCCAAGAGATCGAACGCGCGCTGAACTTTCCGGGCTGAGTCACGATGCGCGGGATGCCGCGGACAGAAAATCAGCTAATTCACATGTCGTACTGACGCGGCTTGGGACACCCTGGGGAGTCCTGCATCGAGGCGGCGTACGGCGGAGCGCCCGCCGGACTCAGGCATCCACGCGATCATTAAGAAGAGTGCGTAGAATCGCGCTCTCTAACAAGGAACATCCGGGTCCGAAAGGCAACGGAAATTAGATGAATAATGTTATGTAAGTATTTGAATCTGGTGCCCGGCAGAGGACTCGAACTCGTCCGTATCCGCTTGATTCGGTGGATGTTTCCCCAGTGCGGGTGAGATTTACCCGCTGTTTTACCCTCTGCGCGAATGGTGCTTAAACCAGCGTTTCCAGGTTTCCGGTAGCGGGTAATTCTTGCGCTATACGATTCGTACATCCTTAGTGGATGGTATAGTGTTAATCAAATTGATTCAGAGTGATTAACATGGCCAATCGCGTCGTGACCGCACACATTCCAGACCACCTCGCCCGTCGACTCGACAGCCTTGCAGAAAGGCTAGAACGGCCGCGAGGCTGGGTCGTCAAAGAAGCGATCGAGGGGTATCTCGCTCTCGATGAGGAACGTCACCGACAGACATTGGCCGCACTCGCTGAAGTCGACGCTGGCGCGACGGTTGACCATGCCGAGGTCCGTGCTTGGGTGAAGGGCCTCGCTGCGCCTCGCCGCAGGCCACGCCGCTGAATTGTGGCGCTCCGCTGGACCGAATCGGCCTACGCGGACCTACGCCGACTGTACGATTTCCTGGAGCCGGTCAATCCCGGCGCAGCCGCACGCGCTGCGCGTGCGATCGTCAGCCGCATCGAGAGGATACCGGCGCAGCCGCGCCTCGGGGAGCAGCTAGCGCGCTTCGGGCTGCGAGAAGTCAGGCGCGTTCTCGTGGCGAGGTATGAAATTCGGTACGAGATCAAGAACAGTGACGTCATCGTGCTGCGCATCTTCCATACTCGGGAAGATCGGTAGGCAGGCGGGTGCAGGGTGATGAAATACGGCACAGTCCTCACTCGTTCGTCAGGTGCGTTCTTGTAGCCCTGGCCAGACGGCATCCGGGGAATGCCCTGCGCAATAGACATGTAAACTCCCGTCTCTCTCGCCATCGTCGGTCTGCTTTGGCCTAATAGGGTGCAGCAGCCGAGTCGGAAGCAAGGAAAGCGGTCGCTTGTTTCGTAAAAGATTCGTGAAACTGAAACAAGGAACCGTGCCCCGAGTCCGGGTAGGTCATAAGCACAGCGTTAGGCAGGTTCTCGCTCAGCCAAAATGAATTCCGGACAGGAATCATCTCGTCGTGAACACGTCACTGTGCTAAAAATTGACATTCGACCGCGACAAGTCGTCAACCTTAGTTGCGCTTCACCGACGGAGGCGACCGCGAATGGTTCGCCGACACCCATCCCTCGAGTGCCTCGCCAACTCGTGTGGGCTTTAAAGAAGTTCTCGGAGCGGCGAGAGGTTCCCAGTATTGAGGGCTTGGAAAGCACTCTCGGGCTACGCGCGCGAGTGAATTCAGTCACGCACGCGACAATTAAGAAGAGTGCGTAGAATCGCGCTCTCTGATAAAGCGGATCCGGGTCCGAAGGGCCACGGAAATTAGATTAATAACGTATTCTAAGTATTTGAATTTGGTGCCCGGGAGAGGACTCTAACTGGAGGAATTTTCCGAATAGATTCGCAGTGTTGCGAAGTCACCGCCGAGTCTTACCCGCTAATTTACCCGCTGCCGAGAGTCTGCTTAAACGCACGGTTTTGCCGATGCCGTAGCGGGTAAGAGCTAATTCTCCGCCGCAGTTCAGTCTCGTTCATCCAAATTCTTTCTTTAACTGCTGGCATCAATTCGGCGCCGGCAGGTCGTGAGTCAAAATTTCTGCACTTTTCCCCACTCTCTACGGTCAGGGCGCGCGTACAAAGCCGATTTCGACGCTACTATTGAACGACCAATCGCACGGAGACACTGGTCTCGGCGGGCGGCAATCCGTTGACCACGGCCGGGAAGAGGACCGCGTAGTTCCCCGCAGATTGCGGCGTACCTACGAGGCTATCGCCTTCAATTTGCAGTCCAGGAGGTACGGAGGAGTTCGCAGCGCCCGTGATGGCCCACTTTATACCGTTGATGGCGCCTGTGGCCGAAAGTGTGGCGCCGACGTGACTAGGCTCGGTGGAACAGCAGGGTCTAACATTCTGCCAGGTGGTCCTTCCGCAAGCCGGGAGAGTCCGACACATCTCGAGAGTGATGGGCGTGCAAGCGTAGTGCCAACCTAACACCGGACTCCACACACAGCGATTGTAGACCTCCATGCCGGACCCGTATGGAATGCCAACGCTTCCCTGCGGAAGCGCAAGCGTGGTGATGACCAGAGCTGGCCTGTCAGTCACGGAGATGGGGTCAGAGGTTCCAATGAGCGTGCCTCCAGAATCCGACACGGTGATTGTCTGTGCGCCCGGACTACTCAGGGACACGATAAAAGAGTCGTTGTTTTCAGTGACGATGGTGGGTTCTGGCAGCACGGCATGCGGATCAGTGCTGCTGAATTGCAGCGTCCCGGAAAAATTCGACATGGCATTGCCCATGGCGTCGACCGCAATGACAGTAAGAGCGATCGGCGTACCGCCGACCGCGGCGGGGATGTCCGTTTCCACCCTGAAATGGCCTTTGGGAGCCGTAACTGTGAGCGTGGCGGATCTGGAAGCCGCACCGGCTGAGCTCGATGAGCAAGCAAGTGTGTAGGTGTAGGTACCAGGCGTGACTTTCGACACCCCGAGGCTTCCGCTCATTGATTGGGAGCCTGTCCAGGCACCACTTGCCTGGCACGTCGAGGCGTTATTCGAGGACCAAGTTAACATCGCAGGTTGTCCTGCGGGAACGCTGGCTGGTGAAATTCCAATACTGACGGTCGGGGCGGGTGTGCCAGAGGTGCTCCCGCTGTCTCCGCCGCATGCGCAGAGGAACAGCCCCGGCATCACCAAGGCAGCGAAAAGTATGCCGCTACCTTTGGAGAGCCGCGGATTCATAGGGCCTCCTGTCGTCACTCAGGGAAAACACGTACGCGAAGGTCAGTCGATTTATGGTCGTATTCATAATGGGTTCCCGTCGATATTCGCCGTCAACCGATGTTCTGCTCGCCCGTGATCCCAATCGCGCCTGAATTGCTGCGTTGCCGCATCGAGTCGAAGACGTTCTCTAAATTGACTCATTGCACTTCAAAGGCTCGATTCAGTGACAGAACTCGACTATGCGACGGCAGCCGCGCATTCTTTGTCCGAAGCCCCGCATGGCGAGGAACGTCACGCACTGACGATTCACAACCAAACATGCGCAAAAGGAAGTAGAAATCGGGCATTCCAACCCGTAGCGAGGAAGATCCCGCTTCGGCAGGGGGCAGCGATTGCGATGAGATCGTCAGTCACCCATGAAGTGACGCGGCTGCTGGCGGAATGGCGGAACGGTGCCGAGCGAGCCGAGGCTCAACTCATGCCGCTCGTTTACGGGGAGCTCCGCCAGCTTGCCGCGGCTTACCTGCGAGGCGAACAAAAGGGCCACACGTTGCAGCCGACTGCCTTGGTCCATGAGGCCTATCTGCGTCTCGTCGAGCAGTCGAAGCCGGACTGGCAAAGCCGCTCGCACTTCTACGGGGTTGCCGCCCGCGTAATGCGACAAGTTCTGGTGGACCACGCGCGTCGAAAGAAAGCCAAGAAGCGAGCCGGGCAAGGGGTACCGCTGGAAGAGGTGGTCAGCTTTCAAGAGGACCGCAGCGGTGCACTCGTGGCGCTCGATGTCGCTCTCAAGGATCTGGAGAGGATCGATGCCCGCAAGAGCAAAGCGATCGAACTGCGTTACTTTGCTGGGCTCAGCATGGAGGAAATAGCACGGTCCCTGAATGTGTCCGTGGAAACCGTCCGCCGCGACCTGCGAATGGCAGAGGCGTGGCTGCACCACGCCATGCAGACTGCATAGGTGTTCCTTGGACGCTCAGCGTTGGACACAGATTGAGGAGTTATTCCACCGCGCCTGCGAATGCAATTCGGAGCAACGCGCCCGCCTTCTGGAGGAGGCGTGCGTTGGCGACATGGAGCTGCGGGGGACAGTCGAGGTACTGCTGGCAAGCGACCGAATAGCCGCCAAAGACTTACAGTCCGCAGTGCACAGTGGCCTCGACGCCGTGGCGTTTCCCCTCGTGGGCGAGACGATTTCGCATTACCGTATTCTGGCTGGCATCGACACCGGTGGCATGGGTTCGGTGTACCGTGCCGAGGACATCAAGCTGGGGCGTCAGGTAGCCCTGAAATTCCTCGCGGAAGAGTTCGCCAGGGACGCGGCAGCGCTGAGCCGCTTCGAGCGTGAGGCGCGCTCGGCATCCGCACTCGAGCACGCGAACATCTGTCCCGTATATACGAGTTCGGCGAGCACGCCGGACAACCCTTCTTGGCTATGCAACTGCTCGAGGGACAGACGCTGCGCGAGATGATCTCCCGTAACGGCCAGACGCGTCCACCGTTCGCTTTACCAGAACTGCTGAATCTGGCGCTTCAAATCACCGCAGCCTTGGATGCCGCCCATCAGCACGGCATCCTCCATCGCGACATCAAGCCGGCGAACATCTTCGTGACCAGGGAGGGGCAGGTAAAAATCCTGGACTTCGGGCTGGCGAAGCCGACGCACGGGGAAACTCCGGAGGGTGAACTTCAACCTAACGTTGCTGAATTCACCGAACATAGTGATGGAGATGTGAGACGACTGGCGTCGATGCCGGACGCGCTGCTCAGTCGCACGGGTGTGACTCTCGGGACGACCGCCTACATGTCACCCGAGCAGGCGCGGGGCGAGAAGCTCGATGCGCGCACCGATATCTTTTCCTTCGGTTTAGTGCTCTATGAAATGGCCACGGGCCACCGGGCGTACGAGGGAGCGACCGAGCCGGTACTTCATGATGCAATTTTCCAACTGAATCCTGCGCCTGTCCGCCGCACCAATCCAACACTACCGGCAGAATTCGAAAGGATTCTTGGCAAGTGCCTTGAAAGGAATCGGGATGCTCGCTACCCGACGGCCGGACAGGTGCGGGCGGATCTGGAGGCATTGCGCGTTAAAGCAACCCGCAGGTTGACGTACCGCAGCTGGATAGCCGTAGCGGTCGGCCTTGCTCTGTTGACGACTGTCGCATCAATGTGGGTCGCGTTGCGGCATGCAACGGTGGTCCCACCGCCGAATGTCAAAGTGCGGCAGCTGACCACCAATTCGTGGGAAAACCCAGTCACGTCCAGCGCGCTTTCGCCGGACGGCCGCTACGTCGCGTACGCCGACACGAAGGGTCTGCACGTCAAGCTCATCGGCAGCGAAGGTTCACAGCTGGTGGCACGCCCCGAAGCGCTAAGGGATGAAAGGGTCGATTGGGGGGTATCGCCCTACGCCTGGTTTCCGGACAGCAGGGAATTTATTGCCACGTCCCATCCCCCGATCGAGGAAACCCCTTGGGCGCCACTCAGCAGCAGCATCAGCACGATGTGGGTGGTTCCTGTGACCGGCGGGCCGCCGCACAAGCTTCGCGACGCGGCGATCGCCTGGTCGGTTTCCCCGGATGGGTCGATGATCGGCTTCGGCGCGGAGAGCGGGCGGTTGGGAGACCGCGAACTGTGGGTCATGGGGCCGAAAGGCGAGCAGGCGCGCAGAATCCTCCAGGTGGAGGAAGGCAGGGCGGTCTGCTGTCTGTCGTTCTTCCAGGACGGCAAGCGCGTCTCTTATCTGACGGGCGACGATTCAGGGGATGCGTTTGTGACGCAGGACCTGCAGGGCGGGCCTGTGGCAACTGTGATGGATGAGTCCGCGATGAGGACTAAGGGCGACCCCGTATGGCTGGCCGACGGACGCCTGATCTACGCTGAGTGTGTTTTTGTAGGGTCGTGGTCGTGCACGTATTGGATCGCGCGGTTCGATACCCGCTCGGGCAGGTTGATCCAAGGGGCGCGACGACTTACAGACGTCGTGGGCGCCTCAGTGTCCAGCACCAGCGCGACACCCGACGGCAGGCGGGTGACGTTCATTCGGTCCACACAATCAGGCTCCTCATATGTTGCCGACATGGAAGCCGATGCCACTCGCATCGGGAGTGCTGCCCATTTCACGCTGGATGAGAGTGACGAATCTATCACCGACTGGAGCGCGGACAGCCGGACGGCGATCATCGTAAGCAATCGCGGGGATTACTCCGCAGTCTACAGGCAGAAGCTGGGCACCGACATCGCAGAGCCGATCATCGCCCGGAATGAGAGAGGGTTGCTCGGGACTGCAACTCTGTCTCCTGACGCAAAGTGGATCATTCTAGCGGTCTATCCGCTCCCGCTTGGCTCAACACCGCCACGGCCGCAAGTCTGGCGGGTCCCGATTAGCGGTGGAGCGTTGGAACAGTTGTTTTCGCTGGCTCCGGGCAGCGGCTTTTACTGTGCACGGGCGCCGGCAACCCTGTGCGTGACAGCCGAGCCGACGGCGAACCGCAAAGAGATTGTCGTTTCTGCCTTCGATCCTGCAACCGGCGTGCGGGGCAGTGAGCTTCTGCGCTTCGATCGCTATCCCAACCGGGATGAGGATCCGGCGCCGCTGGCCTTCGCCTTGTCGCCGGATGGCCAATGGGTCAGTACGAGCGTGGGACCGGCGGGCCCCCTGCGAATTCTTTCGCTGCGGGGTGAGCCGGCACGCGTGCTGCCCGTCAGGGGGTTGAACGTGCAGCAACCGGCGGCGTGGACACCTGATGGGAGGGGGCTGATCGTGACGACGTATCGTGACGATGCCGCGGTGCTGCTGCATGTGGACCTGCAAGGCAATGCGCAGGAGCTTTTCAAATGTGAATCCGCACAGACCTGCTTCGGAATTCCATCCCCGGACGGCAAGCACCTGGGGATTTATCAGAGCAGGAGAACTGCCAACATCTGGATGCTCGAGAGTTTTTGAGTCCGTCGGGCCGACGCTATCAGCCAAAATGCCCCGACCGGCCGGCCCGGACCGTCGGCGAGCGTGAGAACAGTTGCCTGGAGTGGGACAAGTCTTCGCTCAGCTTTGAATAGTTGAACATGACACCCGAACACTGGCGGCAAGGCGCGCTGATGGTCGCGGTTTTGGCGATCGTGCTGCCGCTCATAGCGCAGGCCGCGGATCCACCGCCGTCTCCTGATCAGCTGGAAGAGGTCCTCGTCACGGCCGAGAGACGCGCCGAGCGGACTCTGGATGTCCCCGTCTCGATCAGCGTCATCAGCGCTGCCGATATCGAGCGGCTGCACGCGACCAACCTGAGAGATCTCGAGGCGGCTGCGCCCGGCTTCACGATCAAGCCCGGTGGCAGTCCCGGACAGGTGCAGATCGTGGTGCGGGGTCTTCCTACGCCGTCGGCGGGGGGATCGGCGGTGGCGACTCTCATAGACGACGCCTCGGTAGGATCAAGCACGTTCTGGTCAGACGGGCCCGGATTCGCGCTCGACCTGCTGCCATACGATATCGAGCGCATCGAGATTCTGCGCGGACCTCAGGGCACGCTCTACGGGGCAAATTCAATCAGCGGTGTGCTCAAGTACGTTACCAAGGATCCGAGCCTGACGGCCCGCCAGGCGCAGATTAGCGGTGAGGTTTTCGGCATCAAGGACGGTGGCTCGTTGGGCACCGGTGTTCGGGGGACGTGGGGCGCTCCGCTGATCGAGGACGAGCTCGCCGTGCGCGCGAGTCTCTACGATCAGGAATCACCCGGATACATGAAGAATCCCTGGCGCGGCGTCGATCACGAGAACACGCTTTCGCAGTACGGTGGCAGGCTCGCGATGTTGTGGCAGCCGGCGTCCAAACTGCAGGTCAGGCTCCAGGGGATTTATCAAAGGTATCGTTCCGCGGGCAATGCCCTCATCTTCGCGCAGGTGCTCGGAGAGGCGGAGGATCCTTATTACACCCCTGGAAACTGGATCTACGGAGATCTGACGTATCCTCATCTCGTTCCCGAACCGTTCTCCAGCGAACTGAAGTTTGTCTCAGCGACGCTGGCCTGGCACACGGCATTCGGCGATTTAGTGGCAGTGAGCAGCTATTCGGATAAGGGGGTATCGCAGGCGCAGGATTGGACCGGAATATACTTTGATCCCTCGATCCCCACTCGAGTCCGCACCATCGCAGGGGCTCGCAAGGCTTCGCAGGAGTTCCGCTTTGCGTCTCCGTCGGGTCAGTGGCTCGAGTGGGTGGCTGGTGCGTACTACACCGCTGAGCGAGGTTGGCTCGATTCGTACCTCAACGCGTTGGACGCCCAACTCAACCCCGATACCGCCCTAAGCGCGCAGCAGTTCTTTCCATCCACTTACCGCGAAGCCGCAGTCTTCGGAACGCTGACCTACAGAGCCTCTGATAAGTTCGATCTGACGGCCGGCCTGCGGTGGTTGACCAACAGACAACAAGTGGATCAGTACTTCCCCCCGAATTCGGTGTTTCCCGACGTTGCAGGTCATACCCAAATACAGTCCGCGGAAACGGCGGGAACCTACTCGTTCGGCGCGCGCTTTCGCCCGCGACCAGAAACGATGGCCTACGTGCGTGTGGCGAGCGGATACCGGCCGGGCACACCCAATCCCCCGGTACCCGGACTCGGGTATCCCGAAATTACGCCGCTGGCGAAGTCCGACTCGATGGTGAGCTATGAGATCGGCGTGAAGTCGGAGCTGATGAATCGAAGGGCGACGCTGGCACTTGATGTCTTCAGGGAAGATTGGACCGACATGCAGATGTTCGTTTTGACCGCGGACAGTCGTGTCGCCTATGTCGTCAATGCCGGGGCAGTCAGGAGCGAAGGCTGCGAATTCGAGGCGGCGTATAAGCCGGTGGATACTCTTCACCTCGCAGTGAATGCGGCCTACGCGGACGCCTTTGCCACACAGGCGGTCCCCACGGTCGGCCTCTTCGTCGGTACGCGGCTGCCCTCACCGAAGTGGACGGCCGCAGCAACGCTCGACTACCGCCTGGGGGAACTGCATCAATGGACGCCGCAATTCAGCACCACCTGGCGCTACGTCTCTTCGCAGTACACGACGCTTTTGACGACGCCTCCGGTCGGCCTGATACCGGCCTACTCCTTGGTTAATGTCGAGCTACGGATGACCCGGAATCGGTATGAGGTCGCACTTTACGCGAAGAATCTCTTCGACAAGCGCACATTCAATAACGGCAATCCGGGCCCTGGCGTGAATAATGAGGGGTTCGTTTTCGTAGGCTTCCCGGTGGACCCACGGGTTGTTGGACTTAGTGCCACGCTGACACTTTAAGTTGCGTGTTGGAGAACGGCGAGCTTGCCCTTTACGAGGCCGCGGCGTACGCGGCCGATTTCGATACTACTGTTGGATAACTAATGGCACGGAGACACTGGTCTCGGCGGGCGGCAACCCACTGACGGAGGCCGTGATGAGGACCTCGTAGTTCCCTGCAGATTGCGGCGTACCTACGAGGCTATCGCCTTCAATTTGCAGTCCAAGAGGTACGGAGGAGTTCGCGGTGCCTGTAACGGTCCACTTAACGCCGTTGATCGCGCCAGAGGCCGAAAGTGTGACGCCAATATGGCTGGGCTCGGTGCGACAGCACGGCTTGAAGTTGGTCCCGTTTCTTGCGCAAGCGGGGAGAGTCCGACAGGACTCGAGACTGATGGACCAGCAATTATAGTGCCAGCCTAAGATCGGACTCCACACACAACTCTGGTAGACCTCTGTGCCAGTTCCGTACGGAATGCCGACGTTGCCGTGCGGAAGCGCAAGCGTGGTGATGACCAGAGATGGTCTGTCAGTCACATAGATGGGCTTAGAGCTTCCTTCGAGCGCACCGGCAGCATCCGACACGGTGATTGTCTGCGTACCCGGGCTACTCAGGGAGACGATAAAAGACTCGTTGTTTGCAGTGACCATAGTAGGTTCTGGCAGCACCGCATGCGCATCAGTGCTGCTGAATTGCAGCGTCCCGGAGAAATTCGACATGGAATTGCCCATGGCGTCGACCGCAATGACTGTAAGAGACATCGGCGTACCGCCGACAGCAACCTCGGTATCCGTTTCCACCCTGAAATGGGACGTGGAAGGTGGCGGTGCGGGAGGAGGGGGCGTTGCGGGCGGCTGCGGGGTGGCACCAACACCGTTGACGCCGCTGGTTTCATGTCCGGAGGGCACCGTGCCGCCTTCGCCGCAGGCGGCTAATGCAATGAGGACAATTGGAACGACTGGAAGCATCAGCGCTTGCCGCAGCGGTCCAGTACGGGGCTTACAGCTCATTCGGCAGCAGAAGCCCAGGGACGCAAGCGCGCGCTTGCCCGAATGGTAAAAGGGCACGGAGTGCGGGTTCATATGGAGCTCACTCGTAGCTGTCCTGCAGCGAACGCTTAGACGTCCATGGATGGAGTCCTGTTCGCAAACCTGTCGGGTACGAGACTTCACACCCTGACATGCGCAAATCAGAGTGCAGATCGGGCAGTCAGGTGATGATCGTTTTGAACGTCGCGTCGCCCGGCCTCCGGCCGCCACAATCGGATTGCGACTCCATTGAAGACGCCCGCGAAGGCGTCGAGAAGAACTCGGGTGCCAAGGTCCCCGACTGGACGCTCGCTGGCGCTCGGACCGGGTGCGGCGCTGCACAAACCATGCGAACCGTCTCCTTAGAACTTCGGGGGACGCCAAGTTTCCCCCAAAGTATTTTTAAAAAATGACCGATTCAGGCCCTCGTTTCCGCATTTACAAGAGTAGGCGAGACACCCAAAGAGCTCATCGACAATGTGGGGACCCTCTTCACTAGCCCGTCAGGCTCTCCTGACTAAGACGGGCTTCTGAGGTCAAGAACCCCCGGACGCGAATCTCTCGACCGAGCCGGAGGAAGTCATGAAGGGATACATCGCAGCGGCGGCTCTCGCAGCCATGCCGGTTGCCCTAAACGCACAAACACAACTGGGTAACCCACCACCGCGATATGCGGTGAAAGACCTCGGTACTCTGGGTGGAACAACGAGCGTGGCTGGGGGCATTAACAAAAGAGGCTGGGTCGTGGGGAATGCCACTCTGTCAGGCGACGCAGCCGCGAATGCATTTCTCCAACATCACGGAGTGATGAACACTTTAGGCACGCTCGGAGGCGTGAACAGCAACGCAGCGGGACTCGCCGAGCGCGGACAGGCCGTCGGCTTCGCCGAGAGTTCTATTCCCGATCCGATGGGGGAGAACTTTTGTTTTTTTGGCACCGTGGCGACCTGTCTCCCCTTCCTCTGGCAAGACGGGGCGATGACCGCCTTGCCCGTTCTGGGTGGCACGAACGGGGCTGCGCTTGGCATCAATAACGAAGGCCAAATTGGAGGCGTAGCCGAGACCTCCACACTCGACTCCACGTGCCCTTCCCCCGAATTTCAGTCAGAGCCCGTCCTCTGGGTCAAAGGCGCGATTCGGCCACTACCCACGTTTCCCGGGGATCCGGACGGATTCGTCAACTCAATTAACGACAAGGGTCAAGCCGTGGGCGCTTCGGGCAGCTGCTGGTCTATTTTTCCCGCCAATGCCATTCATGCGTTGCTCTGGCAAAACGGCAAAGCGACGAATCTTGGCACCCTGGGCGGCACACTGTTCAGCGAAGCATTTGCCATCAATGAGCGCGGTCAGGTAGTCGGCGCTTCTGATGTGTCTGGCGACACGAGTCTCTACGCTCCGTTTGGC
>Ga0126381_100007375_pt1 | contig 12233 bp, 12 predicted proteins | sample PanSoiMetPlot_28_FD_96465 | JGI IMG/M metagenome (GOLD analysis project Ga0126381, IMG submission 96465) | Tropical forest soil microbial communities from Panama - MetaG Plot_28 | ecosystem: Environmental > Terrestrial > Soil > Tropical forest > Bulk soil | place: Panama | collected 2016-02-17
CAGAACAAGCGTTTCCACTTCGTGGAGGGCGACATCACCATCAACAAGGAATGGGTCGAGTACCACGTCAAGAAGTGCGACGTGGTGGTGCCGCTGGTGGCGATCGCCAATCCGGCGCAGTACGTAACCCATCCACTGCGGGTGTTCGAGCTCGACTTCGAAGCCAACATCGACGTCGTGCGTCACTGTGTGAAGTACGGCAAGCGTCTCATCTTCCCTTCGACCTCGGAAATCTACGGCATGTCCCCGGATGCCGTGCTTGACGAGGAGTCGAGTCCGCTGGTCTACGGTCCGATCAACAAGCAGCGCTGGATCTACGCGGCTTCCAAGCAGCTGCTGGACCGTGTGATCTACGCCTACGGCGTACGCGACAATCTCGACTACACACTGTTCCGCCCGTTCAACTTCATCGGCCCGAATCTCGACAACGTCGAGGAGCCCAAGGAGGGCAGCTCGCGTGTGTTCACGCAGTTCCTTTCCAACGTGCTGTACCGCCGTCCGATCAAGCTGGTGGACGGCGGCAGCCAGAAACGCACCTTTACCTACATCGACGATGCCATCGACTGCCTGTTGACCATTCTCGAGAACAAGGACGGCTGCGCCAGCCGCCGGATCTTCAACATCGGCAACCCCGGCAACTGCATCTCAATTCGCGACCTGGCCGAGCGCACCATCCGCATCGCGCAGGAGTTCCCGGTGCTGCGCGACAACGCCCGGGCCACCGAGATCGTCGACATCTCCGCCGGCGACTACTACGGCAAGTACTACCAGGACATCCAGGTGCGCGTGCCCAACATCGAAGCGGCGCGGCGCGATCTGGGCTGGACGCCCAGTACTGATATGGATACCGCGATCAGGCGCACCATCGAGTTCTATGTGAAACAGGAAGGCTTCGGCTCGCGCGCGGCGTCGATCGGCATCTAGCGCATCGCACTCCCGGCAGCATGGGCGCGCAAGCAGGGCAGGGGCTGCGCAGCGGCGCGCCCGCGTGGCTGGCGTGGGTGGTGCTGGCGCTCGCCTGGCTCGCGACCATCCAGCTGCGCCCCATGCTCGACCCGGACGAAGGCCGCTACGCGGAGATTCCCCGCGAGATGGTCGCCAGCGGCGACTGGCTGACACCACGGTTCAATGACCTCAAGTACTTCGAAAAGCCACCACTGCAGTACTGGGCTACCGCCGCGGTGTACTCAGTGGCGGGACTGCATGAGTGGACTTCGCGGCTGTGGGCGGTCGGTCTGGGCTTTGCCTGCCTGCCGCTCGTGTTCGCCTGGGTGGTGCGTAACTACGGTCGCGACGGTGCGCTCGCCGCGCTGGCGGCTCTCGGCGTCAGCCCGTTCTTCCTGATCGTTGCGCACCTGAATCTGCTCGACTCCGCTTTCACCTTCTGGCTCACGGCGGCCGTACTCGCGTTCACGCAGGCGCAGCTTGCACCGCGTGGCGCCGAGAGCGAGCGGCGCTGGATGCTCACCGCCTGGGCACTCGCGGCCCTTGCCGTGCTATCAAAGGGGATCGTAGTCGCAGTCCTCGCCGGCGGCGCTCTCATTGTCTACACGCTGCTCGAGCGCGATACGCGCACCTGGCGCCGCCTGCACATCGTTCCGGGGCTGCTGCTGTTTGCACTGATCGCCGCACCCTGGTTCGTTGCCGTCTCGTTGCGCAACCCGAGCTTTCCGGGATTCTTCTTCGTGCACGAGCACTTCACGCGCTTCCTCACCACCGTGCACCAGCGCGTAGAGCCCTGGTGGTATTTCCTGCCGCTGCTGCTGCTCGGTGTGTTGCCGTGGCTCGTGCCGGGCGTGCGCGCCTGTCGCAGCGCCTGGCGGCAGGGCAGCGTCGCCGAAGCCACCGTGCGCGCCGCCGGTGGCGCGCCGCCTTTCCGGCCGCTGCGGTTCCTGTTGATCTACGCGGCGGTGACGCTGGTGTTTTTTTCCGCCTCGGGCTCGAAGCTGGCGCCCTATATCCTGCCGATGATGCCGGTACTGGCCGCGATCACCGGCGCGTGCGTGCACGATCCGCGGCGGCTGGCGCGCCATGCGGCACGCATCGGCGCGGCACTGATTCTGGTGGTGGCCGCGGGTCTCCTTATCTATAGCGCCCGCCGCAACAGCTATGTCCCGCACGACGCGCTCGGCTGGGCGGTCGCAGCTGTCCTGATCGCGTTCGCGGGCGCGGCCATGAGCTACGCACCGCGGCTTGCGCCGACCCCGACCGTGGTGGTCACCGTGGCCGTGGCTACGCTCGCCTGGCAATGCCTGCTGAGCGCCTACACGGTAACGCCCCCGTCGCGTTCCGCACGGGATCTGGTGCGGGCGGTGCGGCCGTACATCGGCGCGCACACCCCGTTGTACAGTGTCGGCCAGTATCGCGAGACGGTGTCTCCTTACCTGGGACGTACCCTGCAGCTCGTGGGCTACGAGGGGGAGCTGCGCTTCGGCCAGGATGAGGAGCCGGAGCGGCGCATGAGCACCGCGCAGTTCGCCGAACGCTGGAGCAGCGGAGGCGAGGCCGTGGCATTCTTCGACCCGGGCGTCTGGGATACTCTGCGACGGCAGGGTCTCCCGGGACGGGTCATCGCCGCCGACAACCACACCGTCGTAGTGAGTCGCCTTTGAAACTGACCGATTTTTCCATCCTGTTCTGCGGGGTGCTGCTGAATGCGCTCGCGCAGCTGGGACTGAAGGCTGCAACCGAAGTCACCGGGCCGTTGCTGGCCACGGACACCGGAGTGTGGCAGCGGGGACGTGAGCTGCTCACGGTGCCGTGGCTGTGGTTGGCCCTGTTCGCTTATGGACTGAGCGTCATTGTCTGGCTGGTCGGGTTGTCACGCGTGCCGGTGAGCCAGGCGTACCCGTTGCTGTCGCTCGGCTATGTGATCAACATCGGGCTCGCGTGGTGGCTGCTTGGTGAGGTTCCCAACGCGCAGCGCGTCGCCGGCATCGGCGTCATCGTGCTGGGCGTCGTTATGGTCGCGCGCTCATGAATGACTCCAACCGCTCTGTAAATCCGTTCCTGCCCTTCACGCGTCCGCTCATCGACGAGCAGACGATCGCCGAGGTCGCCGAAGTCCTGCGCTCGGGCTGGCTGGCGAGCGGGCCGAAGGTGGCGCAGCTGGAAGAAGAGCTGTCCGCGTACGTCGGCGGCCGGCCGGTGCGAACCCAGACCTCGGCAACCGCCGGGCTGGAGATCGCGCTCCTCGCCTGTGGGATCGGCAAAGGCGACGAGGTCATCACGCCGGCACTCAGCTTCGTTGCAACCGCCAACGTGATCGTGCGCGTCGGCGCGCGCCCGGTGTTCGTCGACGTGGGTCTCGACTCGCGCAACATCGACCTGGAGCAGGTGGAGGCGGCCATCACCCCGCGCACGCGCGCGATCATGCCGGTGCACTTCGCGGGGTTGCCCGTGGACATGGAGCGCCTCTACGACATCGCCGGCCGCTATCGATTGCGGGTCATCGAGGATGCAGCGCACGCCATCGGCTCTGCCTGGCGCGGCCGGCGCATCGGCAGCTTCGGCGACCTGGTGTGCTTCAGCTTTCATCCCAACAAGAACATGACCACGATCGAAGGCGGCGCGATCTCCGGCGGCTCGCCCGAGGAGGTGAAAGCGATCGAGCTGCACCGCTGGCACGGGCAGGTGAAGTCGGGGTTTGACGGCTTCGATACGCTGCTGGCGGGAGGCAAGTGCAACCTGTCGGACGTGGCCGCCGCGGTCGGTCTGGGACAGCTGCGGCGACTCGAGGAGTTCAACGCGCAGCGCCGCCGCCTCGTAGCGCGCTACTACGAGCGGTGGGGCGGGGACGCCCCGCTGCGGCTGCCCGAGCGCGGCGATGACGGCCACAGCTGGCACGTGTTCACGCCGCTGCTGCCGCTGTCGCGCATGTCGATCTCGCGAAGCGAATTCATGCAGGCGATGAAGGCGCGTGGCATCGGCAGCGGAATTCATTATCCGGCAATCCACCTGTTCAGCGCCTACCGCGCGCTCGGCTACACCGACGGACAGTTTCCGAATGCCGAGCGCATCGGGCGCGAGACGGTCACCTTGCCGCTGTTCCCTGCGATGCAGCTCACCGACGTCGACCGGGTGGTCGAGGCGGCAACCGAAGTCATCCGCGGAGCGCGCCGGTGAGCCCGATCCCTGAGCTCTCCGTCGTCATCCCCGTCTACAACGAGGAGGAGGGACTGCCGTACCTGTTCGAGCGGCTGTACCCGGCGCTCGATGCGCTCGGTCGTCCATACGAAGTCGTGTTTGTCGATGACGGCAGCTCCGACCGCTCGGTGGCAGAGTTGCGCGAGCAGTTCCAGCGCCGGCCGGACGTGACGCGCGTGGTGGTGCTGGCACGCAACGCCGGTCAGCACATGGCGATCCTCGCTGCCTTCGAGCAGACGCGCGGCAGCTACGTGGTCACGCTCGATGCCGACCTGCAGAATCCGCCCGAGGAGATTGCGCGCATCGTCGCCGCCATGGATGAGGGTGCCGACTATGTCGGCACTATCCGCACGAGCCGCCAGGACGTCATGTGGCGCAAGGCGGCGTCGCGCCTCATGAACCGGCTGCGCGAAGGGACGACATCGATCCGCATCACCGACCAGGGCTGCATGTTGCGTGGCTACCATCGCAGCGTGATCGATGCGGTCAATCGCTGCACCGAGGTGAGCACCTACGTGCCGGCGCTTGCCTACACCTTCGCGCGTCATCCCGTGGAGATCGACGTCTCGCATGCCGAGCGTACGGTGGGGCAGTCGAAGTATTCGCTGTTCCGGCTGATCCGGCTCAACTTCGACCTGATGACCGGCTTCTCGGTGGCGCCACTGCAGTTCTTCTCCATGACCGGCATCGTTATTGCGGCGCTGTCGATCATTTTCGTGGTCTACCTCGCGATCCGTCGCCTCATCGTCGGTCCCGAGGCCGAAGGCGTGTTCACACTGTTCGGTATCGCCTTCTTCCTCATCGGCGTGGCACTCATCGGGCTCGGTGTGGTGGGCGAGTATGTGGGACGCATCTACGAGCAGGTGCGCCAGCGGCCACGCTACACCGTGGCGGCAGTGCTGGAAGACGGTGGCAGCGATCAGGCTCCGCGTCTCACCCGTCAATCTCCTGACAGCCTGCCGGCTCCGCGCGCGCCGAGCGAGCGCGTCGGGGGAGCGGTGGAGTGAGCGCCGCGCGGGCGGTCGTCTTCGCCTACCACGACGTCGGAGTCCGCTGCCTTAGAACGCTTCTCTCCGGTGGAGTGGAGGTGCCACTCGTCGTCACCGTGCCCGACGATCCGCACGAGACACAGTGGTACGCCAGTGTGGCGGCCACCGCGCGCGACTACGGCTTGCGCGTGGTCGCGCCCGCCGATGCCAACACTGCCGGGCTCGAGCAGACCGTCACTGCGCTGCAGCCGGACTTCCTGTTCTCCTTCTATTACCGCGCCATGCTCGGCGCACCGCTGCTGCGGGCGGCGCGCCGCGGCGCGCTCAACATGCACGGCTCGCTGCTGCCGAAATACCGCGGCCGGGCGCCGGTCAACTGGGCGATTCTGCGCGGGGAGTCCGCGACCGGCGCGACGCTGCACTACATGGTGGCGCGCGCGGACGCGGGCGACATCGTCGACGCCCAGGCGGTGCCCATCCTGATCGACGACGACGCCCGAGACGTGTTTGCCAAGGTGACGGTCGCCGCCGAGTTGGTGCTGGCGCGACAGCTGCCGGCGCTGCTTGCCGGCAGCGCGCCGCGGCGGCCGCAGCCGCTGCTAGCCGGCGAGTATTTCGGCCGGCGGCGGCCGGAGGATGGCCGCATCGACTGGACACGTCCGGCGCTGGAGATCCACAACCTCGTGCGCGCGGTGGCACCACCCTTTCCAGGCGCCTTCGCCCTGGTCGGCGGGCATCGCTGGGAGATCCATCGCACGCGGCTGTCGCCGCGCCCGGCGCCGCCGGGCGACGCGCAGCTGTTTGCCGCCGACGGCGGCTGTTTTCTTGGCTGTGGCGACGGACGCTCGCTTGCATTGCTGGCGGCCGCTGACGACGGCGGCCCGATCGATCTTGCGGCGCTGGCCGCCAGGCTCGACCGTGGGACGCTGCCACTCGCCTAGGACCCTGGCCGTTTTTCCCATAGACCACCACCAGTGACGCTCATCGCGCTTAAGGTCGACGTCGACACCTACCGCGGCACGCGCGAGGGCGCGCTGCGTCTTGCAGACCTGCTCGGGCGCCTGGGCGTGCGCGCGACCTTTCTGTTCAGTCTCGGTCCCGACCATACCGGACGCGCGATCCGGCGCGCCTTCCGCCCGGGCTTTCTCGGCAAGGTGAAGCGCACTTCGGTGCTCGAGCACTATGGCGTGCGGACGCTGCTCTATGGTGTGTTGCTGCCGGGCCCGCATATCGGCCGGCGCTGCGCCGTGCAGATGCGCGACATCGCGCAGCGCGGCTTCGAGGTGGGGGTGCACACCTGGGATCACGTGCGCTGGCAGGATGGCGTCGCGCGAGCGGGCGAGGCGTGGACGCAGCGCGAGCTCACCCTCGCCCGCGATCAATTCATGGAGGTCTTCGGACGCGCACCTTCGGTGCACGGTGCCGCGGGCTGGCAGATGAACCGCTATGTGCCGGGGCTGGAGCAGCAGCTCGGTTTTCGCTACGCCTCCGATGCCCGTGGCACGGGTCCCTTCCTCCCCGTGGGGGAGGCCGGTGCGGCGGCCGTGCTGCAGCTCCCGACGACATTGCCGACCCTCGATGAGTTGATCGGTCGCGAGGATCTGCCTGGCGCCGACCCGGTTGCGCATCTGCTCGCCCTCACCCGTGAGGCGGCCTCACGTCAGCAGGTGTTCACGCTGCACGCGGAGCTCGAAGGCGGCAGGTACCTGGGGGCATTCGAGCGGCTATTGTGTGCCTGGCAACAACAGGGTGTGCAGCTCACGGATCTTGCGGGCTATGTCGCGACGCTCGACCTGCGCAGCCTGCCACGCTGCAGCATCGTCGCCGGCACGGTCGCGGGTCGTTCCGGAACGCTCGCGGTGCAGGGACGACCGCTGGGACACTGATCCCACGCACGCTCCGCGACGCGACGAGGCGTGCGCAGCGCGCGCCCAAGCGTCGGCGCACGACCTGCGGACGGCGGACGCCGCACACAATAATTTCTCCGCCCCAGCGTCTTTACTCTCAGATGGCAGCTGCCCTTGCGCAAGCTCTGACGCCCTCGCAGCAGGACCGGTTGATCGAGCTCACGGTACGGCGCGAGCGCGGGCGGCTGCTGCGTCTCATCCGTTCCTCGATCGCGGATGCCGCTGACGCGGAGGACATCGTGCAGGAGACACTCTACGAGCTCGTGCGTGCGTACCGCCTGATGCAGCCGGTGGAGCAGGCGGGTGCCTGGCTCGCGCGCGTGGCGCGCAATCGCATCATCGACCGCTTCCGCCGCGGCAAACGGCAACCCCTGGCGTCAGCGCGCGACATGGAAGCGGACGACAGCGTGCTCCAGTACCTGCTGCCCGCATCGGCGACGGATCCGGAGTACGGCGTCATGCGGGAGCTGCTGCTGACGCGGCTCGAGGCGGCGCTCGCCGAGCTGCCGCGCGAGCAACGCGAGGTATTTGTCGCCCACGAGCTGGAAGGGACGAGCTTCCGCGAGCTCGCCGCCCGCTGTGGCGTGCCGGTGAACACGCTGCTGTCGCGCAAGCATCGGGCGACGCGCGCGCTGCGCGAGCGGCTGCGCACGGTGTGGGACGAATGGCTCATGAACGAATGAAGACGAGAGTCGAGGAGAGCAACGTGAGAATTCCGCTGCGCTGGGTGATGAGAGGGCTGCTGGTGTTCTGCCTGGTGCTGGCCGTGCTGGCGCTAGTCGGCTTAGTAGTGATGGGGTTGTGGAATGCGCTCGTGCCGTCGCTGTTCCACGGCCCGACACTGCAGTATGGACAGGCGCTCGGGCTGTTGATTCTCAGCCGGCTGCTGTTCGGTGGACTGCGTGCTCGGGGCGGCTGGCACAGCCACTGGCGGCAGCGCATGTGGCGCGAGCGCTGGGAACAGATGACACCGGAGGAGCGGGCGCGGCTGCGCGACAAGGTGCTGAGTCGCTGTGGTCACGGCAGCGGTCCGGCTGAGGCGAGCGCAACACCGCCGACCTGAACGCCGCGGTTGACGGCACGCGCGTCCGAACTCAACATGCGTTGCGCATGATTCCTTCAACCATGACCGCGATCGAGATTCGCGAGCCAGGACCGCCGCAGGCGCTGCGTGCCGCCGAGCGCCCCGTGCACGAGCCTGGCCGAGGCGAAGTGTTGATTCACGTTGCGGCCGCCGGGGTCAACCGGCCGGACGTTCTGCAGCGCAAGGGTGTTTACCCGCCGCCTCCGGGGATCACCGACATTCCCGGGCTCGAGGTGGCCGGCGAGGTGGTGCGGCTCGGTGAGGGCGTGACCGAGCCCGCGCTCGGCGCGCGGGTGTGCGCACTCATCGCGGGCGGTGGCTACGCTCAATATGCGGTCGCGCCGGCCGTACAGTGTCTGCCAGTGCCGCCCCCGTTGAGTCTGGAGGAGGCGGCGGCGTTGCCGGAGACCGTCTTCACCGTCTGGCACAACGTCTTCGAGCGCGCGCGCCTGCAGCGCGGTGAAACCCTGCTGGTGCACGGTGGCGCGAGCGGCATCGGTACGACGGCAATCCTGCTCGGCAAGGCCTTTGACGCCCGCGTATTCGTCACCGCGGGCAGCGCGCAGAAGTGCGCCGCCTGTCTCGCGCTCGGCGCGGACTTGGCTATCAACTACCGCGAGAGCGACTTCGTGGAGGCGACGCTGCGGGCGAGCGACGGCAAGGGTGCCGACGTGATCCTGGACATGGTGGGCGGCGACTACGTGGCGCGCAATGTGGCGGCTGCGGCAGTCGAGGGGCGCATCGCCCTCATTGCCACGCAGGGCGGCACCAGGGCCGAGCTCGACCTGCGGCCATTCATGGTGAAGCGGCTGACGCTCACGGCATCGACACTGCGGGCACAGCCGGTCACCAACAAGGGTCGGATTGCGGCAGCGCTCAGGGAGCAGGTGTGGCCGCTGTTTGCCTCGCGCGGCTTGAAGCCGGTTATCTATGCACGCTTCCCGTTGGCAGACGCCGCGGACGCGCACCGCCTGATGGAATCCGACGCTCACATCGGCAAGATCGTGCTGCTCACCTGAGGGCGAGGTGCGCGGGATGGAAACCCGCGCGACGTGGCAAGCGCCGCGTAGAAAGTTCGCCCGGCCTCGGCGAATTGCCGTAACCTTGCGCACCAGAACCCCACGGGAGAAGTTGATGGGGGCACGCGCAACATGAGTCTGTCACCTTTCGGTCTCTTCCAGTTGCCCTGGTGGGGCTACTGTCTGGTGACTTTCCTCACCATCCAGACGATGTTTCTCGGGGTCACGCTGTACCTGCACCGTGACCAGTCCCACGGTGGCCTCATCCTCCACCCCATCCTGCGGCACGCGTTCCGGTTCTGGCTGTGGTTCAGCTCGGGCGCGATCACCAAGGACTGGGTGGCCGTGCACCGCTGCCATCACGCCCACGCCGACCAGCCGGGCGACCCGCACAGCCCGGTGATATTCGGCCTGCGCCGCGTGTTGTTGGAGGGCGCCGAGCTCTATCGCGCCGCGGCCAGCGACCCGGAGTTGCTACGCACCTATGGGCGCGGTACGCCGGATGACTGGCTCGAGCGCCATCTCTACAGCCCCCACGCCTACGCCGGGATCGTGCTGTTCGTTGTCGCGCACCTCGCCCTCTTCGGCGTCTACGGCATCATCATGATCGCCGTGCACCTCGCGGCGCAGCCGTTCTTCGCGGGCGGCGTGATCAACGGTCTGGGTCACGCCGTCGGCTACCGCAGCTTCGAGATGCCCTCGACCGCTACCAACCTCGTGCCGTGGGCGCTGCTGTTGGGCGGGGAGGAATTGCACAACAACCATCACGCGTTCCCGCGCTCGGCCCGCTTTGCGGTGCAGCCGTGGGAAGTCGACATCGGCTGGCTGTGGATCGGGCTGTTCCGGGCGCTCCGATTGGCACGCGTGCGCTGGGTGGCGCCGCGGCCGCACCTCGAGCGCCGCCGCCGCGAGCTCGACGCCGATACCGTGAGCGCTCTGTTCACCAACCGCATGCACGTGCTGCGCGACTACAGCCGGCGGGTCGTGCTCCCGGTATGCCGCGAGCTGGCGCGCCGCGAGCCCCAGGGCGCGCTGCCCGCGAGTGCGCCGAAGCTGCTGATCCGGCATCCCACGCTGCTGGCCGAGGAGGCACGGCGCAAGCTCCGCGAGCTGCTCGAGAAGTACGAGGTGCTGCGCCGGGTGATCGAGTATCGCGACAGCCTGCAGCAGTTGTGGAACGAGAATCCGGCGCGTGCGCTCGCACAACTGCGTGAGTGGTGCACGCGGGCAGAAGCGAGCGGCATCGGCGCGCTGCGCGAGTTTGCGCAGGGCCTGCCGGCATACGCGCGCGGCTAGTCGACGGGAAAAACTGGCCTGCGGCCGTTTTTCGGGCTTTTGCCGGCTGCACCATTGGAAACCCTCAGCGCGCGGGCAGGCCCACCGCGCGTGTCACCGTGCGCATTGCGAAGCTCGAATGTACCCGCGCCACGCTCGGCAGCCGTGTCAGGTGTTGGTTGTGGATGCGCTCGAAGTCGGCAAGATCCGACACCACGAGCCGCAGCAGATAATCGTGCTCGCCGGTCATGAGATAACATTCCATGACTTCCGGTATGCGGCGCACCGCGCTCTCGAAAGCCTCGAGCCCCGCCTGACTCTGACGATCGAGCGTGATGTTCACGAACACGTTCACCGGGAATCCCGCTTTGTGCTGATCTATGAGCGCGGTGTAGCCCTCAATCAGGCCCGATTCCTCGAGCGCCCGCACCCGTCGCAGGCACGCCGACTCTGACAGGCTCACCCTCTCAGCGAGCGCGGTGTTGGTGATACGCGCGTCCCGTTGAAGCAGACGCAGAATGGCGCGATCGTAGCGGTCTAGGTCCATCGGCGCAAGAATCCGTCTATTGTTGCCTCATGGGTGGCAGATTCTGCCACAAGCTGCGGCGGCCTACCTGCCATTACGCAAGCCCGCGTCGCTCTGCAGAACCTACCCTGAGCGGCTCGAACAACCACAAGGGGCTCACGCCTATGCGCATCGGGGTACCACGGGAGATCAAGGTTCATGAGTATCGCGTCGGCTTGGTGCCGGCGGGCGTGCGCGAGCTGGTCGGCGCGGGGCACGAGGTGCTCATCGAGACCGGCGCCGGCAACGGTATCGGCGTGGACGATGCTCAATTTCGCGCCGCAGGCGCCGCCATCGCACCGCGTGCGGCGGACGTGTTCGCGCGCGCGGACATGATCGTCAAGGTGAAGGAGCCGCAGCGGGCCGAGTGTGAGATGTTGCGACCGGGGCAGGTGTTGTTCACCTATCTGCACCTCGCCGCCGATCCCGAGCAGGCCAGGGGCCTCATGAAGTCCGGCGTGACCGCCATCGCCTACGAGACCGTGACGGCGCGAAACGGCTCACTGCCACTGCTCACGCCGATGAGCGAGGTCGCGGGCCGCATGTCGATCCAGGTGGGCGCCTTCAGTTTGCAGAAGGCCAACGGTGGCTTCGGAGTCCTGCTCGGCGGCGTGCCGGGTGTACCGCCCGCGAAGGTCGTCATCCTCGGCGGCGGAGTTTCCGGGACGCACGCCGCGGAGATGGCCGTGGGCCTGCGCGCCGACGTCACGGTGATCGATCGCTCCGTCGATCGGTTGCGAGAGCTGTCCTCCCTGTTCGGCTCCACGCTCCGCACGGCATATTCCACCACCGAGACCATCGAATCCTGCGTGCGCGAGGCGGACCTGGTGATCGGCGCAGTGCTGGTTGCGGGCGCCGCGGCGCCGAAGCTGGTGACCCGCGCGATGGTGAAGACCATGAAGCCCGGCACGGTGCTGGTCGACATCTCCATCGATCAGGGCGGCTGCTTCGAGACCAGCCATCCCACGACGCACGCCGAACCGACCTTCGTCGTCGACGGTGTCATCCATTACTGCGTCGCCAACATGCCGGGCGCCGTTCCCCGCACTTCCACGCTGGCCTTGACCAATGCCACGCTTCCCTATGTGCGCGCGCTGGCGGATCTGGGCTGGCAGGCGGCGTTCAAGCGCGACCCCGGCCTCGCGGCGGGTCTCAACGTGCACGCCGGCGATATCACCCACGAGGTCGTGGCGCGCGCGCTCGGGCTGCAGGCGCGGCCGGTGAGCTGACGCAATTGCGCGCGGCCGG
>Ga0126381_100007376_pt1 | contig 12233 bp, 7 predicted proteins | sample PanSoiMetPlot_28_FD_96465 | JGI IMG/M metagenome (GOLD analysis project Ga0126381, IMG submission 96465) | Tropical forest soil microbial communities from Panama - MetaG Plot_28 | ecosystem: Environmental > Terrestrial > Soil > Tropical forest > Bulk soil | place: Panama | collected 2016-02-17
GACAGGGATGACATTGTTGTTGATCACGTCCTCGCGCGCCCATGAATATCTTCCCCACAGATTCATATTGGACTTGAGGACGTAGTCGATTCGTCCGGCAGCCTGATCGTAATTCGTCGGAATGCCAACGGCGGCGGTGTAGTTCCTGATCAGGCCCGGCAGGTTGGGAGCCGGTATGTAAGAAGATGCGAGAAATGCGGAAGTGGCGCCGTTCCAACACTGTTGCGGAATCTTCATGTCGGGCCAGAGCACGTCGGTGGTGGGATTGGAATTGAAGCATCCGGCGGGCAAGGTATTGCCGGGGCGGAAGGCGGGCGAGCCGCTAGGATCCGTGTCATGAGGCATGTAGATGGGGATGCCGTAGTCGGAGAAGTCGCCATTCTTTACGTTGGGCATGGGCACTGTCGCCCTGTCATTGAAGTTCGTCCGATCGCGCAAACCTTCGTAGGCGCCAAAGAAAAACAGCTTGCTGGACACAATTTTCCCGCCTGCAGTGCCGCCGAATTGATTGCGCTTGAAGGGTGGCTTGGGGCCGTTCGGGATGCCTGAGTTGATGTCTGTGAAAAAGTCTTTGGCATCAAAAGCATCATTGCGAAGGAAATCATACGCGGTGCCATGAAACTGGTTAGTACCGCCCTTTGTAACCGCGTTGATCTGGGCGGCGCCGCGGCCGAACTCCGCGGTATAAGAATTTGTCTGGACCTTGAACTCCTGAATCTCGTCAACAGAAGGAATTGCGGCGACGGTATTGAAGTCGGGCGAAGTGTTGACCGCGCCATCGAGAAGGAAATTGGTGTCCTGAGCGCGTGCGCCGCCTACGGAGTACTGTTCGGTCACGCGCCGGCCAACATCGCGAACTTCTTGAAATGAGGTGTTGGAATCTTTTGTGAAGGTAACGCCAGGGCCCAGCGTGGCAAGATCCAGGAAATTGCGCCCATTCAGCGGCAGATCCTCTACTCGCTTGTTATCGATGACTTGCCCGACGGTGCTTGATTCTGTCGAAAGCAGGGGCGCCTCGGCCGTAGCGATAACCGTTTCCGTCGTTTCCCCGACCACCAGCGTTAAGTCCACGCGGGCTTTCTGGTCCACCTGCAATTCAAATGCGGGAACGTTGGATGCGCGGAAGCCTGAATGCTTGACAGTCACAGTGTAGTGCCCCGGCTCGAGGGCCGGAACCGTGTAATCGCCCGAAGAATTGGTGCGGGTCACGGAATGCGTGTTGCGCTCGACATTGGTTATCGTGACCTCCGCGTCAGGAACCGCCGCTCCCGACGCATCAAAGACAATGCCTGTAATGCTGCCCGTACCGATCTGAGCCAAAGTACTCGCCCCAGCGAGAACAAACAGGGCAAAGCAGAGCACGATGCTGCAAAGCGTCCCGTCGCTGAAGACTTTCTTGTGCATAGCTCACCTCTTTTTCGGATCGGATCACTAAAGCTTGAGAAAAATTCGCCGCCTGTACAACCAATAGCATAGGTACCACATCACCAGAAGCACCGTGGTTGCTTGCACGACCGGGGCAAGCTTTCCGATGAAGCTGTAATGAAACGTGAATACGCCAACCGCGTGGTCCAACCACCCGTGCAGAACTTCGCTTACAAAATAGATGAAGATCGAGTTCATCCCTACGACCAGAAGCGGGAAGGTCCACTTCCGGTATCCCAGAACTTCGATGACCACGTAGAACCCGATCAGCATGAACAGCACCCAACCAAGGCTATAGAGGATGAAACTTGCTGTGCAAAGCTGCTTGATAAAAGGAATCCACGGGCGCAGAGCAAACGCCACGACGAAGGACAAAACCATCCCCCCTGCCAGCTTCTTCAAATTCTCCGCATGTGCCCTTGATTGCATCAGCAACCGCCCCACCCAGGCACCGCCTAATGTCCATATCGTGCTCGGTAGGAAGTTAAGCGTGGAATAGGCTGGGTCGTAGTCATAGTGGAAAATGGCGCGGTCCACAACAAGCCCGATGTGATTGCGGTGGGACAATGGCCCGTCGGGACCGGGGAACGCGAAGAATAGAGCTGTCCATCCTGCGAGTATCACCATCGCAGCAACTGCTTGATACCGCCACGGCAATTTCAAAAGCAAATACGTAATGATGTACGTGAATGCGATCTGTGAAAGAACGTTAATGAGTTGCGGCTTGATGCGGCCTGCACCCACCCATATGATGATTTGACTCAGGATAATGAGGTTCAGAGAGCGCATAAGGACATGGCGGAAGTTGTCGCGACCCGTCGTGCCCAGCTCCTTGCGTCGCGCCAGGGCGAACGGCATGGACAGACCCACCATGAACATAAAGGCCGGTTGGATCATGTCCCAAAAAACGCCGCCCTCCCAGGGCACATGATGAAACCACCGGGCAACACTGCCCCATGTGGAATCGGCTCGTAATGCCGAGAAACCAAAACCTTCCGAAGCAAGGATCACCATGATGAAGCCGCGGTAGGCATCGAGCGAGGTATAGCGCTTTGGTTCCGTCCTGCCTTCAGACGGTCCAAGCTTCACCGTCGATGAGGTCGTGTGGGTCTCCTGGGTAGCGGTGGCCATCTTGCCTCCCAACGTACCTCAGAACCAAGTGTGGGCCGCCCTAGAGGGTGAGCGATCGGCGGCTGACGCCGACTTGTCGGTCGAGAGTGTATCACTATTTGAAGCGGAACAAACCAAAGGCTTGCTGTATGCTGGCGACGGGAGCTAAGTTGCCCCAGTTACCTCCACTTTCCTGTTTTTTCCGTGGTTTCCTCATGGTTTTTCAATCGTTATTCTCGGAAGCACTGGGCAGGTCTTGTTCGCGGTGACCGGAAGCCGTTTACCGAACAGAGACCGCACTCATAGAGAATGGCTCGTTTCATCGCACCTCGTCGGACTGCTATCCAGCGACCAACCGTCTGTCGTTCCCTTGTGCAGTGATTCCACAAGCCAGGCAGTCAACTTAGTGCCCTTTTATTGCCCCGAAGCATTCCACATAAGCTCTCACGAGGAAGGTTAGCTCAAAGAGCCTGTGGGGCGTGAGTCCAACGACTATATCGACACAATTCAGAGATAGTTCCGAAAAAAGGGCATGCTGCGGAAATGTGGATCACGGCGAAGGACCTCGAGAGGCCGTGGAATCCAACGGTTTCCCTAGACATGTTGTACAGAGGAAACAGCGGTCTGCACGGAGAGTGGATTTGAACCGCCCACCTCCTAGTGCAATGCCAGGAGGTATCCAGCGTCGAATCTTAACGTCTGAAGCCTGGCGAGCTTCTGTCGTTTCTGCAGGAAGTCTGAGGAACGTCTGCTGCAAGCCGATCTCATAGCGCCAGCTGCATCCGGGGCACAGACCACTTTAAGCCCGAATGCCGAAACCTACACTCTTTAGAGGACCACGTGAGCGGTGGGGTCGTCGTCGCTTTTTTTCATGTTGGTCGTCGCGTGGTCCAGTTTTTCTAGCGATCCTCGCCGAAGCTCAGTGATTGAGTGATCTTACTTTGCCGAATAGTCGCTTTTCGTAGAAGTGACTTTCTTGATCCCATGGAGCTGGAACCCACCCTATCGGCCAGCTTACTTTCTTCTTTTCAATCGAATAACGAAACGTTTTGTGGGCACTAAGGGGCACTAAGCCAATTGCAGCGACATCATCAACGTGCCCAAAGGGTTGATTACACGAAGCATACTCGAACCGGGGTGGCGGAGAGGGTGGGATTCGAACCCACGGTAGGGGTTAGCCTACACACGCTTTCCAAGCGTGCGCCTTAAACCGCTCGGCCACCTCTCCGGCGATGGGAGCAATTGTACCAATTTAGCAGAAACTACGGTCGACGCATAACGGCTAAGCCGGGAACAAAAAAGCACCTAGACACGAGACGTACGCAGCGAGCTGCGCCACTACAAGGGGAAAGCAAAACTAAGCGCAAGAGCAAATTACTTTTCGTTTTTTATGACCGCGCCGCCCTTCATTACGAACTTGGCGTGCTGCAACGCTTTCACATCTTTCAAGGGATCGCCTGGGACGGCAATGATGTCCGCCAATTTGCCGGTTTCCAGAGTGCCGATTCGATCCGACATTCCCAGCAGTTCTGCACCATTTCGCGTGGCGGCCTGAATAATCTCCAGGGGGGACATGCCCGCCTCCGAATAAGCTTCGAATACCAGCAAGCTGGCTTGTCCGCGCTTCAGGTTCGGCATCGTTAAGTACATGTCGGAGCCAGAGGCGATGGGAACGCCCATTTTGCGCGCGCGCTGCAGACGGTCACGCGATCTCTCAACAAACGGTTGATACGCTTTTTCCATGCGGCTCCTTTCTTCCGCGGTGGGTTGCCGGGTTCCAAAAGTCATGTCTAGAAATGTCTTCACCGTTCCGTCCGTGGGCACAAGGAAAATATGCTTGTCGGCCATCATTTTCAGGACGTCATCCTTCACGGTATAAGCATGCTCGATGGAATCCGCCCCGGCCTCCGCTGCAATGCGAGTGGCGTTATACCCGATGGCATGAGCCGCCACTTTGACACCCGCGGTATGGGCTTCTTCGACGATGGCCTTCATTTCGTCGAGCGTCACGTTTGCCGGCGAGCCGTTCACGATGACCTTGATGCAATTTGCGCCGTCGTAGAGCGCTTGACGCACAGCCTGGCGAGCGCTCTCCGCTCCACGAATGGTTACGTACTCTTGCTCAATGATGGATTGCGCCTCCGGAGTGAGCTGGCCGAACTGGCCGCCCTGCGCAGCGAGGGCTCGCGTTGCGGCCACGATTCGCGGACCAGGCAGCCATCCGTTATTGATGGCATCGCGCAATGCTACGTCGCCATTGACGCCAGAATTGCCTAAATCGCGCACGGTGGTAATTCCGGCTTCGAGGTCTTCCCTGCCCAGCTTAGCTCCCAGCAAGGCGCGGCGGGCGGTGCTCTGCGTGGCCACAATGCGAAGCATCTCGACGTCTTGCAGCGTAAGATTCGTGCCATCCATTTCCGATAGCAAGTGTGTATGGACGTCAATAAGGCCCGGCAGGAGAGTGCTGTCGCCCAGATCAATGACCTTGGCATCGGCTGGAATCTGCAAGCCGGAGCCAACTGCGGTGATTTTGTCGTTTTCGATCAAAACCACCGCGTTATTCACGACGGACTCGCTCTTAGAATCAATGAGGCGTGCGGCGCGAATGGCAGCATGGCTACTCTGAGCTGACACGATTTGAGCACAAGCGGGCGAAAGGAAAACCAACGCGAGTGCAAACAGACAAATTTTCATAGGCGATCGCATGAGATTTCTCCTGTGAGAAGTGCCTCATGCTGAACGGACAATGAGGGCATGTCAAGCCATGCAAGCTTTCCCTTCACCTGTTGGGGAATCCTTTGGGAAATTAAGAAGGCAGCAAGCTCTTGGGGCGCTTCGGCCGCTCTGTTAAACTCTTAGCAGCGGTTCCGGGATAGTGCAATCGGTAGCACATCAGCCTTTGGAGCTGAGAGTCCTGGTTCGAATCCAGGTCCCGGAACCAAGAAGAAGTTCACAGTTGACAGTTCAAAGTTAAAAGTCCGAAAACCCTGCGAGGCGGAAGACAGAGCCGAAGTTGCTCGCTTTTTGCCGAAGGTTTCTTCAAATTACATTTTGTTGATTTGAACCGGGAAGACGCCCGCCTCAGAAGGCGGCCGCTACAACATTGGCGAATCACATTTCGCGGTAGTTCAGCAGCAAAACGCCAATCAACGTGATGCAAACGGGCCAGAGACGCGCCAGCCATGCGCGGGCGTGGTTTTCTGCGGGAAGGCGCAGCTCGAGCCAGCGCGACCATCCCGCCATCAGGGCGAGAATCGCCAACGGGATGTGACTCAGCTCGGCCAACACTTCCTCTTTGATATTCCCGAGGCTATGAGAGTGCGTGAGCAAGAGGGCGCCTGCAACCGCGACGAGCATCGGAAACACCAGGCGGACATTGGGCGATGCCACGCGGCCGGTTTGCACGCGCCATTCGAAAACCGCGAGCGCGATGACGAGCCCCGCAAAGATGCGGTGAAGCAAAACTTCAGGATCGGCGAAGGTCACCCAAAAACCGTTGGGACCGAGGGGCCAGACCTCCGGATCGCTTCTCAGGAAAAGGAAAACGGAAAGGCCCAGAAAAAGAAGCGGCCAATTGCGCGCCCAGGAGATTTTCCCCGCTTGCGCGAGCAGGGCCAGCAAACCCACTGACAAGACAATGATTCCCGCCCAGTGATGGTTGTATTCGGACCAGGCTTTTTCCGCCGGAGTGTTCGGGCGCGTGCCGGATTGGCCGGGAACAAACGACTCCGTCGTGAGCGAGCCCGACTCGAATGCCAGCTTTTGTGCGGCATAAACATCTTCGGGCAAGTCCTTTATTGCCGGGCTGGAGAGGCGCGGCGGCCGCGGAGTCATGCGCGCGAAGACCTGTGACGCAGGAACGCGATCCTGCAGAAGATCGACGGCCGGAGGAAGCGACGTCAACGAGGCCGCCACGAGAATCACGGTGATGCCGATGCCGATTTCGGCTTCGCCGAAGCGCTTAAGGCTGGCGAGGATGGAGCTGGCTTCCCCTCGGCGGACCAATTGAAAATTCAGCGCGCCAAGAAACAAAAGAAGTCCGAAGAGGATTGCCTTTGTCGCAACCATCGCACCGTAAGAAGTGCCATAGATGGCTTTGAGCGAACCAACGTAGGAGAAACTCAAGATCAAGCCAGCGGAACCGAGAACGACAACGCTCAATACGGCAAGTTGCGAGAATCGTGCGCTCAGTTTTCGCGCCAATTCCGGAGAGGATGTGCGGCGGACGGCAATCAGCAGGTAAGGCAGGCCGCCAAGCCAGGCAGCTGTCGCGAGCTGATGCAGCGCGGTGACAAAAACCAAAGGCAAGCGGTATTCCAGACGCGCCATGGCGTGGCTCGTCAGAACCGAGGAAGCAATGATCGCTGCGGCGGGAAGGAGCAATTCGCGGGCAGAACTGGCGCGCGAGCGCGCCGAGAGAACGATGATCGTCAGCGACGCCACGATACCGAGGAATCCAGCAAGAACAAAATTCGCGCCGATTACTTCAGCAAGGCTGATTTGCGCAGACTCCATCAGGATCAGGGAGTTAGTGACGAGATAAGAGATTTGGATCGCGAGCAGGGCCAGGGTGAAGCGGCGAAGCCAGCTCACGCAGGAAGCTTTTACCTTTTCGGAGTCGTCGCTGAAATTGCGAAGGACAAAAACCAAAAAAATAACGCCGCCGGCGGTCAGCGACTGAAACGTCAGGCTGGCTCCCCGGAGGAGCACGGAGAGGAAGCCGAAGATTTGTAGCAGGCGAGCCACGGGGCGGGATCAAGGCTTAACTGTAAATGCGATTTCGCCGCGAGTGATGTGCCCGTCGGAAGCGAGCACTTGCCAGCGAAGCCGGTAGGCGCCGGGGCGCAATCCTTTGGCCTCGGCCGCAAGCATATCGGGCCCGGTTTCCCTATGGACTTCGAGTGTCTGCTGCGTGCCATCAGGGTCAACAAGAGTCAAGCGCGAACGAGCGGCATCAATGCGAACATTGAAGCGCAGTTTCAGAGGAACATCAGGCCCAGAGACCGAACTCTTCAATGCGGGGCTGGATTCCAAAAGAACGGCGTGAGCCCGCGAGAAAGAGGAACTCAACAACGATATGGCGACAGCGAAAAACAAAAATACAACTCGAACCCAATGACCTGGGGACATGATCATCCTTTCGCCCAACCGCGGCGAAGTTCCACAAAAATTCAAGCCACAGAAACCGAAGAGATTATACCGAACTTACGCAGGTTGCCGTGCAAATCATGCGAACCCTAGTGGCGCGCAAGATGATAAAAGAACTGCCCGATCCCAATAGTGAAAATAAAATCGCCGAATAGCGCGTGCTCCAGACAGGCGAGGACTAAAGAGCGCGACTTTCGGTAAGTCATGCCGAACAGGAAGCCCCCGAACGCAGTCAACGCGACGGCAATCCAGTTTCCAAAAATGATATGAACATAGCCAAATAGCAGAGCGCTCGCCGCGATCATGGCAGGTCCGGAGCCGAAAATCGGCTTGAAGCGATGAAAAAAGTACGCGCGGTACAAGAGTTCCTGCGGATAAACAGAAAAAACCGGATAGAGAATCATAACCAGGAGCCAGAGCCGCGGCATTTCTCTAACCAATGAAAAAAGCATCTGCGGCGCGAAAAGCCTAACGGCAAGACCCAGCAGCAAAAGTAGAGGAACGTCATACAAAAGCACCTTGCAGAAGCCGCGGCCAATGTCCGCGTGGCGCACGAGCAACTGTTGATTAAAAGACTTGTCGCTTCGCAGGACTAACAATGCACCGATGGCCGCGAGAAGCAAAAAGGGAATGGGCCAATTCGGCAGCACGCGTTTGAACATGAGAAATGGTACAGCGACATAGAAACACAGAAGTTCGCACCACAGCCACAATGTCCGCTTCATCGTCCTTGCCTGGAAACATTTCGCCAGCAGCGGTGACGACGCTGAAAGTCTATCTATAGCTGGCGACGACCTCGCCATTCTCGATGCGCAGGTCCGCAATTTGAGGGGGAAGTTTCAGCTTCTCGCGATTCTCGGGGGACTCTCTCAATCGGCGCACTGCGGACTCGAGGGCCGATTGCGGAATCGGAAATGAGCCGATCTGGCCACTGACGGGCTCAAAATTCAAATACCCGTCCTGCGCGCTGAGCCGGCCTTCCAGTTGGAGAGACATGTCCTTGCCATGCACGTCGAAAACGACGTAGGCCTTGACGCGGTCATCGATCAATTGAATTTTGACGTCGCGCACATTTGAACGCATCTGCTCGACATCCTTCGCCGTTGGCGCCGAGCCATCGGGATCGCCGGATTGATCCGCGGGTACTGCGGGTTTTGCCGCCTCATTGCCAGCCACATCCAAGTGCGAAGACAGATAAGAATTCAGCTCGGTTTCATCCACACGCACCGTTGCCGACTGCCCGCTGGCGACCGCCCGCTCCGCATCTTCAAACTTTTGCTCGGCGCGGGCCGCAGCTTGCGGATTGGTCTCGACAGGAGGAGGTGGCGTTTTGTGCAGCACTAGGATCAGCGTGACGACAACAACGAGGTAGGTGCTCCAGCGCACAAGCCGGAAAATCACTTTCCACAAGCTGGCGCGGTTTGTTTGAGCGTGGGAGAATTGCGGTTCTTCGGGTGGAGGAATGTATGGCGGCATGATGCCCTCCCGTGAGAATCATCGCGGCAACGACCATGCAGGAAAAAGAGCGATTGCGCTCTACAAAGCAACGCTAGCCCTCGAAACCATGCTGGGCAAGCAAGCCGGAACCACCAGGACGCGAATCCGGCACCTGCCCATCCGGCTGAGACGTGCAATTTCTGGAAGCCGTTTGCTTGGGAGAGGAAGGGTACCTGAAGCGCGCATCCCGGCAACGAAGAACCACACAGCTGAATCCAAACAAATAAAATATTTGCCAGCCTAAGTTCGCAGATTTGGAGGCTCGAATGCGTCACACTCTGCCTGCTTTCCTCTTATGTCTGCTGCCTTCCCTTCTCCACGCGCAGCAAGAAGCCGCACCGCTGACGCCTCCGTCCCAAACGCCTGCTACTACAATAACGACATCGCAACACCGCCCCAAAATCGGCGTGGCCCTCGAAGGCGGCGGAGCCATGGGCCTTGCGCACATCGGCGTGCTGAAATGGTTTGAGGAACATCACATTCCGGTGGATTACGTCGCAGGCACCAGCATGGGCGGATTAGTGGGCGGCTTCTACGCCACGGGAATGTCGCCGGAAGAAATGCAAAAGCTCATTGAGAGCCTCGACTGGCGCAAAATCCTGGCCGACCGCACTCCTTATGAAGATCTTTCGTACCGCCGAAAAGAGGATCAGCGCGCATACCCCAATTCGCTGGTTTTCGGCCTGAAGCACGGCCTGTCGGCGCCCGCAGGGTTGATCGCCGGCCACCAAATCGGCCTGTTGATTGACCGCGTCACGCTTCCCTACTACGGAATTTCTTCGTTCGACGACATGCCGGTGCCGTTTCGCTGCGTGGCCACTGATTTAGTCGGCGGACAATCGCACGTCTTCCAGGATGGCCCGCTTCCCGTCGCGCTGCGCTCCACCATGTCCATTCCCGGAGCGTTTTCGCCCGTTCGTGAAGGAAAGGCTGTCTATGTGGATGGCGGGCTGTTGGACAACCTGCCAACGGATGTGGTCAAGAAAATGGGCGCGGAAATCGTGATTGCCGTGCACCTGGAATCCGCATCCGTCGAAGCCAAGGACATCCGGTCCGCGTTCAGCGTACTCAATCACGCGGTCAGCGCCATGATCCAAGCGAACGAATTTCACGGCATGGAGTTGGCGGATTCCATCGTTTCCGTGCCGCTCGGCGAGTTCAGTACGGTGGATTATGCAAAACGCGAGGCCATCATGCAGCGTGGCTATGAAGCCGCCAAGGCAAAGGCGGCTATGTTGCAGGCGTTTGCCCTGAGCGACGCCGACTGGGACGCCTACCAGCAAGCACGCAAAACGCGCCTGCGCACTGAACTCCCCGCCCCTCAGTTCGTCAAAATCGAGGGCGCAAGTGCGAGGAGCGAAGAATACGCGTCCCACTATTTTCGATCTTTTCTCAACAAGCCGCTCGACACGCAGAAGCTTGATGAGGTGTTGACACGCATGACCGGCATTGGCCGCTACGATTCCGCCGGCTATTGGCTCACGGAAGAAAATGGCAAGCCTGGGCTTCTGGTGAGTGTGGTGGAAAAAACCGACGCGCCACCCACGTTTCAGCCGGCATTTGAAATGGACGGCTCGCAGGCTGGCAACGTGGATTTCACCACAGGAACGCGTTTCACGTTCACAGACATTGCCGGCTTCCGCTCCGAATGGCGCACCGACCTGCTGCTGGGAAATACCTACGGCATTCAGACCGAGCTCTATCGCCCGTTCACCGCGGACAGCCGCTGGTTCTTCGCGCCGCATGCCGACGCCAGCGACACTACTTTTCAAATTTACGCGAAGAATGACCCGCTGGCGGACTATCGCATCTACCGCATCAACATCGGCGGCGACGTTGGATATGGATTTGGGCGCTTCAGTGAATTGCGCGTGGGCTACGAAATCGGCTCGCTGAACACCAAGCTGCGCCTAGGTACGCCGCAAATTCCCGCCGTCGAGGGCCGCGTCGGGCAAAGTCATTTGCATTACCTGCTGGACCATACTGACGATCCCGTCATTCCCCGGCGCGGATTCACCGCAGAAACGAATTTCCGCTGGTTCGACCAGAGCCCTGCCGCCGCCAACGGCTTCCCTTCCATGGACTTGAAGTTCGGCTATTTCCAGCCGATTACGCGGCCCGCTTCCCTTTTTGTGGAGGGCGAAGGCGGCTCGACGTTTGGTACGACGAGCACGGGAATCCCGCAATTTTTTCTGGGAGGACCTTTACGCCTCAGCGCCTACGGCAATAACGAATTTCAAGGCAATCAGTATTACTTGTTCCGCGCAGGCTTTATCCGCGACTTGCTGACGCTGCCGCCGTTCGTTGGCAAAAAGGTGTACGCCGTGGGGTCCTACGAGATTGGCAAAATGTACGGCGTGACCGCCGACACCAACCTGCCCAACGATGTGGCATTGGGCTTTCTGGCAGAAACCGCTGTGGGCCCGTTCTTCATCGGCGGCAGCCTGGGCGACTCCGGCCACCGCAAGTGGTTTTTCCAGCTCGGGCGTGTGTTCTAACCTGGTCTTAACGCGTTTTGATCCAAGCGGGCTATTGGATCGCAGGATCGGTTTTAGTGGCAGGACGCCGATTCATCGCGTTATGTATTCTCGGCTGTTGATAACGTCAAAACACGTATCCGTCTTGCGCGCCGCCAAGAAAAGGCCCGCGAACAGCGTGCTCCACACTGCCGCCCAAAGCCATGAGCGGAGAGGAAAACGAGGGTTCGGAGTCGCTAACACCTGACTATTCCATTCGCCTGACCGTGAGTTCCATGAGTTTCTTGGCAGGCTGCGAATCAATGGTAATCTCGGCAAGCTCGGTCCACTCTCCGTTCTCGTTGATCCGCAACACGGAGCTGGTTCGGATGGAGCCCACCGCGAAGCCCCAAGTAAGGCTCTTGCTATCCTCCAAGAGCTCCACGTCCGTCTCGAGAAAACGCCCGTCGTTGAACGCGCGCATATGATAGGTGCCCGTCTCATCGTCGAAGGAGATGATCCCGAGCGCTTGGAGAACGGACTTGTTGTCGGGCTTGGTTCGTCCGATCCCCTCGATTTCCAGGATCAGCCCATCCA
>Ga0126381_100007377_pt1 | contig 12233 bp, 8 predicted proteins | sample PanSoiMetPlot_28_FD_96465 | JGI IMG/M metagenome (GOLD analysis project Ga0126381, IMG submission 96465) | Tropical forest soil microbial communities from Panama - MetaG Plot_28 | ecosystem: Environmental > Terrestrial > Soil > Tropical forest > Bulk soil | place: Panama | collected 2016-02-17
AGCCCCTGGTAGACAGGGGCGCGCATGCGTCCCGCACTGGTCCAGCGGTCGAACGCCACCTCTACCACCAGCGCTGGCTCTACCCAGACCGCTGGCTTGGCATGCTCGGCGGGCACTGGCCCGTCGAACGGGCTGTCCGGTCGGCGCAGCGGTGCGAGCCTGGCGCCGAGCATTCTAAGCGTGGCATCGGAGAACCCGGTGCCCACGTGCCCGCAGTACAGCAACCCAGCGGGACCGTAGACGCCGACGAGCAGCGAGCCGATCTGACCCGTCCTATTGCCCTTGCCCGGCTTGTAGCCCGCCACCACTACCTCCTGGCGGAGCAGGTTCTTGATCTTCACCCAGTCGCCAGAGCGGGCACCGGGCTCGTAGCGGGAGTCCAGGCGCTTGGCCACGATGCCCTCGAGCCCATTGGCGGCGGCAGCAGCGAGCACCGCGTCGAGATCCTCACCGGGGAAGCTGGGCGGGCAGAGCCACCACCCTCCGTTCGGGACGAGGGGCGTCAGTATGTCACGGCGGTCAGTGTAGGGCAGAGCGGTCAGCGGTCGCCCGTCAAGCTGCAAGACGTCGAACGCCAGGTATGTGACCGGCGTGAGCTGCGCTAGCCGTGCCGCCTGCGTTGGCGAGGAGACATGCATCCGCGGCTGCAGCGCCTCGAAGTCCGGCCGCCCGTCGATGAACGCGACGATCTCGCCATCGAGCAGCGCCTGCTTGTGCCCGATGGCGTGACCCAGCCCGGCGATTTCCGGGTAGGTGGCGGTGATGTCCTTGCCGGTCCTGGAGATCAGCCGGAGGCGGCCGTTCTCGATGAAGGCGAGCGCGCGTACGCCGTCCCACTTCATCTCCACTGCCCATTCCTCGCGGTGGTGGCGTGGCTGCTCACCAGGCGCGGCGAGCATTGGGGTGAGCGCGGCGGGCAGCGGGAGCCGCTCGCGGTGGATCATCCAGTTCTTCCCGCCGGTGGCGAACAGCACGTAGCCGCCGGACACCCGCTGGCCGTGCAGCACGATCTTCACCTCACGGGCGTCCCACTTGAGTGCCTCGTAGGTGCCGTGATCCCAGATGGTCATCGACCCGGCGCCGTATTCGCCGCGCGGGATCTCGCCGGAGAAGGTCGCGTATTCGAGCGGGTGGTCCTCGGTGTGCACGGCCAGGTGGTTGACCCCGGGGTCGTCAGGCACCCCCTTGGGCAATGCCCACGACACGAGCACGCCGTCGCGTTCCAGGCGCAGGTCCCAGTGCAGCCGCCGGGCGTGGTGCTCCTGCACGACGAAGACGCGACCGGGAACGTCGCCCTGCCCGTCCCCCGCGACAGCGTCGGGCACGGGCTCGGGCGTCCGCTCCGGGTCTCGCTTGCTCCGGTATTCAGACAGCCTGTCCACGAATTCGTGGGTACCCGTTTGGCGGGGATTGTCACCAGCGACCGGGCTACCAGCGATAGACGGTTGTGTAAGAGGTGTTCCTGATGGCCTCGGAGTCCTCGGGCGGCTGGTAGACCGATTGGACGGCGACGCGGCCGGGACCGGTCAGCCTGACCCAGATCTTGTGGTAGCTCCACCGGGCGTGCCAGAACGCGAAGCCCATGTTCCGCGGGTATTCCAGGTGGAGGTGGGCGTGGACACTGACGTCGCGGTAAAGCAGCGCGCTCGGCTGGATGAGCAGCGACTCGCCCTGGCGCAGGTCGCGGATGAAGGTGTTCCCCGGCGAATGCAGCAGCACCAGGCCGTGCTGGTCTTGCGCAGTGAAGATGTCGCCGTACTGGCCCATCGGGTAGTGAATGTCCTGGTGTTGTGAGTCCTCACCGGTGTCGTACCAGATGTTGGTCGCTTCCCAGTCATAGCGAATGTTCCCGGTGGCGCACAGGAACCTGTGCTCGCGGACCCACATCCGCTGGCCGCGCTGCAGCGGCAGCGCGATGACCTCGCCCGCGTGGTTGTCAGACAGCGCGATGTGCCCGGGGCCGCGGCCTTCCACCATGATCAGCGGCATGCCGGCCATCATGCGCTTCCACCCGCCGCGCAGCGACATGTTGCTGAGCTGCGCCTGCGGGTCGGTCCACAGCAGCACGTGATGCGAGAAGTAGATGAAGTCCGGCGCCGCCAGGGTGAACTCGGCGACCGGCACCGTCGTCCCGGCGATCTGACAGTGCGACTGGCCGAACTGAATCCTGGTCATGTCCCTGATCGGCGGCTGCTCGACCCAGCCAGAGTCGCTCACCGAGTCCCTGATGTCGACCGGCGCGCCACACATCGGGCAGGTCGTCGCGGACGGGTCGCTTGGCTGCCTGCAATACCGGCAGACGTACGTGTTCATCGGCGCCGCCCGCTATTCCGACGCGTGATGGTGAACGTACATGGACTGGATGCCGACCCGGCCAGGGCCGGTCATCTCGGCCAGAAACATCCTGTGCTGTCCCAGCAAGCCGGTTCGCAGCGGCATCTGCACCGCCTGCATGCCTACCGTGGAGTCCTTGTAGAGGAAGCCGCCAGGCTCCACCATGATCTTCTCGCCCGGCCTGAGCGTGCGCTCGAGGACGTTGCCGTTTCCGTGCAGCATCAGCAGCCCCGGGTACTGCGCGGTGATGAACCGGTCCATGAACATGCCACTGCCGCCGTGCAGCAAGTTGGAAAGCCCCTTGATCCGCACGAACGAGTACTGGATGCTGTGCGACGCGAGCAGGAAGGCATGCTCTCGCACGTCGAGTTCCATGCCCGGATGCAGCGGCAGTACGACGAGCTCGCCCGGCGAGTCGCGGGAGAACGCCACCCGGCCAGGGCCGTTCGCCACGGTCACGATGTGTGGCATGCCGCCCAGGGTGCGCTTCATCCCGCCAGCCGTCTTCAGCGAAGACAGCGGGACCGACTCGTCTTTCCACAGCAGTACGTGGTGCTCGAAGTAAACACCGTCTTGAGGGTTGAGGTTGATCTCCGCGACGGGGACCAGCTCTCCCTCTACCTGGCACGTGCTGGCCGAAAACCGGAACTCGGTCATATCGCGCAACCGGGGCGCCTCACGCCATCCGGAATCGCTTACCTTGTCCCGCACGTCCAGCGGCGCCCCGCATGTCATGCAACTGGTGGTTCCCGTTTGATTCTGCGCGTGACACCACCCGCACTGGATCGCTTCCACGGCAGGAACATAGCAGTTCAAGCCGTACTGTTGCTGGACATGTCGGACCCAAGTTTTTCCCGGTATGGTTTTTCCCATGGCACTGTTTGAGCGGGAATTCATCGCGGTACCGGACGACCGTAAAGGCCAGATCGTCTTCAAGTGGCCGGACGTCACCATCCGCCGTTTCACGCGCGCGATCGTGAACGCGGACGAAGTTGCGATGTTCGTCAATACCGGCCAGATTGTCCAGACGATGGGGCCAGGCCGGCACCAGATCGACGCCGACGAACTTCCCGGTCTCGGCATGATCATCGACTTCGCCACCGGCGGCAACGCCTACCGGGCCGAGTTGTACTTCATCGGCACGCGCGAGTACACGGGGTTCAAGTTCGGCGGTCGCATCGACGACGTCCAGGACCCGCGCACCGGCCTGGTCGTGACGCTGCGGGTGTTCGGCGACTACGCGCTGCGGGTGATCGACCCGGCGCGGCTCATCACGAACCTCACCTCCACGGTCGACGTTACCGACAACGAGCGGATCGCCGGATGGGTGAGCGACCAGCTGCTCAAGGTGCTGCGCACCAACGTGACCACGCAGGTCGTCGCCAACGGGTGGCATATCCTGGGGCTTTCCGTGCACTCGCCGGAAATCGAGCAGGCTGCCCTCACGTCGGCGAACGGCCAGCTTGAGGCATACGGCATCGCGCTCAGCCGGATGGGCAACTTCGACATCAACATGGCGCCCGAGGACGCGGCACAGCTTAAACAGCTCGCCAAGGACACCAGCTACTCTCAGCTGGCCGGCGGATTCCAGCAGTACGCGGCCGGTGAGATGGCGCTCGGTGCCGGGCAGGGAATGGCCCAGGGCGGCGGCGCCACCGAGGGGGCGTTCCTCGCCGCGGGCTTTGGGCTGGCCGGCGGCCTGGCAGGAATGGGACAGCAGCAGCACCCGCAGCCGCCGCCCGCCCCGGCGCCAGCTGCCGCCGCCGCACCGGCCGCTCCGGCGCCCGCTGCGCCTGGCGCCGTGTGCGCGTCCTGCTCCACGTCCAACCCCGCGGGCGCCAAGTTCTGCATGGGGTGCGGCACCACGCTCGCCCCGGCGGTCAAGCACTGCACCGAGTGCGGGACCGAGCTGCCAGGGGCGGCCAGGTTCTGCGCCAACTGCGGCACGGCCGTAGGCGGCTAGCCGGAAGCGGCATCAGACGCCGGCGATGGCGACCGCGCTCACCTTCGTCAGCGAGCCGTGCCACGGCGCGTGATAGTTCGCTACGCGGCCGCTGGACATCAGGACCCAGTAGCCGCCGGTCGCCGGCGCGACCGCGAGGCCCACGGCGACGACACCGCGGCCGAGGCTTCCCTTCGGCGAGCCGTACACCGTGGCGTGGAACCCGTGTACCGCGCCTGCCGACGTGAGCACGAGGTAGCCACCTTGCGGGCCGGGCACGATCGCCGTCACGCGCTCGCCCGTGGCGAGCTTGCCCGCGACCGATCCGTACCACGCGGCGTGATAGTGCCAGACGCCGCCCACGGAATTGAGGATCCAGTAGCCGCCGGTGGAGGCATCCACGGCCAGGCCGACGGCGGTCCCATTGCCGAGTTTCCCTGCCGCCGAGCCGTACCACGGCGCGCCGAAGTTATGCACCCCGCCGTCGGAGGTGAGCACCAGGTAGCCGCCCCGGCTGGCGGCGATCGCGATCACTCGCACACCCTTGCCAAGCTTGCCGGCCAGTGAGCCGTACCACGGCGCGTGGAAGTTGACCACGCTGCCATCGGACCTGAGAACCCAGTAACCGCCGGTATCCGGGTCGACGGCCATGCCGACCGCGGTGGCAGGCGGGGCGGCGGCCGGCTGGCCGTAGCCGGGCGCGCCGAGGCTGTGCACGGCAGCGGCTGAGGTCAGCACGTGGTAGCCGAGCCCGGTGTCGCCCGCCAGGTTCACGAACGTGTAGCCATGGGCACGGAAGTAGCTGATGATCGTCGGGAGCGCCAGCACGGTGGCCGGGTCGCCCGAAGGCGCGTTGTGCATGAGGATCACCGGGTGCTGCTGCGACCCGCCCTCGGATTCGGCCAGCCCGATGATCCGGTTGACCCAGTAGGAGGACGCCGAACCGGCGGCCTTCCAGTCCTCGGTGTCCACCGACCACAGCCAGACCTTCATCTTCCGCTGCTGGGCGAGGGTGAGCAGAGTGGAGTTGTAGTTTCCGTACGGCGGCCGGAACGCGCAAGGCGCCCACCCGATCAGGCTCTGCTGCTCGGCTGTCGCCTCGTCCATCTGGGCGGCCTGCGCCGCCGCGGACAGCTGCGGCATGCTGGGGTGGTTCCAGCTGTGGTTCCCGATCAGGTAGCCGTCGGCTGCCTCGGCGCGGACGAGCGACGGATACGCCGCCGCGTTCTGCCCGATGTTGAAGAAGGTCGCGGTAACGCCGTAGGCGCGCAGCACGGAGATGATCGGCTGCGTGCTCGGCCCCGGGCCGTCATCGAAGGTAAGCGCGACCGTTTTGCCGTTGCCGAACGGCGGCGCGTAGAAGTTCGCCCCGTATGGCGCGGCACCGCAGCCGGCCGACGTCGCCGGCGTGGCGGCGGGCGCCGCTGCGACCTGGCCGCCAGGAAGCAGTGCGGCCGGGCCGGCCGGGCCTTCGCCGCCCGGCGCAGGGCCGGTTGCGGCGACCGCGGGACCACCTACCGCGAGCGCCCACCCCACGCCGACCGTAACCGCAGCACGCAAGAGCCTGGATGTGCGCAATGGTGTCCCCGTCCCCGCATATGGCTTTTGTCCCATTCTAGGCAAGTAGCCACAAATTGAGAAGAGCCTCAGAGGATTTGCGCCGAGTTCGGGCTGAAGACACCCGCCGCCTGGTATAACTATCCGCAATCATGAAATAGCGGGGTATACATCGGCGCGGAAAGCGTTACCTTCGTGGTGTGATAACGATGTACGACACCGCCCAGAACAACCAGTTCCCGGCGGACGCCGAGGCTTACGCCGGGTACGTTGACGGGGCCATCGGCAACCAGCCCAACTACCCCTATATCGTCTCGACGTTCCCGAAGGCCTATCACCTGAGCATCGCGCTGTACGCCAGCAACAACGCGGACGCGCTCGACGTCGAGCCGGGCGCCGCCATTCCCGCCGACGTGCCCGGCTGGTACTCGCGGCAGCGCAGCCGGGGGATTCAGCGGCCCTGCGTCTACGCGAGCGCGTCCACCATGACGAGCAGCATCCTGCCCGTGCTTGACCAGGCCAAGATCCCCCGCAGCCATGTACGGCTGTGGAGCGCGCACTACGGCATCGGCCAGCACATCTGTGGCCCCGCTACCTGCGGGCTGGTTCCCGTCGGGTGTGACGGCACGCAATGGACGAGCGACGCGCTCGGCCGGAACCTGGACCAGTCCATCCTTCAACCGAACTTCTTCACCATTGACCCTGGCATCACCGTGGAGGCGGAATTGCAGTCAGGACAGCTGAACGGCGGCAACAACGCGCTGACCGCGATCAGCGTGGCGCAGGGAAGCGCGCACCACATCGCGTTCGGGTGTGACAACAGACTTCAGGGGCAGCCGCCAGCCAGGCTCCGGGTTGCGATCTATTCCACGTCCTGGTGGATAGACGAGAACGTGCAAGTGGACGGCACCAAGGGGCAGCGAATCATCGCGTTCCCGAACCCGGCAAAGACCGGCGTGATCTCGGTCGTCCGCATGGACGCCGGGAAGGTGGACGTCGGATACGTCGTCTACTAGCGGATCCGGCGGCCCATGTCCTTGGCTGAATAGCCGCCGAGTTCGGTGACGGCCGACTGGAACTTATCCGAGCGCAGCAGCGCCCACAGCGGTTCGAGCAGCGGGCTTTCCAGCGCGCCCGGCGCCACCACCAGATCGTACGGTTCCCAGGTGATGGGCACGAAATCGAGCCCGAACGCGCGGGCCGCGGCGGTGATGCCAAGGCCCGCGTCACCTCTGCCTGACGCGATCGCGGCCGCGACCGCCAGGTGCGTCGGCTCCTCCCGTGCGTAGCCGGAAACCGAGCCGGGCGAGATGTCCAGTTGCCCGAGCAGGTGGTCGAGCAGCACCCGGGTGCCAGCGCCGCGCTGCCTGTTGACATACCGCACACCGGGCCTTGCCAGGTCGGCGACCCCCGACAGGCCAAGCGGGTTGCCCGGGGCGACCATCAGCCCCTGCTCCCGGTCCACCAGCCGTACCACCGTCACCTCGCCGGCGGTGCCGCCGAACACCCGGTCCACGAACGGCAGCGTGTAATCTCCGGACGGCGGGTCGAGCAGATGCGATCCGGCGATGTGGCAGAGCCCGTCGCGCAGCGCCACCAGCCCGCCCAGCGAGCCGACGTTCGACGACACCAAAGTCACCAGCGGATCGTCCGCGCGCAGCGCCGACGCGGCCAGGTCGAGCACTAGGTCGTGCGAGCCGATCGCGACGATCGTCCGGGAGATCTCTTCCAGGCTGCGCAGTAGTTCCACCGGCACCACGGAACCCGCGTGGTACCCCTCCACCCCGGTGGGCACCACGAGCAGCCCGTCGGCCCGGACCAGCGAGGTAAGCACCCCGGCCCCGCGCGGCAGCGGCGTCGCGACCAGGCTGCCGCCCACCGAGCCGAGCCGCACCCGCACCCAGTCGTCCATGCCGAGCGGCGACGCCAGCTTGCGCGCCAGCTTCGCGTCAGCCCGCGGCCGCCGCCGCGGTGGCGCCCCTGACAACTCGGCGAGCAGCGGCGCCACGAAGATGTCGAACGTCAGCGCGGCCGACACCGGGTAGCCCGGCGCGCCAAGCACCGGGGTGCGCCCGACCACGCCGAGCACCACCGGATGGCCGGGCCTGACGGCGACCCCGTGTACGGCGAGCGTGCCCACCGACGAAACCACGCGCGCGGTGTAGTCGTCCCGCCCGGCGCTCGACCCCGCGATCACGATCAGCAGGTCGCACTCGCTCGCCGCGGTCGCCACCGCGTCCGCGATCCGTGCCGGGTCGTCTGGCTCGATAGGCAGGCAGCGCGCCTCGCACCCGGCCTCCCGCGCCTGCTCGGCGAGCATCAGCGAGTTGGTGTCCAGGATCTGCCCCGGCCCCGGCTCGGTCCCGATCGGCCGTACCTCGTCCCCGGTGGGCAGGATGAAAACCAAAGCCTTCTTCCGAACGGACAGTCGCGTCTGTCCGGCGGCAGCGGCTGCGGCGAGGTCCGCGGCGCGCAGCCGGTGTCCTTCCGGCAGCAGCAGTTCGCCTGCGGCGACGTCCTCGCCGATGGAGCGTACGTGCTGGTACGGCGCGACGGCGGCGCGCAGTTCGGCGTGACCTGCGACGTCGTAGTGCACGTGCTCGCGCATCACGACCGCGTCGCGGCCGTCGGGCATCGGGTCGCCGGTGTCGACCACATCGTAGACGCCGGGTGCCAGGAGCACGGGAGCGGTCTCGCTGGCGCCCAGGCTATCCGCGGCGCGAATGGCGATACCGTCCATTCCGGCCGCGTCGAACGGCGGAGACGAGCGCAGCGCCCAGACCGGAGCGGCGGTAACCATGCCCGCGGCCTCGGCGATCGGCACTGTGACGGCCGGCAGGCGTTCGGGGCAGCCCGCAGCCTCCCGGGCCGCGCGCCAGGCGTCCAGTGCCTGCGCGGCCGGCACGTCGCGGATGAACGGGCTGTTGGCCATGACGTCTCTAACGGTACAGAGTTACTTCTACCTCGCTGCCCGCATCTAGCCCCGTCGCCTCCTCCGGTATGACGATGTACCCGTCCGCGACGGTGAGCACGGACAGCAGAGCGGACAGGCCGAACACCGGCGTGGCGACCCCGTCACTCACCCGCACCTGCACGACATCGAGCCGCCCGGTGGCGGATGCCAGGTCCCGCGCGAGCCTGGCCCGGGTGGTCGCCTCAGGCGGCGGCCGCGTGCAGCCGCCGACCAGCCGCACCAGGGGCATCCCGATCAGCCGGAACACCACCAGCGCCGAGCGCGGGTTGCCTGGCAGCCCGATGACGGGAACCCCGGCGCACTCGGCGAGCAGCGTCGGCTTGCCTGGCTTGATGGCCAGGCCATGGCACCAGATACCCGGCGGGCCGAGCCGGGCCACGGCGCCCGCCGTCTCGTCGCGAATGCCTACCGAGGAGCCCGCCGAGATCACGATCATGTCGCTGGCGGGCAGGGCGCCGCGCAGCGCCTTCTCCAAGGCTCCGGGGTCATCGGCGATGATGCCGCCAGGCACCGGGGTGCCGCCGGCGTCCGTTACCAGCGCGGCGAGCGCGGCCGCTGTCGCGTCCCGTACCTGGCCGGGCTTGAGGGTTTCCGTCTCGGGGGCTACCACCTCGTCGCCGGTGGAGAAGATCGTCGCAACGGGCCTGGCGTGCACGCGCACGCTCGTGACGCCGGCCGCCGCGAGCATGCCAAGGTCCTGCGGGCGCAGCGGGCGCCCGCCCGGGATGATCTCGCCGCCAGCCGCCGCGTCCTCGTCGGCGCGCACCACGCCCTCGCCTGGGGCGACCGGGCGGACCACCTCGATGGTGCCCGGCATGGCCTCGGCGGTGTACTCGATCATCACGACGGCGTCCGCGCCCGGCGGCAGCACGCCCCCGGTGGGCATGGCCACCGCGGTGCCGGGGGCGACGGTCACGTCGGGCTCGGCCCCCATCCGGACCGCGCCGGCCACGGTCAGGTATCCAGGCAAGCCTTCCGAGACGCCGTAAGTGTCCGCGGCGCGCACCGCGTAGCCGTCGACGGTGGAACGCGCGAACCCGGGCAGCGGGTGCGGGGCGGTGACGGGCTCGGCGGGTACCCTGCGCAGCGCCTGCACAAGCGCGACGGTCTCCACTGGCGTGCGCCGCCCTGGGCGGAACCCGGTCAGCGCCTCCGCTACCGTCCGGGTTCTGAAGAACTCCCGGCCGGCCGGGGCGCCCGGCTCAGCCTTCGTTGTTCCCCCCGGCAAGCCGGAGCACGCTCATCACGGGGCCGAGTGCGACCTGCCCCAGGCCGCAGATGGAGGTCCTGCGCATGACCTCTGCTAGCTCGGTGACCTGTTCGTCTGCTCCGCGGTCGGTAAGGATGGCGTGCGCCTTCGCGGACCCGACCCGGCACGGCACGCACTTGCCGCAGGACTCGTCGCGGAAGAACCGCAGCACGTTGACGGCGGCGGCGAGCAGGTCGGTACCCGCAGCCATGACGACCATCGCGCCGGACCCGAGCATCGACCCGGCGGCCTGCAGCGTGCCGAAGTCAAGCTCTACGTCGAGCTGGTCAGGGCCGATGAAGTTCGAGGACGCGCCGCCCGGCTGGATCGCGCCGAGCGGCCTGCCGTCCGACACCCCGCCCGCCAGGTCGAGCAGTTCGCGGGCGGTCGTGCCCATGGGGACGCAGTACACGCCTGGGCGCACCACGTGTCCGGAGACGGCGAAGAACTTCAGGCCCGCGTGCTCTCCCTTGCCCTGATCGTTCCACCACGCGGCGCCCCTTGTCGCGATAACCGGCACGTGCGCGAGCGTCTCCACCGAGTTCATCAGCGTGGGCTGACCGTGCAGGCCGTAGGTGCCGGGGAACGGCGGCTTGTTCCGCGGCTCGCCGCGGTGTCCCTCCATGCACTCGATCAGCGCGGACTCCTCGCCGAGGATGTAGCCACCTGGTGAGGTGAACACCTCGACGTTCAGCCGCCTGCCCGAGCCGCCAGCGTCCGGACCGACGAGCCCGGCCTCGCGCAGCCAGTCGATCTCGCGCCGGATGACCTGCTCCTCGGGGCCGTACTCGTGCCGGATGAAAACCCAGCCTTCTTCCGCCCCGACCGCGAGCATGCCGAGCAGCATGCCCTCGAGCACCAGGAAGGGCTGGATAGCGAGGATCTCCCGGTCTTTGAACGTGCCTGGCTCGGACTCATCGGCGTTGCAGATCACGTACTTCGGCGTGGCCTGCTGCGCGGCGACCAGGTCCCACTTGCGGCCGGCCGGGAAGCCGGCCCCGCCCATGCCGCGCAGCCCGGCGTCTTTGAGCGCCGTGATGATCTCCGCGGTGTCGAGCTGGCCGGCAAGCACAGAGCGAAGGACACCGTAGCGGTCAGCCGCCGTCGAGTAGGGGTCGTTCGGCCACTTGACGTCCGTAGACGCTGGAGCGGACGCGCCGTGCTGCCCGTTCGAGTGACCGTTGTGACCGAACGACGAGGCTGCCTGGATCGCCGCCGTCACCGCGCCGTCGGCGCCGTCCATCGTGACCGGGGCCTCGTTCACGGTGCAGGCCGGTGCGATGTCGCAGCGGCCAAGGCATGAGCCCTCGGCGAACTCGACCTCGACGTCCTCGCCGTAGCGTTCCTTAAGACGCGCGATTCGCTCGTCCGCGCCACTGAGCCAGCAGGACAGGTCGTGGCAGACGCGCAGCTCGGCCTTCTTCGGCGGCTCAGTGCGGAAGTGCGGGTAGAACGAGATCAGGCCCTCGATCTCATACAGCGGCCGGTGCACGTCCCGGGACAGCGCGACGAGCTCCTCGCGGGGCAGCCAGCCGACCCGCGCCTGGATCGCGTTCAGCGCGGGGATCAGGCTGGGGCCGGGGAACTTGCCCGCCCGCGCCTCAACCCCCGGGACGCGAACTGGCGCCTTAGCCATTGGCGGTCACGCTGACTGGCTCGATGCTGACCGCGCAGAACTTGAACTCAGGGATCTTGCCGAACGGGTCGATCTCGTCGATCGTCAGCAGGTTCGCCGCCGCCTCTCTGAAGTGGAACGGGATGAAGCAGTTACCGCGCGCCTCGCGGTGCGAGACCTTCACCTCGAGCTCGATCGTGCCGCGCCGCGAGCTGACCCGGGCCATCCCGCCATCGGCCAGGCCGAGCCGCGCCGCGTCGTCCGGGTGGATGAACACCAGCGCCTTGGGCGCGATCGCGTCGAGCGCGTACGACCGGCGGGTCATCGACCCGGTGTGCCAGTGCTCCAGCATCCGGCCGGTGTTCAGCACGAACGGGTACTGCTCGTCAGGCAGTTCCTTGGCCGGCAGCCACTCGGCGGGGACCAGGTGGGCGAGCCCGTCGTTGGTGTTGAACTTCTCGGTGAACATCACGACGATCCCGTCGCTGTGCTCCGGGTCCGGGTTCGGGTACAGCTTGCCGGTCAGGCCGAGGTTGTCGTAGCTGAGGTTCTTGTAGCTCGG
>Ga0126381_100007378_pt1 | contig 12232 bp, 7 predicted proteins | sample PanSoiMetPlot_28_FD_96465 | JGI IMG/M metagenome (GOLD analysis project Ga0126381, IMG submission 96465) | Tropical forest soil microbial communities from Panama - MetaG Plot_28 | ecosystem: Environmental > Terrestrial > Soil > Tropical forest > Bulk soil | place: Panama | collected 2016-02-17
CGATGTGAAATGTCGAAGGCGGATTATAGCAGCGGAATAAGGCTAACTCGAAAGCGTGGCGCTAACGCCGTGCCGTAATTCGCGTCTAAACTAGGCCCTCATCAACCTTGGCACGTACTCAGATCGAACGCAATCGATTCGCGTCTAGCAAAAATCCGCGGGGCAAATAATGGTTCGCTCCCTTGCGAGTTCGTTCTGCATGGCAGTAATTGTGTTGTGGGCAACCGCGACCTGGGCGAACGCACCAATACCGACAACGCAAGTCGATCGAGAGCTACTCGTCCCACTCGGCGGCCTGGAGCAATGGATTAGCATTCGCGGTGATGACGCCTCCCATCCCGTGCTGCTGGTAGTGCAGGGCGGACCCGGGGAGGCACAATGGCCAGCCGCGGATATTTTCAAACCTTGGGAAAGGGCGTTCACGGTTGTGCAATGGGACCAGCGCGGAACAGGCCACACCTACGGCCGTTACGGCCAAAAGACCCCTGATGTCACACTCGATCGCATCTCCAAAGACGGCGTCGAACCATCGGCTTATCTCTGCAGTGAACTTCACAAAAAGAAGATCACTGTGCTCGGCCATTCGTGGGGATCCCTGGTCGCGGTCCATATGGTTCAACTGCGCCCCGAACTATTCGCCGCCTACGTCGGCACCGGCCAGGTCTCCAGTTGGGCCGCCAACGTCAACACGCAGTTCGATCTACACCTCGCCAAGGCGCGCCGCGAAGGCGACGAGGCGCGGATTAAGAAACTGGAAGCCCGATCAGGTCGCCACCGATCTCCCCAGGACGGCGTGCGCCATCCATACCGCGGTTTTTGTCATCGACGGTCAGGACGATCACGTCACGCCGACCTCCGCGGCCGTCGACTACTTCAACTGCGTGAAGGCACCGAAAAAAGAACTCGTCTTGATGACAAACGCCGGCCACTTTCGGTGGATGACCGCGTCGGACAAGTTCCTGGATGTGTTGGTCTCGAAGGTGCGCCCAGTTGCGATCGAGCGCGGGCGTGAATAGCTTCTATGCGAAAACGGGGGCCAATCCTCCCAACCGACGGTGCGTTCAAATGATTCCACCCGCGACAAATCCCCCACCCTCAGCTAGAATGTCGCTTCGATTCTGATGCGGCGCACTCTTATAGCCTGGTCTGTTCTTCCCAGCGGTCTCTGATCGACGCGTCCCTGCGCGCCCTCGCCATTATTTCGCTCGCTTTCAAATTCACTTTTTTTGCTAGCCGCTAGAAGCTAGCAGCCAATTCCCAGAGGCTCAAAGCTCATGGCTACGAAATACGATGTAATTGTGATCGGCGGAGGCCATAACGGCCTCGTGAACGCCGCCTATCTCGCAAAAGCGGGCAAGAAAGTTCTCGTGCTCGAACGCCGGCACGTGCTCGGCGGTGCGGCCGTCACGGAAGAAGTCTTCCCGGGCTTTAAGTTTTCGGTGTGCTCGTACGTGGTGTCGCTGCTGCGGCCCGAGATCATTCGCGACCTCGATCTTCCGCGGCACGGGCTGGAGATTCTGCCGCTCGACGGAACGTTTACGCCCATGCCGAATGGCGACTACCTGTGGCGCGTGAACGATCACGGCCGTACTCATCGCGAGATCGCTCGCCACTCGAAGCTCGACGCCGAGGCCTATGACGAATTCGGTAAGGCGATGCAGGCGATGTGTCGCTTTGTGAAGCCGATTCTCGGCATGGTGCCGCCGGATCCGGCTACGCTCAATCCCAAGGAACTCATGAAGCTGCTATTCATCGGAAGGAGATTTCAGGGTCTTTCGAGTGGCGACAAGTACAACCAGGTGCAGTTGATGACCATGAGCGCAATCGACTTCCTCGACCAGTGGTTCGAGACCGACGTGCTCAAGGCGACGATGTCGGCGTCGGGAATTATCGGGACGTTCCTGGGCGTGCGCTCGCCGGGCACGGCGTACGTGTTGCTGCACCACTACATGGGCGAGATCGACGGCGCGTTTCGGGCGTGGGGATTTGCACGCGGCGGCACGGGAGCGATCTCGAATGCGATTGCCGATGCTGCGCGCGAGGCGGGCGTCGAAATTCGGACAAAGGCGCCAACCGCGAAGATCCAAGTCAAAGGCGGAAAAGCCGTGGGCGTGGTGCTGACCAATGGCGAAGAGATTTATGCCGACGTCGTTTCGTCGAGCGTCGATCCGAAGCATACGTTCATCGATTTTATTGACGCAGGGAATATTGCGGACGACTTCCTGGAAGAAGTCCGGCGGTATAAGTACCGTGGCTCCTCGGGCAAGGTAAACCTTGCCCTCGATGGCCTGCCAAACTTCAAGTGCCTGCCCGGGGAAGGCGCGCATCTGCGCGGCGCGATGTCATTCTCACCCAGCGTGGAGTACATGGAACGAGCCTACGACGATGCGAAGTACGGACATTTCTCGCGGCGGCCATATATCGATTCAGTAATTCCGTCGCTGACCGATCCGTCGGTGGCGCCGCCCGGCAAGCACGTGATGTCTTGCTTCGTGCAGTACGCGCCCTACAAACTGGCTCCCGGATTGAATTGGGACACGGAAAAAGAAAAATTCGGCGATACGGTGATCGATACGATTGCTGAGTACGCGCCGAATATTCGCGACATCATCCTGCACCGGCAGGTGGTGACGCCGCTCGATTTGGAACGCGAATTCGGGCTGACGGAGGGCAATATTTTTCAAGGCGAGCTGTCGCTCGAGCAGCTGTTCTTCTTGCGTCCGGTGGCGGGCTGGGCGCAATTCCGCACGCCGATCAAGAATCTCTACATGTGCGGTTCGGCGACGCACCCGGGCGGCGGCATCATGGGCGCGCCCGGACGGCTTTCAGCGCTCGAGATTCTCAAAGACATCAAGGGGGCTGCGTAGACCATGGCCGACAAACGAGACGTGGTCATCATCGGCGGCGGACATAACGGCCTGGTCACGGCGTTTTATCTGGCCAAGGCCGGATTCAAGCCGCTGATTCTTGAGCGCCGCGAGCAGACGGGCGGAGCGGCCGTTACCGAAGAATTTCATCCGAGCTTCAAGTGCTCGACGCTGGCGCACACGGCGGGATCGATTCGTCCGGAGATCGCGCGCGACATGCAACTGGAGCAGCACGGGCTGAAGCTGATCACGCCTGAGGTCGGCGTGGTTTCGCTTTCGCCGGATGGCCGCGCGCTCGCGCTCTACAACGATGCGCAGAAGTCGGCGGCGGAGATCGCGAAGTTCTCGCAGAAAGACGCAGCGAAGTATCCGCAGCTGCAGGAATCGCTGCGCAAGATGGGTGCGGTGATCGGCGACGCGTTGAAGTTGACGCCTCCAAACATTGACGATCCGAGCAGCTCGGATTTGTGGGGGATGCTCCAGACCGGCCGCGCCCTGCGCAAGCTCGGGAAGAAGGATTTGTATCGGCTGCTGCGCTGGGGACCGATGGCCGTGGCCGATCTGGTGGCCGAGTATTTTGAAACGGATCTGCTGCGCGGGACGGTGGCGGCGCGCGGAATTTTCGGAACGTTCCTGGGGCCCTGGTCGGCGGGAAGCGCGTTGGTGCTGTTGATTCGAGCGGCGAGCGACGCGCATCCGGCGGGATCGGCAGTGTTTGCTGCAGGCGGAACGGGAGCGATCACTCAGGCGATGACCGCGGCCGCAAAAGCAGCGGGGGCCGAGGTTCGTACGAACGCGGAAGTTGCCGAGATTCGCGTGCATGACGGTGTGGCGACCGCTGTGGTGCTCACGTCGGGCGAGGAGATCGCAGCGAAGGCGATCATCTCAAATGCCGATCCGAAGCGGACACTGCTGAAGCTGGTGGATCCAACGCATCTCGCTCCGGAGTTCGCGCAGAAGCTGCAGAACTACCGCATGATGGGGACGGTTGCGAAGATCAACCTGGCGCTGAATGGGTTGCCGACCTTCACGGCGCTGAAAAATGGCAACAACGCAGCGCTCGCGGGGCGGATTCAGATCAGCCACGGGATTGATTATCTCGAGCGCGCGTTCGACGAGTGCAAGTACGGAGATTTTTCCAAGCAGCCCTACCTGGAAGTGGCGATTCCGTCGTTGACCGATCCGATGCTGGCGCCGAGCGGCAAGCACGTGATGTCGATTTACATGCAGTACGCCCCTTACAAACTGAAGGGCGATTGGGAGAGCCAGCGGTCAGCACTCGGCGATACGGTGGTGAACACGCTCGCGCAATATGCGCCGGACCTGCCGGGGCTGGTGCTGGAGGGCCAGATCATCACGCCGAAAGACTTGGAGACTGACTACGGGCTGACGGCCGGCCAGATCTTCCATGGTGAGTTGGCGCTGGATCAGTTCTTCACCATGCGTCCGCTGCTCGATTGGGCGCGGTATCGCACGCCGATTACTAATTTGTATTTGTGCGGGAGCGGGACGCATCCGGGAGCAGGGTTGACCGGTGGCTCAGGGGCGAATGCGGCGCGGGAGATTCTGAAGGAGTTGAAGCGATGAGAGCTTCAACCACAGTGTCACAGAGGGGGGGTGCTGCAAATTGCATAGGTCCTTCGCTACTTCGGCTGACGCCTCCCTTCGGTCAGGATGACAAACGTAGGAAGAAGCTAGTCGGAATTAGAAGCAAGCTATCAGGGGACTTGGCGCTCCAACGTTCTTCACAAATAACTCAGCCACGCCCAGTCCCGGTGCCGGCGCTTGCATTCCATGAACCACAAGCAAGGCATATACAGAATTCCCACGGCCACAATCCACATCGCGTACACAAAGGGCAGGCCGTGCCCGTAGCCCAAAGGTTTGTGCGCATCGTGAGCGATGACGGTGCCATGCCAGATCGGCTGACCGAATGCCAACGAAACCACGATCGCGAGGAGGTGAATCACATAGAGGTGCGCCAAGTAATAAAAGAGCGGCACCCGCCCGAACACGGCCAGAATGCGGCTCAGTCCCCGCTTTGCTTCCGCTCCGTCCAGCAAGCCCAGCAGGATTAACGCCGGTCCGAGCGTCATGAGTAGGTAATCCAAAGACGGTGGATATTTCAAGGTGTTGAAGAACGAGATCACGCTTAAGGTAAGCGATGGACCAACGCTCCAAGGCCCCGCGGAGCGGGGGTATCCAAACGGCAGTCCGGCGATCCCGTTTCCGTAGAAGTTGATTGCGCGAAGGACGAAGAATAAAACTGTCGCCACAACACCGAGCGTCAAAATCGTTCGCCGGCGATCTGGACGCAGGAGCACGCTGCCAAACGCGAATCCCGCAGCCATCACCCCCACCCACGGGATCAACACGTACCTAACAGAGAAGGAAAAGTGTGGGGTGATCGGAATCTCTCCCGGGGAATGCAACAACATCCAAACCCAGGAGAACTTTCCGAACCACGCGGGATTGATGGGATCGAGCAAGTTGTGGGTGGCGATCATTGTCAATCCCAGCGCCGCCATCCAGCCCACGGGAAGCCACACGATGGCAGCCATCGCGACCATGCTCCAACCGAGAATCCAGATGACTCCGCCGTGCGCCCACGGGGTAAATCCCCAGGCAAAGCCGACTACCGTGAATTCGAGCCATATCAGCCACAATCCTCGCGTCAGGAAAAACCATGAGACCTGCTGTACGGACTTACCGCGGCGCGTGGACAGAAAGGCGCCGGTTCCGGCGAGGAACGCAAACACGGGTGCGCAGAAGTGCGTGATCAAACGCGTAAAGAAGAGCGCGCCGTTCGTGTGCGTCAAATCTTCGGGGAAAAAACCCCCGCTCCACATGAAGTCCCGCGTGTGATCCAAGGCCATAACGACCATGACCAGACCACGCAAAATGTCGACCGAAAGCAGTCGAGAGACTTGCGGTTGAGGAACAGGAACCGGGATTGCAACGCTCTCAAGTGTCAGCGAGCTTGCCCAAGTTACCATGGCCCGCACGCCCCGTAGCGGGTCCTAGTCTTGTTCATCGTTTGATCGTAACGATGCGGCGTCTTTAGGAAATCATGGGGATGTCAACAATTTGCAAAAGTCGAGGCGGGAGAAATTGCGGCAACCCTAGGAAGGACGTTGAAAGGTGTCGTCGCAGCAAATGCGTCGGGTTCGCTAGAATGTTTCGCTTTCGTCGAGACGTGCTGATTTCTGAGGCAACGTGAGTCAGGAGAAAAACAGAATGCGAACGAGCGCGGTTTTGCTCATCAGCTGTCCGGATCGAAAGGGGTTGGTGGCGACTGTCTCGGACTTCATTTTCCGGCATGGAGGGAACATCCTCCACACCGACGAGCACACGGACGCGGATTCCGCGTGGTTCCTGATGCGGGTCGAGTTCAATCCGGCGGATTTTGATATTCCTCTGGAGGAGTTGGGCAAACATTTTTCGGCGATCGCACAGAAGTTCGACATGGAATGGCGGCTCACACAGCCTGGCGAGCGCAAGAAGATGGCGATCATGGTTTCGAAGTATGACCACTGCCTGGTGGATCTTCTTTACCGGCATAAGATCGGCGAATTGAATTGCGATATCCCGCTGATCATTTCGAATCACCCCGACAACCAGCCGGTCGCGGATTTTTACCAGATTCCGTTTCACGTCGTTCCCGTAACGAAGGAAAACAAGCGCGAGGCGGAGCGGAAACAGATGGAACTCATTCGCGAGCACGGAGTCGACTTCACGGTGCTGGCTCGTTATATGCAAGTCTTGTCGAACGAATTTGTGGCGACGTTTCCGCACCGCATTATCAACATTCACCATTCGTTCCTGCCGGCGTTCGTGGGAGCCAAACCGTACCATCAGGCCTTCCAGCGCGGGGTGAAGTTGATCGGCGCGACCAGCCACTACGTTACCGAAGTACTCGACGATGGCCCGATCATTGAGCAGGATGTGGTGCGCATCTCGCACCGCGATTCGGTCGAGGACTTGATCCAGAAAGGACGCGATCTGGAGAAGGTGGTGCTTTCCCGCGGAGTACGCTGGCACATCGACGACAGGGTTTTGCTTTACGGAAACAAAAAGACGGTTGTATTTGACTAGTACTGACACTATCGCTATCTTATTATTAATCAGCAAATTACAGCTAGTTCATCGCATTCGACTTCATCTCGTCGCTGATTGATTGCCACCGCGGTTTTGCGCGGCTAAGAGCTCCCTCTCTGCAAGTGGCCTTCTAGCAAACCTCCGCAACTTTCTGCAACGCAAAGGCTTCCGCGTAGAAGTACTTGCACCGAAGTAAGGTTTCGATTCTTTGAACCTCGGTTACCCTTGCATTACCGATAGGAGTTTCGGCGGAGTAGTGTTCCGCAAGGAGAGGGTGTGGTCGAGGATCCGAAGTGGGAGTTGTCGATCCTGGCAAACGTGAGTGGCTTTTATCAGAAGCTGCTGCGCGACTACTTGCAGGGCGACCTACCCGTGCACCCTGGGCTGGAAGACGAAGCCATCCATCAGGCGAATGCCAACCTGCGCGAAACTCTCGGTAAGATGCATCGCTGGCTCCAGTTATTGGACATGGCAATCACGCCAGCGATGGTGCGGCAAGCACTGACGACGGACACGGATCCGGAGATCGCCGAAGCATTAATCCGTTACTACACGCGGAAGCGTGAATTCTCTGATTCTGATCGAGATAAGACCGATCTGGTGGCGACGTTCCTGTACCGCCATCCTCGGGTACCCGGACAGTGGGAACGTCGTGGTTATGGGCTGGATGGAAGTTTGCCGCTTTCTCCGTTCGAGATTGCGCTGATCGAGATTCTAGCGGACTCGGATGCGCCGATGCTGCCCGAAGAACACGTGCAACTGCTGCGGGAGTTCGAACCGCTACGCGAGCAGGTCACCGAGTTTCAGAATTTCAATGCGCTGATCGAATCCGGCCTGATGTCGCGAGTGCGAGAGTTAAAGCAATCCTTTGCGAGATCGTTCTATCACCCCGGCGTGCTTGCCACGATCGCTCCGTATAACGTCGCGTTCGGGGAGAAGTTCGACGGGTTGTTTCACTCGGCCATCGGCGAAATCAAAACTTTCGCCAAAAACGTCGAAGAACTGGGCGGCAGCATTCTGAGCAACATCGATGGCGTCGATGTGACCGTGGAACACGTGCAAGCCCTTGAGGAGAACGAACTGCTGAAGATCGATTACGTAACGGCGCTCGATAAGTTCCGGCGCGTCTCGAAGCTGAAGAGGGAGATCGACAAGCGGCCACGCATACGGCGCGCGAATCCTACGGCCGTTCCAACACGGAGCGGCGGCGGCAGCGCGGCCGCGGCCAAGCCGGCGCGGGTTGCAGCACGGCCCGGGGCGGCACCAGTGAAATTTGTCCCTGTGCCGGTCACTGCGCAGCAGCTTTCGCTGGAAGAGGCGAAGCTGAGCCGGGTGCAGGAGTCGATCCGCATTTTTGTGCGAGTGGCGGATCCCAAGTTCCGGCAAGTTGTTCCGATGCGATTCTTCAATCTGAACCTGACGCCCGCTGAAGTAGAAGCCTACTGCGCGGATTATCTTGAGGAGAAGAGCCTACGCGCGGCAATTGGGCGCACTTTGTTGCGGACAGTGGCGGTGATTGCGCGTATCCAGACAGAGCTTGAAGAACTGAAGCGCTGCCAGGCGAACACTTCCTTGTGGAAGCTCCGCGCGGACGCGTTGATGGTACTTCTGGAAGTCGCGCGCTCGGCGCACGAAGCTGGTGGATTGGTCTACAAGCAGGCACAAGGCGGCGGTGAAGCGGCACTCGCCGAGGCAGTGCAGACGTCGATGCGCAAATTGCGCGAGCGGGCGGAGTTCGTGGTGAAGACGTTGGCGGTCTAGCGGTTTCAATTCCCGTTTGGAAATTTGAGCTTTTCAGCTTCGACGGGCGAGGACGCCCGTCGCTCCATTCTGCATCAGATCCGAAAAAGCAAAACCACGGAGGATAGGGCTTCGGAGCTACGCTCCGCCGGCCGAGGCCCACTGTTCCCTCGATGGTCCCGAGATGGCTCGGGCAAGCAGGTCCTTCGCTGCGTTCGGCTGTCGCCCTACTAACGCTCAGGATGACAAACCTAAAGGGAGGAGAGGGTTGATCGAGAACAGACCCAACTGGGGGGTGGCCGATTCGGACGCCCCAGGTTAGCGTCCACAGAAAGGACGCGAACCTGGGGCACCGAGATGGCTAGTTGATGTCGAACTGTTCCTGGTGAAGCGTCGCATCAGACTTCACGATGATCGTGCGCTTGGTCAGTTCTTCCATTTCGTTCAGCCAGCGGCCGTTTTGGGCTTTCAGAGACTTCGCGACCTCCGGATGCACGCGCAGCATCACGTCCTGACGCTCGAGGTGCTTGGCCATCTTGCGCATCTCGACGAAGATTTCGTTGCAGACCGTGGTGACGGATTTCACAAAACCCGTGGCTTCGCAGTACGGGCAAGATGATCCGATGGTGCGCTCAAGCGATTGCTTCACGCGCTTGCGTGTGATGGCGACCAGTCCGAAATCGTTGAACTGGAGAACCTTCGACGGCGCGCGGTCATTGCGCAGTTCTTCTTCGAGCGCCTGCATGACTTTCTGACGGTTGCGGCGCTCGTCCATGTCGATGAAATCGATCACGATGATGCCGCCGAGATCGCGCAGGCGGATCTGGCGAACGATCTCTTTGATGGCATCGACGTTGGTCTTGACGATTGTGTCCTCGAGACGCGCCGTCTTACCGACGTACTTTCCGGTGTTGATGTCGATGGCAACAAGAGCCTCGGTCTGGTTGATAACGATGTAGCCGCCAGACTTCAGCCAGACTTTCGACTTCAGGGCCTTGTCGATTTCTTCCTTCAGGCCGAACTGTTCGAACAGCGGCGTTTCCTTGGTGTAGAGCTTTACGCGGCGAACCAGCGCTGGCTGGAAGCGATTGGCAAAGCGGAGGATGCGCTCGTACTCCTGCTCGTTGTCGACCCAGATGGCGGAGAAGTCGGAGGTGACCTGATCGCGCAGGACACGCTCAACGACGTTGAGATCGTGATAGATCAGCGCCGGGGCTTTCGACTCTTCCGCGCGAGTCTTGATTTCCTGCCAGAGGTTCTTGAGGAACCGGATGTCGGCGCGGAGCTCGTCTTCGGAGGCTCCGGCGGCAGCCGTTCGGACGATGAAGCCACCCTGACCGTTCTCACGCTCGCTGATGATGATGCGCTTCAGGCGCTGACGCTCTTCTTCGGACGAGATCTTGCGCGAGACGCCGGTGTGGTTCACGGTCGGCATGTAGACGAGGAAGCGGCCCGGCAGTGCGATGTGACTCGTGATGCGGGCGCCCTTCTTGCCGATCGGTTCTTTCGCGATCTGGATCAGAACTTCCTGACCCTCTTTCAGCAAATCGCTGATCTGCGGGACGGAGGTGTTCTCGCGACGCGGTGCGCCACGGAAACGGCGTCCGCCGCGACGTCCACGGCGCCGGTCAAATTCGGGGCGACGGGCGCGTTGCGTGTAACCGGCCGCGCTGGATGGCGCGCGGACTTCAACGCGCGCATCGACGGTTCCGTTGCCGCGGGCTTCAGCTTCGAGAAGTGCTTCCGCTTCGGCTTGCGCATCTTCGATTTCAGCCTCCTCGCTGTCCTCTTCGGTTTCTTCTTCCGCGGTTGGCTCTCCGGAGAATGCCTCGAGCGGTGCCACCGCACCTTCGAAAGCAGGCTCTGCGGGTTCGGCCTCGCGAGGCGTCGAGGGCTCGCCCGTCGCGGCGATCTCGAGCGAGTGCGACCGGAAATCATCGGCAGCGCTGGTCTCTTCTTCGAGTTCCTCGAAATTCGCGTCTTCTTCGAGATGCTCGGCGTAGGCCGGCATGTCGGCTTCTTCTTCCTCGATGATCTCTTCTTCCTGAACCGCGCCCGCGGTGCCGGTGGCGAAAGCCGATGGCAGCTCGGGAGCTGCGACCTCGGATGCCGACGCGGCGATGGCAATGCCGGCGTCGGCGCGCTCGTCCTGCAATTCGTGGATTTCTTCTTCGGTGGTTTCTTCTTCTTCGTCAGCGGAAACTGGCTCTGCTTCGCCGGCAAAAGCAGCGGTCAGATTCATCCGCTCGTTGAGAGCGTGCGAGCGCTCCCACTCTTGATGAGCGGCCTCTTCCTGATGGTCGTAGTCGCCATGCTGCTCATGGAGGGGCTCAGTGAGTCCGGTGGCGAACAGGGGCTCGTCGTCGGGGAAACGGCTGGAGATCGGCGTCGGGGCTTCCTGGCCCGGCGCTGCTGCCGCGGCCTGCGCGTCGCGGCTGCCCGCAGGCGCCTGCTGCGCCATCCGTTGATATTTCGAAATTGACTCGCCGGGCAGGATGATCGGCTGATATCCCGGAGGCGGTCCGTAGTCGTTATCGCGCGACCGGCTCGGCGCCGATGAGGCTTCGTTTCCGGCGGAGCGGTTGTAGCGGGATTCCGAACCACGGTCATTGCGGTCGTTACCGCGATCGTAGCGATCTCCGTGATCGCCGCGACGTCCGCGACGGCGCCGACGGCTGCGGAAGCTTCCCCGTTCGCCGCTGCGCTCACGGTTCCCAGCGTTGTCGTTGCTGGCTTCGGGATCGGCGAGAGTGGCAGCGGGAGCTTCTTGCGAGGAATCTTCGGTAAAGGGCTCCGACTCGATCACGTAGGATCCAGTTTCGGAGGCCGGCAGCGAGTGCGCTTCCACGCGCGGCTGGCTTTGCGTTTGCGCTGGCGGGCGATTTTCTTGCACGGGAGGCCGGTTGGTCGGGACAACGTCGGTCAGTTCGTCGTCATGCTCTTCCAGTTCCATGAAATCGGAAACGTAGAGGAAGGCATCGCGTTCGAGACCGATGTCAACGAACGCCGACTGCATGCCGGGAAGCACGCGGGTAACGCGTCCTTTGTAGATAGATCCAGCGAGGGTATATTCGTTTTCGCGCTCGAGGTAGATTTCAGCGAGCAGATCATCCTCGACGAGACCAACTTTGGTCTCGTGGGGGGTCGAGGTTACAAACAATTCTTTCGTCATGCATACTCCGGTTCTGTGGCCTATCGAGGCAACAGGATCACCGGGGCAAAGACAGGGAGAGATGGGGAGGAATGAGCGGTGCGATGGGTACCGGCCCGGACAAACTTGGGCCTGCCTCCTGGAAAGCACTCCAGAAGCGAATCCTCTGCGGAAGCTTGGGAATCTTTTGCACTTATCGCAATGTACGCCTGCGCCGGGTTTGTGGCCGCTCTCTCCTCAAAGGGAACGGGGCCGTTTCCCGCCCGGCAGCGTTTAGCTGCAATCCTGCCCGGCCTCTGACTCTCTTTCTGGCCGGTGAGTGCCCTCTTTACGCGAGGGCGATCGTAATCTTCAATTTGGGTCGCGCATGGCTGGC
>Ga0126381_100007379_pt1 | contig 12232 bp, 11 predicted proteins | sample PanSoiMetPlot_28_FD_96465 | JGI IMG/M metagenome (GOLD analysis project Ga0126381, IMG submission 96465) | Tropical forest soil microbial communities from Panama - MetaG Plot_28 | ecosystem: Environmental > Terrestrial > Soil > Tropical forest > Bulk soil | place: Panama | collected 2016-02-17
CGCGCGGCATGGAGATCGCGCCAGGCTGGGAAACGGTGGAGATCGTGATGAACCCGTCCGGACAGGTCGAGGCGCGGATCGGCGCGAGCCCGCACGGCCAAGGTCTGGCAACGACGTTGGCACAGCTTGTCGCCGACACGATCGGCGTCCTGCCTGCGCAGATTCGCGTAGTCCATGGCGACACCGACCGCACACCCTATGGCTGGGGCACATTTGCCAGCCGGTCACTCGTCATCGCCGGTGGCGCCGCGACGCTGGCGGCAGGCAAGTTGCGCGAGAAGCTTCTCACCATCGCCGGCGATCTGCTGGAGGCCTCGCGCGAAGACATCGTGCTCGAAAACGGCAAGGCTCGCGTGACCGGCACCGATCGGAGCGTAGCGATGGCGGTGCTGGCGCGCGCGGCTTACCATCAGTCCCACCGTTTCAAAGACTTCAGTCCCGGGCTCGCCGAGAGCGCGCATTACGATCCGCCCGGCACCTTTTCGAATGCCTGCCATGTCGCCATTGTCGACGTCGACGTGGAAACCGGCGGCGTCCGGCTCGAGCGTTTTCTGGCGATTGAGGATGCTGGCCGCATAATCAATCCACTGATCGCAGACGGCCAGCTGCACGGCGGCATCGCTCAAGGCATCGGCAATGGCCTTCTTGAAGAGATCATTTATGACGCGCTCGGCAATATCCAGACCGCGACGCTTGCCGATTACTTGCCGCCCACCGCCCGCGAAGTTCCGCCGATCGAGTTGCATCACCTCGAAACGCCGGCGGCGAGCTCGCTCACCGGCGCCAAAGGCCTCGGCGAGGGCGGCGCGATCGGCGCGCCGGCCGCGATTCTCAACGCCGTAAACGACGCGCTCTCGCCATTTGCGGTCTCCATCGACGAGATGCCGGCGACGCCGCAGCGGATCAGAGCCGCAATCAGGGGTCAGAAATCAGTGATCAGTAATCAGAAAATAGAAAAGCGACCCCTGCTCACTGATCGCTGAGCCCTGGTTACGTCGCCCGCTCGCGCGCGGAAACAATGGCGAGGAACAGATAAACCCCGAGCAGCGTGGTTTCGACAAAAACAACGAAGCCGCTGCCGCCATAGACCTGCGGAAAAAAGACCTCCACTGCCGCCATCGAGACCACCGAGGCCAGCCAGAGGACCGCACCCCATGCCGCGGCGAGCCAGAGCCCGACGGCAGCCACCAGGTCCAGCACCGCGAAAAACACCGTCGTCGTTTGCCAGGCGATTGTATGCGACTCAAAACCTTGCCCAGGCGCCGCGCCGATGCCGCAGACCTGCGCCCAGTGGTAGAGCCCCTTGATGAGCGACACCCCGGCCATCAGTCGCAGAAACAGGACCAGATAGTCGGTCCAGGTCCCCCGCACGACTTTGGCCAGCCGCACCGGTTCGAGCAGGTCGCTGGGCCTCGTCCGACGGCGCTGCGGTTGATCGGTCATGATCCTTGCCTTCAGGGGGTCAAGAGGCGGATTGATGACGAACAGGCCTTGCGCGATCGATACGGGCAGCGCGGGAGCACGTCAAAGTCCTGGAAATGGCGTCTAAGCGCCCGGCTTCCCTCGAGTGGCAGATCGGCCCGGGACGGGATAAAACAGCGGCAAGGAGAATGTCCTATGGCGATCAAATTCGGCCGTCCGCTCAAAAGGAGCCGATTTGCGCCGGCTGAGATCAAGCCCGAGCGGCTTGATCTGGCGGTCCGGCCGCGCCGCAATCGGCGGAGCGAGTGGTCGCGCCGCATGATGCGCGAAAACGTCCTCACCGCCGATGATTTGATCTGGCCATTGTTCATCGTCGATGGAACGAATGTCCGGGCACCGGTCGAGTCGATGCCGGATGTGGAGCGCCTTTCGGTTGACCAAGCGGTTCGCGCCGCCGAACGGGCAGCTAAGCTTGCGATCCCGTGCCTGGCTTTGTTTCCCTACACCGATGCAGCAAGACGCGACGATACCGGCTCGGAAGCCTTGAATCCCGACAATCTCGTCTGCCGCGCCATCCGCGCCATCAAGAAAGAAGTGCCGGAAATCGGCGTGTTGTGCGACGTGGCGCTCGATCCCTATACGAGCCATGGCCACGACGGGCTTCTGCGCGACGGCGTGGTCCTCAACGACGAGACCGTCGCAGTTCTGGTCCGGCAAGCCCTGGTGGAGGCGGAAGCGGGCTGCGACATCATCGCGCCCTCGGACATGATGGACGGCCGCGTCGGCGCCATTCGCGGCGGGCTGGATGCCGCCGGTTTTAGCGATGTTGCGATCATGGCCTATGCGGCGAAATATGCCTCCGCGTTTTACGGCCCGTTTCGCGATGCTATCGGTTCGAATGTGACACTGATTGGCGACAAACGAACTTATCAGATGGATCCGGCCAATAGCGACGAGGCTTTGCGCGAGGTCGAACTCGATATCGCCGAAGGCGCCGATATGGTGATGGTAAAGCCGGGCCTGCCCTATCTCGACGTTTTGCAGCGAGTCAAAGATGCATTCGGGATGCCCACCTTCGCCTACCAAGTCTCCGGGGAATATGCGATGATTATGGCTGCTGCTGGTAACGGCTGGCTCGATGGCGACAAGGCTATGATGGAAAGCCTGATTGCCTTCAAGCGGGCCGGGGCGGATGGGGTCCTGACGTATTTTGCTGCAAGGGTTGCGGAGAAATTGAAAAAGGCCGCCGCGTAGAACGCCGCGAGAAGCGCAACGGCATTTCGTCTGGCGATGGCGGAGCTGCCGGATAAACGCGCCCGAAAGCGCCTTGGACCACCCCGTCCGCTATGAGAATTGGGGGGCGAAAGCGATGCGCGATTACGACGACTACGCGGATTACAACGACCAGAATATTCGGCTTTACGCACCGGTCTTGCAGCGGGTGATCATTCTTGCCGCCGTCATTATCGCCGTTCCCGTGGTGATGTGGACCATTACCACCTTCGTCCGCAGCTACGTGGCGCGGCCGAAATTGCCGACGCTCGAGCACGTCGCGTCCACGAATATGGTCGGGCGCATCCCGGCGATCTCGCCGCCGCCACCGATTTCATCTCGCGCTGCGACGGATCAACCGGCACCGTCGCGCAACGAGGCCTCGGCGGCTGATGCGCCGAACTCCGCCGCTGCGCTTCCTAATCCAGCCGCACCGGTAGAGACGCTGCCGTCCCCTGCCACCGCGAATAGTCCATCCAGCGCTGCTTCGCTGCAGCTTCCGGCGCTGCAGGCGCCTTCGCCGGCAATAGTTACCTCGGCTGCAAGTACAACGGGTGATACATCAACCGGCAATGCCGGCGCCGCGGCCGTTCCGCCGGCGCCCCGGCTGGGGCCGCGATCGACCGACAGTCTGACTTCGACCGGCGCCGTCGGTTCCTCAGATCGCGGTATCCCATGGCCCAATCCGAACACGACGAGCCCCCCAGACTTCGGGGCGTCGCGGCTGCCGCCTCCCCCAGCCCCGCCATCACCACGCATTGCAGCGGCCGAGGCGCTCTCTGCGGATGAGCCGATCCGTGGACCAATACCCTTGCCACGGCAGCGGCCGGCCATTTTCGCCATGGCCGGCAGCGCTCCGGTGCCGCTCCCTCGCGCCCGCCCGGGAGACGCTCCCGCCAAAGCCGCCACCACTTCAGTCGTTGACCCGCCTTACTGGCCCGGAATGGACAACGTTCGCTAGCGCCGTCAATGCAGCACCGCGCCGCTTTCCAGGCGCACCGGCTCATAGCCGTCCGTCGCCAGCGCACGGAAGATCTGCTCGGCGTGGGCAGCATCGCGGGTTTCCATCGTCACATCGAGCTTGGCGCCTTTGGCGGGCACGTCGAGAAATAGCCGGTGATGATCGACGGCCAGAATGTTGGCCCCAAATTCACCGAGCCGGCTCGCGATCTGGCCCAAAATCCCGGGTCGATCCGGAATCGTAAGGCGAAACGAGACGATCCGGGCTTCGCGCTCCAATTGCCGCACCATGATCGAGGCCAGAATGCGCGGATCGATATTGCCGCCACAGAGGATCAGGCCGACTTTGCGCCCGGCAAATCGCTCAGGTTTGCCAAGCATCGCGGCAAGTCCGGCTGCGCCGGCGCCTTCCGCCATCGTCTTTTGCAGGGTCAGAAAGTCGTTGACGGCGCGCTCGATCAACGGCTCGTCAACAAGAATGATCTCGCGGACGAGATCGCGCACCACCGGTAAGGCGAGTTTGCCGGCCAGGCTCACCGCAATGCCTTCGGCTAGCGTGGCGCCGCCGCACGGCCGTTTCTCGCCCTGAATGGCATTCCACATCGACGGATAAAGCGAACATTCGACACCGACTATTTCGATGGCCGGCCGTATCGAATGCGCGGCAATTGCGGTGCCCGCGATCAATCCGCCACCGCCGATCGGCACGATCAAAACGTCGAGGTCAGGAACCTCTTCGAGCATTTCCAGCGCGATGGTGCCTTGGCCGGCAATGATGCGACCATCGTCGTAAGGATGAACCCAGACCAGCTTGCGCTCGGCGGCAAGCACCTCGGTCCGCATTTGCGCCTCAAGCAGGGTCTCGCCGGAAAGCACCACTTTGGCGCCGAGCATCTGCGTTGCCTTGACCTTCACAAACGGGGTTGTTGTCGGCATCACGATGGTGGCTGGTATTCCAAGGCGCCGAGCATGGTAGGCGACCGCCTGGGCATGATTGCCGGCGGACATCGCAATCACGCCGCGACGGCGTTCGCTTTCATCGAGCGCCGCAAGCTTTACGCAGGCGCCACGTTCCTTAAACGAATTGGTGACCTGTAAATTCTCATATTTGACGTAAATTTGGGCACCGGTCAGTGCCGAAAGCGGAGGCGCAGCCAGCATCGGCGTGCGTAGCACATGTTCCGAGATCGTCCGACGCGCCGCCTCGACATCGGCCAGCGTGACGTTCAATCGTTGTTCGCTCATGGCGTGGATATTATACTGTCGAGGTGACCATGACGGATTCTGGCCCAAATACAGGTCCCGGTCGGATCGGCATGTCGTTCGATTTCAAGCCGCATGCCTATGATCCTGCGGCAAATCCGGAACTTTTCGAAGGCGTGCTGGCGCGCCGAATCGTGGCCTTCATCATAGATGTCATCGTCATTGCCGTTCCTCTGGTCGCGGCAGCGGTGTTCATCTTTGTCTTTGGTCTGGTCACGTTCGGATTAGGCTGGTTGTTGTACTGGCTGTTGTCACCAATATCGGTCATTTGGGCGCTGGCCTATTACGGCTTGACGCTGGGCAGCCCGGCCTCGGCCACGATCGGCATGCGTGCCATGGAAATCGAGATGCGGACCTGGCACGGCGCGCCCGCCTACTTCGTGCTCGGAGCGGTTCATGCCGTCGTGTTCTGGATCACCGTCAGCGTGCTCACCCCCTTTATCCTCTTGGTTGGGTTCTTTAACGCGCGGCGCCGGCTTTTACACGATATTCTGGTCGGCACCGTGCTGATCAACACGCAGAGCCGAGCGGCAACGCTGCGGGCGCGTGCAGCGAGCTGACCCCAAATGGCCTTTGACGCGGCGACGCACCCGGACGATCCTATCCACTCGCCCAGCGACGAGACTGGCATTTAGCCGTGACCCAGCATTCCCGCGACACCCCGCAATTCTATCTTACCGCTCCGTCGCCGTGCCCCTATCTCGCCGGCAAGGAGGAACGGAAGGTCTTTACGCACCTCGTCGGCGAGCGCGCAGGCGAACTCAACAATATCCTGACCCAGGGCGGGTTCCGCCGCAGCCAATCGATCGCCTACCGGCCGGCCTGCGAAGGTTGCCGCGCCTGTGTTTCCGTGCGCGTCGTCGCCAAGGACTTTCGTCCGACTCCCAGCATGCGCCGGATTACGCGGCGCAACGCCGACATAGTCAGCGAAATGCGGATCGCGGTGCCGACCTCCGAACAATACGCAATCTTTCGCGCCTATCTCGATTCCAGACATCGCGATGGCGGCATGGCCGACATGACCGTGCTCGATTATGCGATGATGGTCGAGGACAGCCACATCGAAACCCGCATCATCGAGTATCGACGGAACAAGCCGGATGCGCCCGCCGGCAAGCGCGCGGCCGGCGAACTCGTCGCCATCGCGCTCACCGACGTGCTCGGCGACGGATTATCGATGGTCTATTCGTTCTTCGAACCGGACGAAGCGGCGCGTTCGCTCGGTACGTATATGGTTCTCGATCATATCGAGCGCGCGCGAAGCATGGGCCTTGCTTACGTGTATCTCGGCTACTGGGTCCGCGGCTCGCGCAAGATGGATTACAAAAGCCGTTTTCTGCCGCAGGAGCGGCTGATGCCGGAAGGCTGGATGCACGTCGGTTAATTTTCGTGTGCAGCTGATCGCTAGTGCTTTGCGCATCATGCAGGAGGGAGGAAGATGGATGCGGATCACCAGCGTTGCTCTAGGCAGCGGCATGGCCTGTCTCGTTGCGCTCACCGCGCCGGCACAAACCGTGCCACCGACCAGCGCCGACACCGCCAGGGGCAAGGCTCTCGTCGACCTCAATGGCATGACGCTCTACGTCTTCGATCGCGACGGCAAGGGTAAATCGAATTGCAACGCGCAATGCGCGGTCAATTGGCTGCCGTTGATTGCCGACACCGATGCGCAGGCATCAGGAAGCTTTTCCTTCGTCAGCCGCGACGACGGCCGCCAACAATGGGCCTATAAGGGCAAGCCGCTCTATACCTGGACCAACGACAAGAAACCCGGTGACGCAACCGGAGACGGCGTGAACAACCTTTGGCATCTCGCCAGCCCCTGATCGCGGCAAAAAGCGCGGCGAAAGGAAGATCGCTGCAAGACCTTAGATCTGCAGATCGGCCCGCGTCTTGAGCGCATAAAACTGGACTGGCTCGCGCCGGCCTTTCACGGCGGCCTCATGCAATTGCTGGCCGTCGAGACTTAAGCCTGCCGCCTGCGCCGCCTGGCGCGAAATCACGACCGCGGCGCCGTATTCCTTGGTCAAACTCTCGAGCCGCGCACAGGTATTCACGGCGTCGCCGATCGCGCTAATCACCTGCGACCGCGGCGGTCCCATCGCCCCCACGATCGCCTCGCTGAAATGAATGCCGATGCCGATGCGCAGCGGTTCGCGCAGATCGCTGCGCAGGCGATAGTTGAGCTGATCGAGCCGCTCCAACATTTCCTGCGCGCCGCGGACGGCATCCGCCGGTCCGCTGTTCGGATCGGCGGCATAAAGCCCGTACAGCGCCATCAGGCCGTCGCCGGTGAATTGCGAATAGTGCCCGTTGCTCGCCGCCAGCGCCTGCGTCATCTCGTAGAAAAACTGGTTGAGCGTGAACAGTGTGTCATAGGGCAGCTTGCCCTCGGCCAAAGTCGTCGATGCGCGCAGATCCGCGAACAGGATCGTGATCAGCCGCTCGCTGCCTTCGAGCCCGCCGCGAATTGAGCCATCGAGCGCGGTCGCGTCGGCCGGCAACAGCGGCAATACCGCGATATCCGCAGTGGGACGGATCTGGCAGGCAAGCCGCATGCCGGATGGCGCGCCGATCCGCGCTAAAGCCTTGGCCTCCAATCCGCTCGGCACCGGAAGCTGTTCCAAACCCTTGGTCACCAGAACCCGGCACGTGGTGCAACGGGCGCGCCCGCCGCAGACCGACGCATGCGGGATGCCGTTGGCGCGCAGCGTCTCGAGCACCGTGGCGCCGGACAGGATCGGCATGCTGCGGCCGCTGGCATAGGACAAAGCGGGTGGTTTGCGGCGCCGATAGTAAAGTTCGCGGACGCTGCGCGCCGCGAACGGCAACAAGGTGAGGCCGAAACTTAAGGCAAGCCCAACGCGAGCCATTTCCTCCGCTGCCTGGGTTGTTTGCGGCGTGACATGAGATTCCGCGGCGGCAGTTTTTACAAAATCCGCATCGTCCTCGGCTTCGCGGAGAACTTGATTGCCGCCGCTGACATAGCCGGCCACCGCCAATGTCGGCAAAAGCAGCCCATAGATAAACAGTGCCGGCCGCCAGGCCGGATACCAGCGCTTTGTCCGCAGCCAGTAATGGATGCCAATGCAAGCATGAATCCAGACCGCGAGCAGCGCAATAATTTGCAGCGCCGCGAGCCAGGGCCGATGCAGCCACTGGCCGATAAAGACATTATTGTAGTGGGGAGTTACGCCAAGCGTGGTCTCGGCAATGCGCGTTCCCACCACGTGAAGCATTAGCAGAATAGGAATGCACAGGCCGAGCCCGAGCTGAGTCAGTTCCCACCGGTTCAGCCGCAGCGAACGGCGAATGTAAATCGACCACAAGGCGTTGCAGTAGTGGACGACAAAAGCGGTAACGAGGAGTGCCGTGCCGATCCAGGTCCGCCATGGATACATCAGAACGGTCAGCACCGTCTCCGCGTTGCCAACGGAAACGAGCAAAAACCAGTGCGCGGTGAGATGACAGATGACGAAGGCGAGCATGACCAGGGCGCTGATCAGCCGCAGCCGAGCGCGCCACATCCGCAAATTCGCGTTCGTCAGTTGTCCGCTCATCACGCTGGCTCGAAACTTCGCCTGCCGAAAAGACCGCCGTACGGAGCCGATATTCCCGATGCGTTAGGATAATAGCGGGGTTTGCTCGCAGAATAGGAGAACGGCCAAGGACCCTGCCGGTCGACCTATATCAGTCGCGGTCGTCGCCGCTTAGCCGGCCTTCGCCATTCCCGAACATATTGGTCTTCGGAAAACCCTTGGGCGCGAGGCGGCCGGCATCGGCGCGATTGCCGCGCCAATCGGCGAGGTCCTTGAGCGACAGATTAAATATGCGGCCGGCGGAGTCGGTCCAGCTCAGGCCCTTCTCGACCTCAAATGTCTTGATGTCGGACAAACCGCCGTCCTTGTAGCGTTGTAAGCGCACACCGCGACCGCGTGTCATTTCCGGCACTTGCTCGATCGGGAAAATCACCATCTTGCGATTTTCGCCAATGCTGGCGACGAGATCACCCTCGACCGGCGTCACGGCGCGCGCCGCATCGGGCGCCTTTACATTGAGAACTTGCTTGCCCTTGCGGGTATTGGCGACGCATTCGTCTTCGGGAGCAATAAATCCCCTGCCCTGCAGGCTCGCGACCAGGAACTTGCGGCCGCCCTGGTAGCGAAACACCGAGACGATGTCGCCTTCCTGTTCGAGATCGATGAACAGCCGGATCGGCTCGCCGTGGCCGCGGCCACCTGGTAGTTTCGCCGCCTCAATCGTGTAGAAGCGGCCATTGCTGGCAAAGACCAGAAGCTTCGAGGTGGTTTCGGCGAAGAACGCGAGTTTGAGACTGTCGTCGGCCTTGAATGACAATCCTGCGAGATCGGCGACCTGACCGCGCAAGGCGCGAATCCAGCCTTTGTCCGACACCACGATAGTGACTGCCTCACGTTCGACCAGGGCCTGTTCGATTGCTGCCTCATCATGGGCAGGCGCCTGGGCGAAGCCGGTTCGGCGTTTGCCGAGCGGCGTTTTCGGCCCAAACCTGTCCCGCACCGCGCGTACTTCGTCGTCAATTTTCTTCCATTGCTGCTTTTCGGAGCGCAACAAATCCTCGATCGATTTCTTTTCCGCGCGCAGCGTCGTGTCTTCCTGGCGAATTTCCATCTCTTCCAGCCGCCGCAGATTGCGCAGCCGCATGTTGAGAATGGCATCCGCCTGAACCTCGGACAATTTGAAGCTCTTCATCAATACCGGTTTCGGCTCGTCTTCCTTGCGAATGATTTTGATGACCTTGTCGAGGTTGAGATAGGCGACGAGATAACCGCCAAGCATTTCGAGCCGGTGTTCGATCTCGGCCAGGCGATGGCGCGAGCGTCGCAGCAGAACCTCGCGTCGGTGCGCCAGCCATTCGCCTAACGCTTCCGCCAGCCCCACGACTTTGGGAATACGGCCGCGCAGCAGGACATTCATATTCAGCGGTACGCGGGTTTCGAGCTCGGTGAGCTTGAAAAGGCTTTCCATCAACAGAGCCGGATCGACCGAGCGCGATCGCGGTTCGAAAACGAGCCTGACATCCTCGGCCGATTCATCGCGCATGTCGGCAATCAGCGGCAGTTTTCGCTCATTGATGAGTTCGGCAATGCGCTCGACCAGGCGCATTTTCTGCACCTGCCAGGGGATTTCGGTGACCACGATCTGATAGGTGCCACGGCCGGTATCCTCGGTTTTCCAGCGGGCGCGCAGGCGAAACGAGCCGCGGCCGGTGGCATAGGCCTCCGCGATCACCTCGGGTGGATCGACGACGAGCCCGCCGGTCGGAAAATCCGGGCCAAGCACGTATTTGAGGAGCGTTCGCGTGCGCGCCTTGGGCTGCTCGATCAAATAAAGCGCCGCGTCGCACAACTCGGCAACATTGTGCGGCGGAATCGATGTCGCCATGCCGACCGCTATGCCTTGCGCTCCATTGGCCAACAGGTTGGGGAATGCAGCGGGCAGGACCACCGGTTCATGGGTGACGCCGTCGTAGTTCGGGCGGAAATCGACGGTATCCTCGTCGATACCCTCGAGCAGTAGACGGGCGACCTCGGTCAGCCGCGCTTCGGTATAGCGATAGGCGGCGGGATTATCGCCATCGATATTGCCGAAATTGCCCTGACCGTCGACCAGCGGATAGCGCGAGGAAAAGTCCTGCGCCAAACGCACCAGGGCGTCGTAGATCGCCTGGTCGCCGTGGGGATGGAAATTGCCCATGACGTCGCCGACGATCTTGGCCGATTTTTTAAATTGTCCGCCAGGATCGAGGCGCAGAAGCCGCATGCCATAGAGGATGCGCCGATGGACCGGCTTAAGCCCGTCGCGCGCATCGGGAAGCGCCCGGTGCATAATGGTGGAGAGCGCGTAAGCGAGATAACGCTCTTCAAGCGCCTCCCGCAGCGGAATCTCGTGCACCGAACTCGGCTCGGGGGGAATCACCTTCTTATTCATGATCCACCAGCGCTACCCCGGTTGACCCCGCCGAACAAGCTATGAACGGCGGCGGGATTACCAAGAGATTCTTTGCACCCGCCTTTGCTGCGGCGTCGATTCGCGACATTGCGCGTTAGAATAGGTGCGTTGGCCGACGCATCCAATCGATCTGTCTGGAATATAGGGAGGAAAGGCATGCGGAAAACGATCCTTGCGGCTGCGGCAATCGCGGCCGTGCTCGCTGTCGGGGGCCCGGCAAAGAACGCCGCCGCCATGCCGGTCGCCACGCCCGGCCAGCTCGGGCTCGCGGGTGGCGCCGCCGATGGCGTTGAAAAGACCGTGCTCGTTTGCGGTCCGTGGGCTTGTTATTGGCAGCCGGGCTATTGGGGATGGTACCGCCCCTATCCGTATTGGGGCTGGCGTCGTCCCTGGTGGGGATGGCATCGTCCGTGGGGATGGCACCGCGGCTGGCGGCGCTGGTAGTCGGGCCGGTCAGGCGGCGTCGCGCGTTAACGCCGCAACCAAATGGGCGCGGGCCTCCGGGAGCGGGAGCCCGCGCGGCGCAAACGCGTGGCGATCCAGGAAAAATCCGGTGAGCACGAAGGCATCGGCGAGATCGCCCAGCGAAGGTGGCGCGGTCTTGTCTTCTTCGCTCTGCCGCAAGAACGCCGGCAGCCGCATCAGTTTATCGCGGTAGGGTTCGCCGGCGGCGCGCGACACCGCCCGCCCCGACCGCGGCGAGACAAAGACGAGCTCGTCCTTCACCCCGCTCGCGGCACAGGCCGCGAGATCGAGCCCGAATCCAAGCTCGGCGAGAAAGTCCAGCTCAAAACGCGCAATCGTCGGCGCCACCGCTTGCCGGTCATCAAGCCGGTCGAGTATCGCCTCGAGCGCGTCGTAGATGGCGGCGAGCGGCTCGCGTTCGGCAAGGAGCCGGCACAAGGCTGCGAGATGGGTCACCGCGTGCAGGGCATAGGCTTTGTCCATAAAGCCGGCGGCGCGCAGATTTGCCGCCTCGACGAGGTAAAGCCCGAGATGCTCGTCGAGCCGCGCCCGCCAGGTCGCCCGCACCGCGTTGCCGGCCTGCAAGATGCCGCGCAACCGCGGTCCGGACCCGCCGCGCACCAATCCGAGGTGGCGCCCATGCGCACGGGTCATCAATTCGAGAATGATGCTAGTCTCGCCGTGGCGCTTGACGCCGAGCACGATGCCTTCGTCGATCCATTCCATGGCGCTGTATTTACATTTTTGCCCATGAGTGCAGCACCGGGCAGAGTGACTTCTATTCGTTAGGAAATTCCAGGCCCATCGCGCGGTAGCGTTCCGGATCGTCCATCCAACCTTCCCGCACCTTGACGTGAAG
>Ga0126381_100007380_pt1 | contig 12232 bp, 7 predicted proteins | sample PanSoiMetPlot_28_FD_96465 | JGI IMG/M metagenome (GOLD analysis project Ga0126381, IMG submission 96465) | Tropical forest soil microbial communities from Panama - MetaG Plot_28 | ecosystem: Environmental > Terrestrial > Soil > Tropical forest > Bulk soil | place: Panama | collected 2016-02-17
AGCCACGTACGAGGCTTTGGTCACGGCCAATAATGGATCCGCCGAAGTACCTTTGTGGACGGCGGACGCCAATACCGCGGCGGCCGGACTGACCATGCCGGAGTATGACGCGATCGGCTTCCAGGCCCTGGGAATTATCCCCCAACCGGACATTCCGTGGCAAAACCGGCCAACCTTCCAGCAGGTGGTGTCATTCCCCGCTCATCGCCCCCGCTAAACGACACAGAATTCGCTGACCCGCGCGCTATGGACGGACTCCATGCCGGGTGCCATCCTGGCACAGTGCCCACGCGGGCACATGGGTCCGGCGGCTGGGCAGACGCCAGACCACCGCGGCTTCGTCCACAAGGAGGTCGGGTGTGAAACCGCTCAGGTCATTAATGACGGTTGCTGTGGCGGGAGCAATGGCCGTTGTGCCGGTCGCGGTCGGCGGTGCCGTGTCGCAGGCTGGCACCAGCACGCACGCACGCCAGCACGTGAACATGAACCAGCACGTGCACATCAACTGCGCGACCGCGGCTGCCATGTGCACAGAGGTGGCGAACTCGGACGAGGTGTTCGGCCACTACGTCGGGCACGACGAGCCTTCCCTGGCCTTCTATTCGAACAAACCCGGCTCGGGCAACCGCATGACCTACAACGTGGTGCTGCCGAAGGACCCCTCGGCGAGCAACCCCAACCGGGTGAACAAGTCCTACGCCTTCGAGCTCAGCGGGGCGGACTGGTTCGGCATGGCCATGTGTGACACACAGTCCTTCCCGGAGCAGGTGAAGACGTGCCCGCCGGATACCGACAGGAACATCCTTAACCCCTCGGTCTCCCCCAAGCATGTGGGCCAGGCCTTCATGGAGATGCAGTTCTACCCGCCCGGCTGGGTGCCGTGGCCGACCTGGAGGACGGCCGTGGGCGCCAGCTCGTGCGACCCCACCAGGTGGTGCGCCGCGCTGAACATCGACAGCCTCTCGCTCAACCCGGTGACGAACAAGGCGAACAACCCGACCTGCCTCGCGAAGGCGGGCTTCGAGTACCTCAACTTCGCCTTCGTCACCAAGAACGGCAAGTCGACGGGTCCGGCCAACCCCCTCGACTCCACCCTCGCTACTTTCACGCCCAGCCCCAGGGACCTGTTCATGAATTCGGGTGACCAATTGAGGGTGGCCTTCCGTGATACCCCGAACGGCCTGAGGGTCACGATCAATGACCTCACCACTGGCCAGAGCGGGTTCATGACGGCCAGCAAAGCCAACGGCTTCGCGATGGTGAAGTACGCCCCCACCGGCACGTCCTGCACCACCATTCCCTACAACTTCCACCCCATGTACAGCACGTCATCCACGAAGACCCGTGTGACCTGGGCTGCGCACGGTTTCAACGTCGGCTTCGACAGCGAGATCGGGCACTTCCAGTTCTGCTCCGGCCCGAAGACGATCCCGGCCACCCAGTTCGGCATACTGCCCAACGGCCACGTCACCACGTGCCCGAAGGGCAACTTCGAGGGGCGGGGAGTCAACAAGCAGCCGTCCGATCCGCTGCGAATAACCAGTTCGGGGTCGGTGATCGGCGACGACGCCTTCTGCTTCCCCGGCAAGGAGGCGCCGGTGTTCAAGGTGACTGGCTGCACCTTCACCAACTCCGGTTTCGACGGCGCCTCGTACCAGCGGCTGTGGCCTGACGGCAACACCAGGATGCACCCGACGCCGTTCCAGTTCAGCAGCCCCACGACAGGAAACCAGCAATACTCCATGGCTACCTTCGAAGCCGATCTGCCGGCGGTTGAAGGCACCTGCGATGTCCTCACCGGTGTGGGCTGCACGCTCATCCCGCAGACCGACCAGGGTGAGCCGGCCACGTTCTATCCCTTCTTCTCCATCACCAAGAAGGGCGGCAACGGCTGCATATGGCAGTTCGGCAACGACATCCCCGGTGAGATCAGCAACTTCGGGGCGAACGGCCAGTACGGCACGCTGACTCCGCTGGACTACACCAACAAGGGTGGCAGCTCCTCGAACTTCTTCGAGGATTTCCGGAACAGCATCACTAACCCGTGCCCCCAGTCGTAGTTCTGCGCAGCTGAGGGCCTTGGGGCGCCGGCGAGGCCGACGCTCGATGAGGGGGACCGCCTCCGGGCGGTCCCCCTCATCACGTCCGACCTCGCCTACCCGTCCGGGTTGCTCGTGGCGTGCCCCAGCCCGGCCTGGCCGACCTCTTTCCGTTAACGCGGAGCATCGGTGCTGCCATAGCGATACAAACGCTTCGCGTTAACGGAACAGTCGAGATCGATGCGGACGGTGAGCATATCGCCGCCGGCGGCCGGTCCGCCTGCCGATGGTCTCCACGACCGCGTAGGTGGGCGGGCCGAAGCCGCGCACCAGCATGGCCACGACCAGCGGGTTCACCCACCGGTTGGTCCAGGCCCGGGCGCGGTCGCGCGCGGTGGCTGACGTGCCCAACGTCAGCTCCTCCCGGTAGCGGCCGCTAGTCCTGCTGGCCGGACTCGGTCCAGCGCTGGAAGACGGCGACGCGGTCCTCGGGCCAGGCTCCGTCGCACGGCATCGAGCCGTTGCGGAGCCGTTCCAGGATCCCGGCCGCGTGGGCGCGCACATCATCGGCCGACCCCAGGTCGAAGGCGAACGACATGGACTGCCGGTCCCGCTCGCGGAACAGCGGCCGGATGTGAGTCGCGAAACTTACCGTCTCATCGGGCCCGGGCAGCGGCACCGTCTCTGGCTGACCGTCCTGGCTGTCATCGGCGGTCGCTGTGACGTCAGGCGGTCCCGCGGCGGTCCAGTCCCAGCGCGGAACCGGGCAGGGCGCAGCCTGCTCCCCCTGGTCGGCCTCGGGCTGCATCATGGCCTCGCGGGAATCCCATTCGAGGTAGGAGGCGAGCGCGGCGCGGAACGGCGGGTCGGCGGGCAGGCCGGCCTCGGTGGCAGCTTGGCCGGCCAGAGTGACCCAGCGGGCCTGCTGCTCTTCGGTCAGCCGGGCGGTGAACGGTTGACCGCCGCGGCCGCTCTGGCGGTCACGGTCGCGGCTGTCACGGTCCTGGCCGCCGGCGCCCTGTCCGTCACGGCCGCCGCTGTCACGGTCCTGGCCGTCGGCGGCCGGGCCGCCGAAGATCTCGCCCATCCGCTGCGCCTCGCGCTCGGGGTAACCGGGTGGCATGTCCGCGAACGCGACCGCGAGCAGCGGGTCCGCGGGGACGTGCTTCTCGTAGAGCAGCCGGGTCATCCGGATCAGCGCGGGCAGCCCGCCGGCCCACTCGAACAGCGTCGGATCGGCGCTGAGCTGCGGGTCGCGGAAGCCGACGTACCAGTGCATGCCGCTGCAGTAGGGCTTGTTCTGCGAGTGCCCGCACCGGCAGAGCGCGTAGTGCTCGAGCGACGCGCCAGCGTTGCGGGACATCGGCTTCCCGTCGGCGTCGGTGAGCTCGATTCCGCCGGTGATCCGGTACGGGCCGTCCTTGGTGATCTCGATGGCGGGGCCCCTGGTGTTGTCCCAGTTCACCTCGGATCGGGCCTCGACACCGTAGACACCGAAACTGAGCGCCCCGGACGGGCAATCGCGCACCGCCCGGATGATCTCATCCATCCGGCCGCCGCTGGGCGCGACGAACGGCTCCTGGCTGGTGCGGAACACGGTGGACACCCGGTCGGTGCAGAAGCCCGAGTGCTGGCACAGGCCCCGGTTGTCGAAGACCGTGACCTGCTGCCCCGGGTAGGTGTCGCGCCGGTCCGGCACCCGGTTCGGGTCCTTCGCGTCGCTGAACCCGTTACTGGCGCAGCTGCCGTCGCAGAACGGCTTGCGGGCCGAGCCGCCGCACCGGCACAGCGCGAGCTGGGGCGGGGCCTGCAGTTCCTCGCCCAGGTGGGTGAGCACGCGCGGGACGTTCGTCACCAGGTACGGGCCGTTCCTGGCCGCCTGCACCGTGGCCGGCAAGCCGTCCTGAAGCTCCCGCAGCCGCACCCGCCGCTGCGCAGCCTCGGGCGGATCGACCAGGTCGCAGGCCAGCGCCTGCAGAGCCGCCGTCGCCTCGGCCAGGCCGGGCGGGCAGTCCCCGGCCAGGCCCAGCGAGGCACGCAACCGGGTCGCTGACTGCGCCGCCTGCCAGAGCGTGTCCCCCAGTGACGTCGCATCCCCCGCGCTGGGAGCAGCAGTGGCGGCCGGTTCGGTACCGTTCGGAAGACGGGCTATGACACCGGACAGCGGGCGCAGCACGCTGTCGACCATCCGGGGCACGAAGTCGGCCCGGGGCGGCCGGGGGGCGGCCGCCGTCACCGCCGAATGGGCGGACCGGAACACAGCGGCCAGCTCGCCGGGCGCGCCGCCGACGGCACCGGCCAGCTCGTCCGCGCGGGTGAGAGCGGCGCGGAGTTCTTCGGGCTTGACGGTCTGGCCCGCAGCGGCGGCCTGCTGGGCCTGCGGGTGGTCAGCGGGCAGGTGCGCGGCGAGCGTGGCCGCGATCCCGATGAGCGCGTCGGCCACCGGTGCGAGCTGGCCGGCGATCCGGGTGCCCGGCCCGGCCTGGATCTCCCGGCAGAGCCAGGCCGCCTCGTCCAGCCGCTCGGCCAGCAGCGTCCAGGCCGCCTCGCGGTGCGGCATCAGGTAGTCGCTCTCGTAGAACAGCTCGAAGCTGGGGCCGGCGGTCTGGCCGTCGTATTCCGGCCCGGCGGGCAGGCTGGTGATCAGGTCGCCGAGCGGCTTGATCACGGAGAGCATCAGCGTGATCGTGGCGTCGGCCAGCACCTTGAGCTGGGCGTCGGTCTCCTCGGTGTGCGCGAAGAACCGCTCGAAGATCTGCAGCAGGATCTCGTAGCCCACGTTGAACAGGTCGGTGACCCGGGCCGTCAGCCGTTCGGTGATGAGCGGCATCTCGGCGGGCGGCAGGCAGGGCCGCACGTTGGCGGCCATCACCGGCCGGGCCGGCCTGAAAGCCGGGTTGTCCGCCGACATCTGCTCGTACTCGTCGAGGATCTCGACGAACTGCCCGAAGTGCGCGTTCCGCCAGTGCCCGCGCGGGCCCTCGCCCTGCTCGAGGATTGTGTCGATGGCACGCTGCGCGCTGGCCAGGTCGGTCACCGCGACCAGCTCCGGCCAGCGGAAATGCTGCGCGGTGGCCTGGGCCCGCGGCGGCCCGACGAACAGCCAGCGCTCGCCGTACTTGTCCGCCAGGTGGGTGAAGCCCGCCTCGATCGAGCGGTAGAGATGGCCGACGGTCGCGAAGTCCTGCCCGGTCGGGACGATGTCGCGCTCGTTCTTGTGCGGGATCGCCCGGCCGACCGCGGCGAGCCCGTCGGCGTCGCTGATGTCCATGCCCTCCGGGCGCTCGAGGAACATGAAGTGACGCAGTGCCCTCTCGCCGAACGGCAGCAGGGCCAGCTGCACGCCCGCCGGGTAGTGCCCGGCCTGATGCGGCAGGTTGGGCCGGACCATGTGCGGGGCCGCGCCGATGGCCGACAGCAGGTTCTGCACCAGCGCCAAGTGCAGCATCTCCTGCGTGGCCACGTGCGAGATCTGCTTGCGCCAGCGGGTGACCGCGGCCAGCTCGTCCGGGGCCAGGCCCTCGTCTTCGGTCTGCTTCACCGAGAACGCGGCGAACAGGTACTGGCACATGATGCCGTGCTCCAGCTCGGCGGCCTCGCACAGCATGTAGATCAGGGCTTCCCGATGCTCGATCACGAACGGCGCCTCCGGCGCCGCCTGACCGCCCCTGGTCGCGATCACTTGCGCAAGCCTGCCGCGGCCGGCGGCCGGGACCGGGTCGGGCTGTCCTGGACTATTGGTCATCACGCGCTCCACTGTCGGCTGGGTTGCTGGGTGTACTTATCACTGGGGAAACCGGCCGATACGATCGGCTGGGGATGAACATCGAGCTGCGCCACCTGCGCTATTTCCGCGCCGTCGCGGAGGCGGCGAGCTTCACCGCGGCGGCCCGCACCGTGCACGTCGCCCAGCAGGTGCTGAGCGCGCAGATCCGGCAGCTCGAGGATGCGCTCGGCGTTCAGCTGCTGGAACGGACCAGCCGGGGGGTGGTGCTCACCGCGGCCGGCGAGGCCTTCCTCGACGGCGCGAGCGCCACGCTGGCCGACCTGGACCGCGCCGTGGCCGCGGCGCGCAACGCCGCCCGGGCGGTGACGGGCGAACTGGCCGTCGGGCTCAACGTCGCGGCCGGGGGCGAGCTGCCCACCGAGCTGATCGCGGCCTTCCGGGGCGCCGAGCCGCAGGTCACGGTCCGGCTGCGCACGTACGAGCTGAGCCAGCCCGCGGCCGGCCTGCTGGACCGCAGCGCCGACGTCTCCTTCGTCCGTCCCCCCCAGGCCGTCGGCTTGTGCCTGGAACAGGTCGCCGAGGAGCCGCGGGTCTTCGTGCTGCCGTCCGGTCACCCGCTGGCATCGCGGCCGTCCCTGCGGCTCGCGGACGTGGCCGGGCTGCCCTGGATCGCGGCCGAGCAGGCCACCGACGGCTCGGATCCGGTGCGCTGGCGCGATGACTGGCTGATGAGCCCGCGCCCCGGCGGCGACCAGCCCATCATCGGCGCCGTGGCCCGCACGATCGACGAATGGCGGGAGCATGTCGTCGCCGGGCACGGGGTCAGCCTCTGTCCGGCGTCGGCCGAGACCTTCTACGCCCGGCCCGGTCTGGCGTTCGTGCCGAGCGAGGGTGTGCCGCCCGCGCAGTTGTGCGTCGCGTGGCGGGCCGGCGACAGCAACCCGGCCGTGCGGCGGTTCGTCGAGGTGGTCACGTCGGCCGCGCGGGCCGCGCGTCGCTGACTTCACGGCTGGCGGCTCAACTCGCCGACGGCGGCCTCGGCGATCTGCCGGTCCTCGGCCGCGGTCATGGCCCCAGCCACCCCGATGGCGCCGGTCACCTGGCCGTCCACGACCACCGGGAGGCCGCCGCCGATCAGGGCCATCCCGGGCCGGGTCGCGAACGAGGCCACGGCCGCGCCATCGGACTCGATCGCCGAGTAGAAATCGTCGGGCGGCATCCCGATCGCGGCGGCCGCGTAGGCCTTGTTCCATGCGGTCTGCACGCTCACCAGCGGAGCGCCGTCCATCCGGTGCAGTTCCTTGATCACCCCGGACTCGTCCACCGCGACCACGGTGACCGGCGTGGACCGGGACGCAGCCCGGCTGATCGCGGTGTCCACCAGCCGCCGCGACACCTCCGCCGACATCGTGAGCCGGACCTGCCACGCATCGGTTACCGCGTTCATCGGTACCCCTGCCTCTCGCATCCTGCCCGGTGGCCGGGCGACGGCGTTGCCAGGCCCCATCGTTGGTCAGCCGGCCCGGCGGCGGCCAACACATAACACGGGTAGTCCTACAGCCCGAGCACGTAGCCCGACGTTAACCTGCAGAATCGGCGCGCAAAAGCGGATAAATTACGCCGAGGGCGGAGCGCCGGAGGAGCAGGAACCAGGCGCGGGCGAGCTAGGTTAGCGGCGATGAACAAGTCACGGGTCGAGGCATTCAGCGACGGGGTGTTCGCGATCGCGATCACGCTGCTGGTCCTGACCATCGCCCAGCCGGCCAATTACAGGAACCTCACCCACGAACTCCTCACCCGGTGGCCGTCGCTCGCCGCTTACGTGGTCAGCTTCGCGGTGATCGGGATCATGTGGCTCAATCATCACTCGCTGTTCAGCAGCTTCGAGCGGATCGACCGCGGGCTGTTTTACCTGAACCTGCTCCTGCTGCTGACGATCACGTTCCTGCCCTACCCGACCGGAGTGCTGGGCGAGGCGCTGGCCAAGGGGGAAGGCACGCGGACCGCGGCGGTCTTCTACGGCATCACGATGGCGGTGAACGCGTACGCCTGGACGGTGCTCTGGCTCTACGCCTCCTACCACCGGCGGCTGCTGCACGCCTCGTTCCCCGAGGAGGAACGGGCGCTGGCCACGCTGCTGTTCACCATCGGCGTGGTCATGTACACGCTGGCCATCGGCGTCGCCTTCCTGAACGCATATGCGTTTCTCGCCCTGCAGGCCGCGTTCGGGCTCTACTACGCGCTCGACCCGGTCAACCGGCGGCCCGGACGAAGCAAGCGCAGCGGCCCGGCGAGCGATGACGAGGTGATGGGCGAAACCGGCCTGGCCAGCACGCCGGGCAGGCTCCGGCGCCGGTCCTACGGCCCCGGCCGGCGGTAGGTTCGCCCCGAGCTCACGGATCAGGAGTGGCTGTCCGCCCACCCGCCCAGATCGGCCAGCCGGTCCCGCCCCACGTTCCGCAGCAGCACCCGGCACTCCTCGGGCGCGGGCAGGGTGGCGCGGCCATCGAGCAGGCTGGTCTCGGTCGCGGGCAGGACGGTGCCCACCAGCTCGCGGTCGGTGCGGAAGACGACCAGCGGGCCGACCTGCAGTGTCCCGGGCCCGGCGTGGTGCAGGCCGAGCAGCAGGCCGCGGAGCTCGTTCAGCCCCGGATCCGGCTCACCGCCGTCGCGCGCGCAGCCGCGAAGCAGCATTTCCAGGCGATGCTCCGGCGACTGGCCGTTCCGTGAACTCCACAGCAGGTAAAAGCGGTCACTGGATTGCTGCTCCGAATCGTGGAACAGCATGTCCACCGGCAATTCGGAGAGGAAGGACTCATAGAGCAGCGGCAAGGCGCCCGCCGCGGCAGGCTGCTCCGCGCATATCCCGCCGACCAGGACCCGATACCCCTTGTTGCCCCGGGTCATCGCCACCTCGCGATCGAGCTGCGCGCGGACGTACTGCCGGATCGCGTTCAGGTGCTGGTCGACGTCGGACAGCACGCCGGCGACGCTGGCGAGCTGCCGCTCGGTCTGCCGGCGAAGACCATCCGGCCCGGCCACGGAATCCTCCTCCGGGACCCCGGCGTGCGTGACCGCCGGGCCGGCCTGCCCGGCGCGCCGGTCAAGGTCGCGGAGGGCCTGCTGAAGCTGCTGGATTTCCTGGCGCCGCTGCCGGGCCTCCTTCTGCAGGCCCGTGCTGAGCTGGCTGGTCACCTTGCTGTGCAAGGCCTGCTCCAGGCGCGCGATGTCCCTCTCGCGCTGCCGGGCTTCCCGCCGTAGGGCGGCGCCCAGCTGGGCCGTCGCCATCTCCTGCTCAGCGGCGCGTTCCTGGTCCTGGCGCATCTCGTCGTCGTGCCGGGCGAGGTGTTCTCGCGCGTCGCTGATCTGCTGCTGCACCATCTGGTAGAAGTCGGCCAGGCCCGCCTGGTCGCGATCGCGTTCGGCCAGCCGCTGCTCGGTCTGCTCGACGTGCTCGACCTGGTCGGCGATCTGCTTCCTCGCCTGCTCCAGATCCCTCGCGTTCTGCCGGATCTGGGTCCTCAGGGCAGCGGCTATGAACCAGCTGGCCACGGCGACCACCATCACGGCGATGGCCAGCAGGATATCCATCAGCCTTTTCCCGCGGTGCGGTGACGAATCATTTGTCGGCTCGCCTTCCGCGCAGGGTGAGCGCCACCGTCGATAGCGCCGCCGCAATGGCGATGAGGGAAAGGATCGCGATCAGCTCGCCGCTTACGCCGGACGACTTGGACTGAGTATTCGCGGCCTGCCCGCTGTGCTCCCCGGAAGAGGTTGGACGGGCGCTCGCAGATGAATGCGCCGGAGACGACCCGTGCCCGCCCGCAGTCGGATGGGGCGACGAGGACGCGTGCGCGTGGGAGGAGGCATGCCCGTGCGCCGCCGTGTCTGACTTGTGCTGGTGACCGCCCGACTTTGCCTGGCCGTGATGCTTCGAGGACTGGGCCGAGGACGAATCCTCGGGATGTGACGATGACGAGCTCTGGCCATGGTGATGGGTCAGGAAGAGTACGAGGATCGCGCCGATCACCACCCCGATGAGAATGTCGCGGCCCGTCCCTTTCATGATCGCCGCTCCCGTCGAACCACCAGACCTGTGTTAACAATTTCCCCCCAAATCTCCTGCAAACCAGGATAAGTCCCGACAAGGTCGGGCTGCCTGACATCGGAGATTGCCCGTGAAGTGGCGACGTGTGTACGACGGACCCGGCGACCGTGGGTGGTACCGGGCGGCGGAAGCGAGCCCGATGGCACAAAAGCGGGTCTGGACGCCGACTCTTGACAAGTTTGTTCGGAAAGTATACGAACCAATTGACCGAGTGACTAGTCACGGGGGAACGCCGTTCGCGGCCAGCGGCCGCGAGACTGGAGTTGCCAGTGATGAGACGCGTCAGGAACCGCCGGTCCCCCGCTTTCCGTACTCGCCCGGCCCGCCCGCGCGCCGCCGCAGTCCCGGCCGTGATCGTTTTCCCGGCCATCGCGCTGATCTGGCTGGCCTCCAGCGTGCAGGCCGCGCCGTTATCTGCGCCCTCCGCAGCGGCGCCCGCCGGCGCCCGCGGCCCGGCGGGAACCGCCCACCACGCCCCGCGGGTCGCCGCGGCCGGCGTCAGCCTCAGCTCGCCGGCCGACACCGGGGCCAGCGACATCACGAACCTGGGAACCGCCGGCTGGCAGGTGCAGAGCAGCGCCGTCGCCACCCAGACCGGCGCGCAGATCTCCACCCCGGGCTTCAACACCAGCACCTGGCTCCCGGTCGCCAACGACGACGCGGGCGCGCCGGGCACCGAGCTGGAAGCCCTGGCCCAGGACGGCCAGTGCCCGGGCGACACCGCGCTGCAGCCGGTGAACCAGGGCACCGGCAGCCCGGACAGCATCTTCTACTCGAACAACTTGCAGTTGTGCTACGGGTCCATGAGCAAGATCGGCCCGGACACGGTCAGCCAGTTCGGCGTGCCCTGGTGGTGGCGCACGGACTTCACCCCGAACCTGACGTCGGGCCAGGTCGCCACGCTGATCGTCAACGGGGTGATCGGCTCGGCCAACGTCTGGGTAAACGGGACCGAGGTGACCACCTCGTCCACGGTCACCGGGGCCTATACCCGGTTCACCTTCAACATCACCGGGCTGATCCGGTCAGGGACCAACTCGCTGGCCATCGAGATCAACCCCAACGACCCGACCAGCATGTTCACGCTCGACAACGTGGACTGGACCCAGATCCCGCCGGATAACAACACCGGCATCCAGTTCCCGGTCCAGCTCCAGACGGACGGGGCGCTGGCCGTCGGTAACTCGCACGTCAACCAGAGCGACGCTGCCGACCTGTCCAGCGCGGCGCTGACCGTCAAGACCGACGTCACCAACAACACGCCGAGCGCCCAGACCGCGACGGTGACCGCGACCATCACCCCGCCAGGCAGCGGCACGCCGATCACCGTGAGCCAGAACGTCACCGTCCCCGCCAGCACGACCCAGACCGTGTCGTTCACGCCGAGCAGCTTCCCGCCCCTCATGATCAGCAATCCGCAGGTCTGGTGGCCGTATCAGCTGGGCGCGCAGCCGCTATACACGCTGGGCGTCGCGGTCGCGCAAGGCGCCACCCAGTACAACTCCGCCAGCGAGACCTTCGGCATCAGGACGGTGACCTCCGACCTGACCGGATCGAACGCGATCGAGCCGAGCGGCACCCGGGCTTTCAAGATCAACGGCGTGCCGATCGTGATCCGGGGAGGCGGCTACGACCCGAACCTGCTCCTGCACTACTCCGCCGCGGACACAGCCAAGCAGATCGTGCTGATGAAGAACATGGGCCTGAACACGATCAGGCTCGAGGGCCACATCATGCCGGCCGACTGGTTCGAGCAGATGGACGCGGCCGGCATCCTGGTCAACGGCGGCTTCCAGTGCTGCGACGCCTGGCAGGTCGGCGGCAGCCTGAGCCAGGCGCAGCAGACCATCCTGCAGAACTCGGCCCGGACCATCGGGACGAACCTGCGCAACCACCCGAGCGTTTTCAGCTTCCAGTGGTCGGACAACCAGCCGACCTCCACCCAGGAGTCGGTGTCGATCGCCGGGTTCACCGCGGCGGACTTCTACCCGCAGACCCCGCTGATCTCGTCGGCCGAGTACAAGTCGAGCGCGCAACTCGGAGCCTCCGGGGAGAAGGAGGGCCCGTACGACTGGGTGCCGCCGAACTACTGGTACGACACCACGCATCTCGGCACCGACTCGACCGTGACCAACGCTGGCGGAGCCTGGGGCTACGACAGCGAGGAAAGCGCCGGCGACACCGTCCCCACGCTCGACTCGCTGAACAGGTTCATGTCGCCCAGCGACCTGTCGAACCTGTGGCAGAACACTAAGGCCAGCCAGTACCACCTCAACTACGAGCCGCGCTGCAAGACCGGCTACTCGTTCGGCACGCTGTGCCACTTCGACACCGCGCTGAGCAGCAGGTACGGCGCCT
>Ga0126381_100007381_pt1 | contig 12231 bp, 12 predicted proteins | sample PanSoiMetPlot_28_FD_96465 | JGI IMG/M metagenome (GOLD analysis project Ga0126381, IMG submission 96465) | Tropical forest soil microbial communities from Panama - MetaG Plot_28 | ecosystem: Environmental > Terrestrial > Soil > Tropical forest > Bulk soil | place: Panama | collected 2016-02-17
GGGCGTAGCGACCCCTCGTCTGCTGCTCACGGTCGCTCGATGGCAAAGCCAGCGTCCTGCCAGGCATGGATTCCACCGAGCAGGGGCCGCACCGGGTGGAACCCCATGCTGATCAGCTTGCGAGCAATCCTGGCGGCCGTGGCTTCGTTCGGACAGGCGCAGTAGACGACTACTTCGCCACCGCGCCGACTCTTTTCGCCGTCCTGCAGCAGGATCTCGAACGCAATGGCGCCCGGAATGACTCCGTCGCGCTCCCGGCTCGCGCTCGGCCGCGCATCCACCACCAACAGCTGAGCACCGTCCACGCGCAGACGATTGAGCTCCTGAACGGTGATGCGGCTCATACGCAGCTGCCGAAAGAACTGATGACGGCGCCAGATTTTCAACGCCAGGAAAATCACCAGCACGGCGAGAATCAGCAGACCCCCGATGCGCCCGAGCGCGCCGAGCTCTGTGAACACATCATCGACAGCGTCGTGAAAGATCCAGCCGAGGGCAACTGCGGAACCGGCCCACAGGGTCGCTCCGACCGTGTCGTACATCAGGAAGTGCGACAGAGGAGCGCTCACCACCCCGGACATCGCGGTCGAGACGGCGCCCAGACCGGGGATGAATTTGGCGATCACCAGCACCCGAGTGCCGAAGCGAGCGAACAGCTGCTCGGTATCTGACACGCACGAGTCGGGCTCGAGACTCAGGCGGCACATTGCCCGCAGGACGCGACTGCCGAAGCGTCGACCGGATGCGTACCAGGCCAAGTCGGCCAGCAGGCAGGCCGCGACCGCAGCCGCTGTGATCTGCGCTGCGGCCGGGCCACCGCGCGCCGACCAGGCACCGGCCACGATCAGCACGGGGTAGGTTGGTAACGGCAGGCCGACCTGTTCCACCAGGACGAGGCCGAACACCGCCACTACCCCGATGTGCTCGAGCCACGCGGTCAGGGCTGACATGAGCAACTCCGCTGCCTGAGCTCGCCCAGGCGGCGACAATTGTCCAGCTCGGCGCTCACGGACGTCGTGTTGTCAGGGTCGTTGGTCGGCGCGACTTACCTGGCCTGGCGACCTCGCTCGCGGACTTTTTCCTCGCTCAGCGTGTACACAGCTTCCGGGACCGCCTCGAGTCTCTCCCGCGGGATCGGTTCTCCGCTGCTGTCCGACAGACCGTAAGTTCCTTCCTCAATTTTCTTCAAGGCGCGATCAACGCGCTCGAGCCGAGCGATGTCGCGCACCACAAGGTTGCCGTCGCGCTCGAGCGCGTCGAGCTCCTGCGCGTCCTCCTCGGGCTCCAGCGTCGCGCCCGCGCGCTCGCCTTTCACGTCCGCCTCGTCAGATTCGGCTGCCGCCGCTGCCGCCACGAGACTCGCACGCAAGCGCAGCAGGTACTGGCGCTGCTTTTCCACGAAGGTCGCATCGATGCCAGATCTTGGGTTTGTCATGCCGGACTCCATCGCAGTCTCGCCGCCGGGGAGACTATTATGTATGGGTTGACTCAGCGGGTCTGCCCTCCCGGGCTCGACCGTCGCTGCTCAAACAACCGCCGTCTGGCCGCCCGGAAGTTGTACCCGGCGGTCGTCGCCCGCAGCCAGGTACTGGTGCAGGCTCGCGACCACCTGCGCGCCGTCTCCGACTGCCGTTGCGACGCGCTTTACCGAGCCCGAGCGGATATCGCCAACCGCGAAGATCCCGGCGCGACTGGTTTCCAGCGCATGCTGCCCGAGTTCCCCGCCCGTCAGCACAAATCCCTTGCCATCGAGAGTGACCCCCGTCTCGGTCAGCCAGGCGCTGTTCGGATCAGCGCCGATGAAGAGGAACAGGTGACGGATCGGGCGTTGCACCTCGGAAAGCTCGCCCTGACGCCAGCGCACGGCCTCGAGGAAGCCATTCCCTCCCTCCAGTGCGTTGATGCTGGTTTGTGGTACCACCTCGACATTCTCCAGACCGCTGATGCGATCGACGAGGTAGCTCGACATCTTGGCACCGAGGTGCTTGCCGCGCAGCAGCAGCCACACCTTGCTCGCCACGGTGGCGAGGTAGACCACTGCCTGACCGGCCGAGTTGCCACCGCCAACGACAGCGACCTCCTGCCCCGCGCACAGACTTGCTTCCAGTGGAGACGCCCAATAGTGGACGCTCGAGCCTTCGAAGGACGGCAGATTGCCGACCTCGAGGCGCCGGTACCGTGCGCCCGTCGCGACGACGACCGAACGAGTGCGGACGCGTTCGTCATCGGCAAGACGCAGGATAAACATTCCCGAGCCCGACTCGGCTGGACATCCGAGTCCCGTTACCGTCTTCGGAATCGCCATCTCGACACCGAACTTCTGTGCCTGGTTGTAGGCGCGAGCCGTGAGTGCAATGCCGCTGATCCCGGTGGGGAAGCCCAGGTAGTTCTCAATTCGGGCGGAGGCACCGGCCTGCCCCCCGAAAGCGTGCCGGTCGAGAACCAGGACCGAGAGTCCTTCCGAGGCCGCGTATACGGCGGCTGAGAGTCCGGCAGGCCCGGCACCGACGACCGCCACGTCGTAGATGCGCGCCGGGTCCAGCGCCGAGACCAGCCCGAGACAGCGCGCCAGTTCGGCTTCGGTCGGATTTCGCAGCAATTCACCGTTAGGGCAAAGCACGACCGGCAGCTCACTCGCGTCGATATGAAAGCGCTCGATGATTGCCCTCGCTCCGGGGTCCGCAGCTGCATCCAGAGTCTGCTGCGGATGCGCGTTGCGCCGGAGAAATCCTTCCAACCGCAGCACGTTGCGATCGTCGGCATAGCCCACGATGACTGGGCCACCCGCGCTCGACTCGAGTAGAAGGATCCGACGCAGGATCAGGGCGCGCAGCACCCGCTCCCCGAGTGCCGCCTCGCCGATGAACAGCGTGCGCAATCGCTCGGGAGCGATGACCAGAGCTGACACGGGTCCGACCGCACGCGCATCGACCAGCGACGGTCGCCCCGCGAGCTGCTCCAGCCCGCCAAGAAACCCACCCGGGCCATAAGTGACGATATGTTCTTCGACGCCTACGACATCCTTGCGAGTAACCCGCACGTTCCCGCTCAGAATGAACATCACTCCCTCCGAGCGCCGCCCGGCGGTGGCCAGGTACTCGTCGGACTCGAAGGTGCGGAGCTCCCCAAAGCGTCTGACGCGCTCCATTTCCTGCGCGTCCAGCACCGGAAAGACCTGGTGCCGGCGCGTTGTGAGAGTCGAGATATCAGGCGCCATCGTCCCCGCGCTCCTCAAAGGCGAACAACGTCCATGACAGCCTGGGCAAAGGGCTGCGGGGCTTCCTGTGGCAGGTTGTGGCCCACCCCACCAGTGATCGTGCGGTGTACATATTTTCCCGAGAATTTCTGGGCGTAAGCGGCCGGTTCGGGGTGTGGCGCACCATTCGCATCGCCTTCCAGCGTGATGGTGGGTACCGTGACGTTGGGCGCTGCCGCCAGGCGCTTCTCCAGATCCTCGTACCTGGCCTCGCCTTCGGCAAGTCCCAATCGCCAGCGATAATTGTGCACGACGATGGCGACATGATCCGGATTGTCGAAAGCGGCCGCGCTGCGCTCGAAGGTAGCCTCATCGAAGTTCCATTTCGGCGAGGCTAGCTGCCAGATGAGCTTCGAAAAATCACGACGGTACTTGTCGTAGCCAGCCCGGCCGCGCTCGGTGGCAAAGTAATACTGGTACCACCATTGGTACTCAGCCTTCGGCGGCAATGGCACCTTGCCGGCCTCCTGGTTGCTGATGAGATAGCCGCTTACCGACACGAGGCCCCTGCAGCGCTCCGGCCAGAGAGCGGCAATGATGTCCGCCGTGCGCCCTCCCCAATCGTATCCGGCAAGAATCGCTTTCTGAATTTTCAGCGCGTCCATCAAGTCGACGACATCCTGGGCGAGCGCCGCGGGCTCGCCGTTGCGAGCTGCCGTGCTGGAAAGAAAACGCGTGCTGCCGTAGCCACGCGCATAAGGAATGATGACGCGGTAGCCGGCCGAAGCCAGGATGGGAGCCACCTCGACGTAGCTGTGTATGTCGTACGGCCAGCCGTGCAGCAGCACGACAGCGGAACCCTCCGCCGGCCCCGCCTCGACATAGCCGACATTCAGCAGCCCGGCATTGATCTGCCGGAGCGATGCAAACGAGTCGTTAGTACCGGGGCTTGCCGGCGCCGGCTTCGGTACGGGAGACGTGGCATTTTGCGTTTCGGCAGAGGCGCCGATATCGAATCGGGTGGCGGCCAGGGTCATTGCAGCTGCACCAAAGAAGCGCCGCCGTTCGGAGTTGATTGTGTGAGACATGGAATGCTCCCCAACGATCGAATAACCGGCGCCGGCTGCGGCCGAAGGATGAGACCCGATGCCTGCTTGAATGCAGATCGCAACCGGATGTCGGTCACTATGATGGCTCACGCGGCAGCTCTCACCTATACCATCGTGCAATCGAATCGAAGCCAAGTCCAAGGTCACGTCCTGGGCTAAAGAAAACGAATTCACGCCGTCCTCTCGATGCAAGATCGTATGATCGATCCGCAGCTCGTGCAGTTCATGAGCTTGGATCCGCTCGGCACGTAGGGCGCGAGTTTCACTGTTGACCAACTCGATGACGACAACACGCAGACTACTCGTGGCCGGAGCCTGTATCGGCGTGGTCTCGCTCCTGTGCGCAGCCAGTGTCGTGCGAGTCGCTTGGGAGACTCAGCCGATGAGAGCGACGACGGCTCAATTGCAGATCGAGGGAGACCTACCCGCGCTCGACGGTGCGATCGAATGGATCAATTCACCACCGTTGACCACTTCGGCTCTGCGCGGAAAAGTCGTGTTGGTCGACTTCTGGACATACACCTGCATCAACTGGCGGCGCACCCTTCCGTACCTGCGTGCCTGGGCGGATAAATACCGAGACCGCGGGCTGGTCGTCATCGGCGTGCACACTCCGGAATTCAGCTTCGAGAAGGCGCTCGACAACGTCCGACGCGAGACGACCGCGCTCGCGATCCACTACCCGGTTGCCGTCGACAGTAACTACGCGATCTGGCGTGCATTCCGCAACCAGTATTGGCCGGCGCTGTACATCGCCGATGCACAGGGACACATCCGCCACCACCAGTTCGGCGAAGGCGGCTACCAGCAGGCCGAAAGGACGATTCAGCAATTGCTGACGGAGGCGGGTCATAACGACGTACCGCGCGAGCTGGTTGCGCTCGACCCCGAGGGCGTGGAGAAGGCCGCCGACTGGGGCAACGTGAAGTCCCCTGAAACCTACGTCGGCTATGAGCGCGCCGAGTCGTTCGCTTCACCGGGCGATGCGGTACGTGACCGGCGGCACGCCTACGCGGCACCCTCCCGGCTCGCACTCAATGAGTGGGCGTTGGTCGGTGACTGGACGATCGCAGCTGAGGCCGCGACGCTCGATGCTGCGACCGGGCACATCGTGTACCACTTTCATGCTCGCGATGTGAATCTCATCATGGGGCCGGGCGCGCGCGGCACGCCCGTCAGGTTTCGGGTGCGCATCGATGGCGAGTCTCCGGGAGCCGCCCACGGAGCCGACGTCGACGCGCACGGCGATGGAACCGTGACCGAGCCGCGGATGTACCAGTTGATCCGACAACCCGAGCCCATTGTCGATCGAGTGTTCGACATCGAATTCACGGGTCCCGGAGTTCAGGCGTTCGATTTCACGTTTGGCTGAAGCGACGAGCTTCGCCGATCCGCGGCCCGCGGAGCACAGCCTGGAGCGCTACAGATAGGGTGAGATGAGCCAACACAGCGCGTTGCGAATTCTTTGCGGAAGTTTGATCGCCTCCATGCTCTCGGCCGTCAACGCCGGGACCGAGCCCGCTCGCTGCGCGATGAATGCCGCCAGCTCGCCGCAGAAGTCCGGGTCGTAGACCTCCACAGCGATCTCGAAATTGAGCCGCAGGCTCCGCGTATCGACGTTCACCGAGCCGACGTGCGCATAGCGGCCGTCGATGACCAACAACTTGGCGTGCGAGAAGGGCGGCTCCTGCAGATGCACGCGCACGCCGCGCCGAACCAACGCCGGGATCCAGTGCAGGGTCGCCCAATCGATGTAGCGCAGGTTGCTGCGCCGCGGCAGCACCAGGGAAACCTGCACGCCGCGCAGAGCCGCGGCCTCGAGCGCAGCTACGAGCTCGAGCGGCGGAATGAAGTACGGCGTCATGATCTGAACCTGTCGCTCGGCGCCCGTCACCGCGCTCAGGATTATGAGCAGCAGATTGTCGACGTCCCCATCGGGGCCCCCAGGAACGGCTCGGCAGGTGCAACCTCCGGCGCGCCACGTGATGGCCTGCGCGGGAAGTGTCTCGCCGCTGGCGAACAGCCAGTCCTCGGCGAACGTCTCGCCGAGCTGTACGACGATCGGGCCGCACAGCCGGAAATGAATGTCCGACATCCGCCGCCCGGTGCTGCCGCCCACCTCGCGGCCGCCGAGATTCATACCGCCGATGTAGGCCACCGAGCCATCCACGATGAGAATCTTGCGGTGGTTGCGGCAGTTGAGTGACAGGCTCGGTGGCAGCAGGCGCGGTGGCAGGAATCGCTCCGCCTGGACACCGGCACGACGCAGAATCGGTACCACATGAGGCCAGTCGTACCATTCCCCGATGCCGTCCACGAGTACACGGACCTGGACCTGACGCCGCACGGCCGCCGCCAGGGCATCGACAAATTGCCGCCCGATGCGGTCCGTCTGGAAGATATAGGTGGAAAGCCACACCGAATCCCGAGCGCTGCCGATGGCCTCCAGCATGCGGGGAAATGCCTGCTCGCCATCGTGCAGGGTCTCGAGCGCATTGCCGCCCTCGAGCGGCCGTCGCGTGAGCGCATCGCCGATACGAACCTGGGCTGCGAGCGATGGTGGATAAGCAGGCGCCGCGACGGGCACGGCGTTCGCTGCTCCCCACGTCAGTTGCGGCCGACGAATGCGGTTGATGCCGAAGAGTGCATAGAGCGCGACACCCGCGTAGGGGATGAGGCCGCAGACTGCGATCCAGCTGAGCGCACTGCGGGGATCGGGCCTGGTCAGGAGCGCGTGAAGCGACGCCAGCCCGGCACCGAGTAGGTAAGCGCTCAGGAATATTGGCCCGAAATTGTGCCAGTGCATGGATCTCGAGCCGGAAGCCCTTCAACGCATCAGAGTTTGAGCGCCGAATCTACACCAGCTCGAACCGCAACACCTCGTGACGCGTCGCATCGCACAGGGAGCAGATGTGGCGCGCTTTCTCCATCCACGTTGCAGCGTCCGCTTTCTCGATGCCAGGCAACTTGACTCCGAGGGTGATCTCGACTCCAAAACCTCCATCCTCGCGAAGCCCGAACTTCACGGTCGCCTGCACCGCAGCGTCCGGCGGCAACTGCGGGCGGTCGTGCGAACGGGCCGCCAGCAGCGCAGCCAGGAAACTCGAGGAATATGCGGCTGCCAGCAGTTGAAATGGGTCATTTCCCGGCGCATGCCCGCTTCCGCCCAGCTCGTGCGGCTTGGCGAGTGCCAGATCGAGCTTTCCATCGATCGTCCGCACCCGCCCTTCGAGAAGGCTGCCACTCGCAATCGCGGTGCAGGAATAGAGAATGCCCAGGGTCGGCGGTTGGACTACGGGATGCACGCGGATGCGCCCTCAGGAATTCTCGCCGTCTTCCTCACGTTCACGCCTGCGGGTGGCCGCGGCCTTGGCCGCCGCCTCCTCCCGGTTGCGCTGGGGATGAATGCCGAGCTGCTGCCAGCTCGTCTCTGAAAGGTTGACGTTGTAGTGCCGCGCCGCCTTCTCGATATTCGCGAAGGCGAGCGCACGATCGGCTTCCGGTACATCGATGACTTGATCGAATCGCGCCACAGCGTTGCGCACGTGCTGCGCGTCGGTCAACGGCTCTTTCCGCTGGTGCGGAAAGGCAAAGACACTGTCGGGCAGCTTGCCGCGTGTCGTGAGCTGCCCATGCTCCTCGTAAGGCTTCCAGGTGGCCACGATATTTGTCATCTGCGTCTCCTTCTATCCGGCGGCATCCAATGCGTGCCGGGCTCTAGGACCGGCAGGGCGTCAACTGGTCCGCGTCGATGTAGCCTCACTCGGCTCGAGTGTCGCCAATGCCAGGGCCAGGAGTTGCGGCTCGGTGACGGCGGAAAGATCCACTTCCTTCATCGCTACGATGCGGCCATATATTTCCGCGTGCTTCGTTCGCAGCACCTCCTCGAGATGCGCTGCGGCGTTGCTGTGACCGGTTCCATGTCCCAGTAGCACGATGCGGCGTGCCGGAGCCAGCGCGGCGGCGATTTCCGCATAGTAGGCCGGCTCCTCCGGCTCGCGCTGGCCGCGCAGCTCGCGGTCCTGGCGGTGAGTGAGATGATGAAGAAAGTGGTGCGGATCGTAGGGACGCAGTGTGCGCGCCGTCTCCGAGGAGCCCTCGATGGTAAAGAGCCGCGCGCTGTGATGGTCGATAGCTACCACCATATCGCGTGTGGTTGATGCGGCTGCGTGCTCGTCCTCCACGACATCCACGCTAGCCGGCGTGACGCCGGCACCTTCGAGGAACTTGCGAAGCTGCGCGACCTCCTCGGCCGTCAGTTCTTTGTCATGGGACTGATGGAAGACGAGTCGCTGCTCTCCGATCGCGAACAAAACTCGGCCGTTCGGCTCCTGGCGCGCGCTACCGAGCCTTTCGATGAGGTGCGCGGCGTCCGACCGGGCGAGATTGCGCGGGACCGGATGCCGGAAGATCGCCTCGAGCGTGCGCCGATCGCGATTCAAAATCCTGTGAGTTGTCGCCAACTGCCCCTCCCGGTATTCGTCCGGCTCCCGCGGTGCGCTCAAGACTGCACGCCATCGACACACCGATCAAGCGGAGGCGGTTCGCAAAGAGAGACGCCACCGGCACCCATTGTGCTCCGCCGAACCCATGCCTCGAGCGCGGCAGGACCGAGTGCGCCTTCACCGGCACCGCCGGGGCGGCGATTCTTGCCGTCGTGAACATGCTGGGTATAGTCGGGGTGTGCCGAGGCGGCTCGTATGACACGAACATTCAAGATCGGTGACCACGTGAGCTGGAACTCGGAGGCCGGGCACGTGAGCGGAATCATAATCGCCGTCCATGCCCGGGACCTGGACTGGAAGGGCTACGTACATCACGCAACGCGCGCTGACCCGCAATACGAAATCAAGAGCGACAAAACCGATCACGTCGCATTGCACAAGGGGTCAGCGCTCAAGATCCGCCCGGATTAGCGCCAGCACCCAGCGCGGTCGTTTATGGCAATCGACCTGCAGCCGGCGTCCGTCGCAAGCGCGGCAGGCCAGCTTCGTTCATTGGTTCGCGCGCCACGGGAGATTGTCGAGATCGACGTTGCCGCCTGACAGGATGATCGCAACCGTCTTGCCGGAAACAGGGATCTTTCTCTCGAGTGCGGCCGCCACCGCAACGGCACTGCTTGGTTCGATGAGGATTTTCAGCGTCTCCCATATGAGACGCATGGCGCCAATGATTGCCTCCTCCGATACGGTCACGATGTCATCTACGTTGTGAGAGATCAGAGAAAAAGTAAGGTCGCCGAGAGAGGTGCGCAAACCATCGGCGATCGTGCGCGGATCACGCTGCGGAACGATGTTGCCGGCGCGGAATGACCGACAGGCGTCGTCCGCCATTTCCGGCTCGCAACCGATGACGCGTGTGTTGGCACCAAGCGCCTTGAAAACAAGGGAGACACCGGCCAGCAGACCGCCGCCACCGACAGGGGCCAGCACGAAGTCGAGATTCTTCCGTTCGTCGATGATTTCGAGCGCACACGTGCCCTGTCCGGCGATCGTGCGGCGATCGTTGTATGGGTGCACGGGGTTGGCGCGAGTCTCATCCTGAATGCGTGCTGCCGTCGCCTCATACTCCTCGGAGGTCGGCACGGCTCCCCTTGACTCCACCCACACGATATTCCCACCGTAGCGCCGAACGGCATTCACCTTGGATTTGAGCGCGCCTTTCGGCATTGCAATGTAGGCCGGGATACCGCGGCTGCTCGCAGCCAACGACAACGCTGCGGCTTGATTGCCGGATGAACTCGTCACGACGCCGCGAGTCGCCTCGGCATCGGTGAGGGAATAGACGGCGTTGAACGCCCCGCGCGCCTTGAAGACACCGGCGCGCTGGAGGTTTTCACATTTGAAGACGACATCGGCAGACATGAGCGCATTCAGGGACCTGCTTCTCATCAGCGGCGTCCGATGAATGAAGCCTGCGATGCGCTCATGCGCCTCACGCACTGTCTCGAGAGTGATATCCGGGCTCACCATGCAACCTGCTCCAGCTCCCGAATCTGCCGATCCCAGGCGTCTCCGCCACGAAAGAATGCCCCGAGCAGCCTGTCTCAGGCAATTCCGCCAAGCGGACGTCCGCATTGCATCAATTGAACGGTCGTTGCCCGTGGTCCGCGTCAGAGTAATATCCCTTCGGGCACAAGCAGCGCCGCAGTTGGATGACGGCAATTCCACCGTTCGGCGTTGAGTTGTGAATGCTTCGCAAATCGAGCCAATTAAAGGGACATCACCCATGCTGTACAGGTCAAGGTTGGCGGCTCATCTATCTCTAGCAGGTATCGCCACAGGTATCCTCTTTGCCTCGCCTGCCTCCGCACAGGCGGCAGATCCTGCCCAGGAAGCGGCTACCGCTGCAACGCACGCCGGACTGGCGGCCCAGGGGGCGAGTGTCGAGCAGGTACACATGCATCTTCACCACACTGTCAATTGTTTGGTGGGACCCAAGGGGCAGGGATTCGATGCCAAAGAGGCGAATCCTTGTCAGAAGCTCGGGAGTGGGGCGATTCCTGACACGACCGATCAAGCGTCGAAGGCCAAGCTGACCGCGGCGCTCGCGAAAGCACAGGCTGGACTGAAATCTGACGACCTGACCGCGGCTAGGAAAGCAGCCACGGAAGCGCAAGCAGCCCTCAAATAGTCCAGATGGATTGCGATTGGACCAAACGTGCTGCGCTGCGGCGGCTGACGGCGTGCTTTGTCGCCGTTACGACGAGCGGGATCTCAGTCGCGCACGGAACGGAACAAAAAGACCTTGTCTGCGCAAAGCCGAGCGCCCTTAGCGCTGCCGAGAAGCAGCAACGCAAGTTAGACAACTATACCGAGAAGTCACCGGACCCGAGCAAGACCTGTAGCGGGTGCCGCTTCTTCACCGCCGGAGCGGCGGCTACAGCTTGCGGCAAGTGCGCAATATTCAACGGTCCTGCCAATCCGAAGGGCAAGTGCGATGATTGGGCACCGCGACCGGTCTGAGTATCAAAGTCGCGGGCCTGACAATGCCTTGCCCGGGGCTCCTTGGGGTCCACGGAGCCTGACGCACTCAGCGGAGTCGGAATCGATCCTTTAGCGCGGCAGGTTTCGGCGCCAGAGGTTGGCGTCCCCAAGGGGATTCGAACCCCTGTTACCGCCGTGAACGAGACGCCACCAGGTAAGGCTCTCGCCGAAATAAGGCAGCCGATCGCGTTGCCTTTTTGAGTGGCAGCTCCGGCAGGCTGTAACACGGGCTCGAATCCCGTAGAGAACGCGATAAAACTCAGTTGGTATCGGTCGGTCAGGCAGTTCGCTTACGCGCGAAGGTCACACCTTTGTCCTCTTATTTTCTGAGCGAAAAAATCGCGATCTTGGTTCCACGGAACGTGCCGAGCCAGATCTCGTCTCCCACGATGAGCGCTGTCGATGCAACGCCGAAATCCGTGCTCCCTGGGCTTCTGATGATCTCCCGGGCAGCGAGAGATCCTGGATCTATTTCCGCTACAACGTAACCGTCGGAACAGAAGGTGACACTGCTGAATGCGCACCGCAAGAGTTCCGACGCGCTCGTCACCTGCCCAGCGACAAGAAGTCGTTTGCCACTCCAGCGCAAGTTATCCGGCAGGAAATCGACCTGGACACGCTTAATGATCTTAGGCACGCCTCCCCGCGAAATAAGGGTAATGTTCTTTCCGGACCAGGCATTCACCAGGTACCGCTCGCGGTCGGATGACAGCTCGATTCCGTTATTACCCGAAAGTGCGGTTCCAGACAGGAGTCGCCACCCCGCGCCCGCATGCCATTCGGCGACCACCCCCGTTGGCTGGCCAGCCGACATCTTTCCAACGTACTCTCCTTGCTCTGTAGTGGGATCGAAAGTACTCGTGATCGCAAAACCGCCGGCGGGCAGCGGAACGACCGCGTTCGGCCAAATCGTCTTGGGCACGATGACACAGCCGACCCA
>Ga0126381_100007382_pt1 | contig 12230 bp, 10 predicted proteins | sample PanSoiMetPlot_28_FD_96465 | JGI IMG/M metagenome (GOLD analysis project Ga0126381, IMG submission 96465) | Tropical forest soil microbial communities from Panama - MetaG Plot_28 | ecosystem: Environmental > Terrestrial > Soil > Tropical forest > Bulk soil | place: Panama | collected 2016-02-17
ATCACAGTATTGACTCGAATTCCATACGGCAGCAACTCGGCCGCCCACTCCCGAGTGAGCGCCATGATCGCCCCTTTCGATGATGCGTACCCGGAAGTGCTGCCTTGTCCGGTAACCGCCGTCTTCGAGCCGATATTCACAATCGACCCATGCGCCCGCTTTAAGTGCGGCAGCGCATAGTGCGCCATGCTGTAGTAATGCACAAGATTCCGATTCAGTGACGCCACGTACTCCGCCGGATTTCCGTCCTCCAGCCCAACCTTGTCGTTACGACCTGCGTTGTTCACCAAACCATCGAGCCGCCCGAATTCTCTTACGGTTTTCGCGACCGATTGCTCACAACTTTCAGCCGACGCCAGTTCAACTGTGATGAGACCGCAGCGGCCTCCCTTGTTTTGAATCTCGTTTTGTATTTCTGCACCAGCGTCGCCGTCGCGCCCAACAATAACGGGCACAGCTCCCTCTTGCGCACACCCGCGAACAATCGCCGCTCCGATGCCCTTCGCGCCGCCGGTCACGATCACAACCTTGTCTTTGAGTCCCAGCTCCATGCACTAGCCTCGCAAATTAAAGAACCCGCCATCGAGCGGGTAATCCGCACCCGTGATAAACGACGCTTCGTCCGAGCACAAGAACAAAGCAACCGATGCCACCTCATCAGGCTCCGCCATTCTTCCGATCGGTTGGGATTTCGCCAGCGTTTCGAACATCTCCTGCTCGCGTCCGGGATAAGTCCGTCTCAAATAGTCATCGACAAACGGAGTATGCACTCGCGCCGGCGAGATGCAGTTGCAACGGATGTTATGTGCCAGACAGTCTCGCGCCACCGAATACGTCATAGCGATCACTGCACCCTTGGTTGTCGAGTATGCGAATCGATCGGGCAACCCCGCAGATCCAGCAATCGAAGCAATGTTGAGGATTACGCCCCCGCCATTTTCCCGCATGGGACCCACCATGGCGTGCATGCAGTTGTAATAACCCTTCACATTGATCCGTAAAAGCCGGTCGAAATCTTCTTCCTTTGTGGTTTCGACTGTTCCAATATGCGAGACGCCTGCGTTGTTCACCAGAATGTGGACGCGTTCTTGCCGACCCAGCTCTTCGAAGGTTGATTTGACTATGCTCTGATTAGTGACGTCGCAGATGCGGTACGATGCCTGTCCACTTTCCGCACGAATCTTTTCACAAGTGCCCTTGGCGGCATCCTCGTTCAGATCAACGATGCAAATCTTCGCTCCGTGTGCCGCGAAGCGAAAAGCGATCGCCTGGCCAATCCCACTGCCGCCTCCAGTAATAACGGCAGTCTTCCCATCCAGCCGAAATCCGGCCTGCGCGCTCTTTGCGGCACTCACAGCGAAACGCCCCGCTTCCAGGGAATGAAGTCCTCTTGTGCCTTCTCTTCGGCTTTGGTCCGTGTCTCCCCGCTCGCCACTTGGACTACCAGCTCAAGAATTTTCTCGCCCATCTGCTCAATCGTCGACTGTCCTTCGATGACCGAGCCGGTATCGATGTCGATGATATCCGCCATCCTTTGCGCCAAGGTTGAGTTCGTGGAAAGCTTCACGACTGGAGTAATCGGATTGCCCGTTGGCGTACCAAGACCAGTAGTGAACAACACCACACTCGCCCCTGCGCCGACCTGCGCAGTAACGCACTCAACGTCGTTGCCGGGAGTGCATTGCAGGTTCAGGCCCGCTTCCGTTGAATACTCCGGATAATCGAGCACCGCCGAAACAGGGGACGTTCCTCCCTTTTTCGCAGCACCAGCTGATTTCATCGCGTCCGTCAGAAGTCCATCGCGCTTATTGCCCGGAGATGGATTCATTTCGAATGTTGAGCGCACCGCCGCAGCCCTCGCCGCATATTCATTCATGAGCCGCATGAATCGCTCGCCGACTTCTTTGGTTTTTCCACGGTCAATCAGGTTCTGCTCCACGCCGCACAACTCGGGGAACTCCGAAAGAATTGTTCGCCCACCCAGCGCAGCCAGCAGATCCGAAGTGTGCCCAATTGCTGGGTTGGCGGAAATACCCGAGAATCCATCCGATCCACCGCACTTCAATCCAACACACAGCTTCGACAGTGGCGCTGCCGAGCGCTGAGCTTTGTTCGCTTCCACAAGGCCCGCGAACGTTTGACTGATCGCGGCGCGCATCATCGCCGACTCAGTACCGCTGCGCTGCTGCTCGAAGATGAAGAGCGGCTTATCGAACTGTGGATTCCGCTTGGCGATCTCGCTTCGCAGCATGTCGATCTGCGCATGCTGACAGCCCAGGCTTAGAACGGTTGCTCCGGCCACGTTTGGATGATGAATATATCCGGCCAGCAAACCGCAAAGGTTTTTCGAATCCTCGTGAGTGCCGCCACACCCGCCTTCGTGAAGCAGAAAGCGAATCCCGTCGACGTTTTCGAATAACCGTCTTGAACTTGCGCCAACGCTCGCCGCGCTTTCTGATGGTCTGAAGTCGTTCCTCTTCCCTTCGCGATACAGTCTTGCCAGCTCCGCAACCTGGTGGCGATAAAGTTGCGGCGCAGCGAACCCCAGTTCTTCTTCGAATGCCTGCTTCAGGACTTGGATGTTCTTGTTCTCGCAGAAAACGAGCGGCACCACGAGCCAATAATTTCTTGTACCAACCTGTCCGTCAGATCTCGCGTAGCCCTGAAAAGTCCGAACCGCCCAACGCGACGCATCCGGGATCGGCCAACGAAATTGGCCAGCCTGTTCGCGGAAGGGTGCAGCCTGATGCCGGATGTTTGTCACCGTCAAAAGCTCGCCAGCTGCGATCGGTTTTACCGCCTTCCCGACAGTAACGCCGTACATTACAACCTGATCGCCGGGCGCGAGATTGGTGATCGCAAATTTGTGTTTAGCTGGAACGTCGGAATTAACTGCGTAAGTGTTGCTGCGGTACTCCACGGACTCGCCTCGGCTCAAATTTGCAAGCGCGACGAGCACATTGTCATGGGAATCGATTTGTACGACGCGTGATTTCACGAAGAACCTGCAGTTGAAGGATCGTGCTGGATTGTAAATGAGGTCGGCGGCGGGCCGCTATCTCGGGAGCTTCCAAAAACGCCGTGCATTTGCACCGAGTACGCCCTCTTGTACTTCGGATGAGTACTGGGCGAGATAGTTTCTCACAATGTCCATCACACGCCCGTACGTCCCGGCAACCAGGCAGACCGGCCAATCCGAGCCGATCATCAGGCGCTCCGGCCCAAACGCTTCGAATGCAACATCAATGTATGGCGCAATTTGTTCCGTCTTCCAGCTCTTCCAGTCTGCTTCCGTCACGAGTCCAGAGAGTTTGCAAAACACGTTAGGAAATTCTGCCAACTTTCGAATACCTGCCGCCCAGGGCTCGATTTCTCCAGTCTTGATGTACGGCTTGGCTAGGTGGTCGAGCACGAAGCGTTGCCGCGGAAATTTCTTCACAAACTCCGCTGCGATACCAAGGTGTTTCGGATAAATGAGAATGTCGTACGTGAGATCAAATTGTTCCAACAACGAGATGCCACGTAAGAAGTCTTCTTGCAGCAAAAACCGATCATCCGGCTCCGACTGCACAATGTGGCGGACACCCACGAGTTTTGAATTGCGGGAAAACGCCTCCAACTGGGATTGCACATCCGGCGAACGAAGGTCCACCCACCCAACCACACCCATAATCGAAGGATCTCCGTCTGCGAGTTCGAGCAGCCAGCGGGTCTCTTCCAGGTTTTGGCGCGCCTGTACTGCGATCGTGCCTTGAAACCCGGCCATGTGGCGCTCCGGCTCTAGATCCCCAGGCAAGAAATCCCGCCGCAGCGGCACCATCGACTCGTCGATCCAGTCATACTCTTCGGCGCTGTAGATCCAGAAGTGCTGGTGTGCGTCAATGTGCATGAATTCGGAATGAACAACATTAATTGCGACAGGTTCAGGCGGCGTCCCAGGATTTGGGTACATTCACATACGATCGGTCAAGCGCCGTTACTGACGGGCAGCCCAGCAGCTTCAAGGTACGCTCAAGATCGACTCGCAAAATCTCCAGCGCGCGCGCAACACCCGCCTCGCCCGCGGCTGCCAGTCCATACGCATATGCCCGGCCGCAGAGCACCGCCTTCGCGCCCAGGCAAAGGGCCTTCACGATATCCGTTCCGCGCCGAATTCCACCGTCCATCAGGATTTCGACCTGCCCATTCACCGCTTTCACAACTTCCGGCAGCACACGCAAAGAAGAGGGAACGCAGTCTAGTTGTCGCCCTCCGTGATTCGACACGGAAATCGCGGCTGCCCCCTGGTCAACAGCGCGACGAGCATCCTCCCCGGTGAGTATGCCTTTCACAACGATTGGTCCGCGCCAGTAATCCCGGATCCACTGAAAATCTGCCCACGTCACGGCTGACTCAGCCAGAGCCGCCGCCACATCAATGAGTGGCATCGGTCCCTTGCCGGGTATCACGACATTGGGCAGCGCAGGAATGCCGCCATCGAGCAGGAAATCAATCAACCACCGCGGCTTCGAGAGTATTTGTGGCAGAAAAGGAATCTTCTCGAACGGTCCGCCGCTGATCAATTCCTTCATTCCATTCCTGAAATCGCGCTCCCGAATACCCGAGACAGGTGTATCAATGGTTACAACGAGCGCGGAAAAGCCGGCTAGTCGCGCCCTTTCAATCGATGCCTCGGCAGCCGCGCGTCCACCCATCAAATAGAGTTGATAGAAAACAGGACCGGTCGAACTGGCTTTCACATCCTCCAACTTGTGGCCGGAAATTGTCGAGAGAATGTAAGCCGTTCCTATGTTTCCCGCCATTCGTGCAGCGGCCTTCTCGCCCTCGGGATGCATCAGTCGGCTATACCCGACGGGCGCTAACAAAAACGGCACGGAAAGATCAAAACCCAGAACACGCGTGCTCAAACTGCAGGTCGGCTCAACGACAGCGTGACGCGGGCGAAACGTCAGGTCTTCAAAAACCCGGCAGTTTTCCCGAAGCGTAACCTCGCCTTCAGCTCCACCATCGAGGTAATCGAAAACGGACTTCGGAACTCTCTGCTCTGCAATAGAACGCAGGTCGTCAATGCAGACAACGTGTGGCGATTCCACAGCGCGGACGCGCTTTGTCGTCAGAGGCTGCATCTTTAAGCTTAAAGATTCGCATAGATACTAACACTGCGACGTGATCTGAACGGACAGCGGAACGAAACCGAGGCCACTTGTGGCTTGTCGCGGAGAATGCATTACTGTCGCGGAACTTGAAGACTTGTCATCCTGATGGCGCCGTTTTGTGGCGCCGGAGGACCCATGCAACTCTGCCCGCAGCGCTCATGCGGCCGGGGATTGCATAGGTCCTCCGGCCTGCAAAAAGCGCAGGCCATCAGGATGACACCACCGTGGATTACATCAAAAACCAAAACGGTTCTAGGTTGGTTCGTTTGCGTGAGAGATGGTCGAGAAGAGTGACGTCAAAGTGCGCGCAGTGGGATGAGTCTGCCCCTTGAAGGATGCGGCCGCCACTTCGCGGCTTGCTCGTGGCGTGACGAATCAGGTTAGTAATTGGTGGGAACTGAGCGGCGTCTTTGGCGGCTACAACAATCAAAATCGCCACTGCTCACGCAAAAGGCGCACTAGAAATGGGCCACCCATCGAGGAAAACTCCTCAGCTCGTAAATCTTACCTTCTTGGTTCCCCTTATCTGTTGTGCAAGTAGAGATACATCATGCCTGCGAGGATCAGGAGCGTGATGAGGAGTCCGAAGACCTTGCCGGCGTTGCTGGGCTCGGGCGTAATTGGATTGTTGGTGATCGCTCCGGTTAGCTGGTTCGGACTGGCTGATGCGTCGGTTAATTGTGGGGTTTGTGTCGCTGCGCTCTGAAAGGACGCACTTTTCGGAGTACCGAAAGTGATGCCTTTACCCTCGGAGTTCGTTTGAAATGAGACGCTTCGATTCACCACCACTTTGACATTGGCTGATCCGACCTGTGCCGCAAGCTTTTTCACCAACTCAGGCGCCAGACCGCTATCGGCGAAGCCGAGAACCTTTTCCAGGAAGCGGCTCTCAAGTTCTTGATGATTCTCGGTCTGGATGACCGGAGTGTTGGGGTCGGAGGAGTGGATGGAGTATCCGCCACCCGGATTGTGCTCGATGTGGAAGGACATCTCCGTGTGCTTGGCGCCGGGTGGAACCTTCAAGCCTGGGAACTCCTCTGAGATCACGGACAGCATTTTCTGCTGAATCTTTTCTTGCAGCTCTTCACGCGTCGGCGCTTCAAGGGGAGGGACCGACGGATCGGTGGCGCGAGCGATAAATCCGCCTTCAGGCTTGGCCTCGATTTTATAGACGACTTGCGTGAACAGGCGCTTGAGATCCATGAGGGGGATGGTAGCGCGGAGTGGCGGGAACGGGGGGTTACGTTAGTGATGTGTGCTGGAGTTTTGCCGGCGTGCTACGCGAAATCCCTCGAGCGGCTGGTTAAAATGCGGGACTTCGGGACACCAGCTTGCGTGTAGGAACACGCTTCGAGCGCAGAGTCAAAATCGACTTTTCGCGCAAAAGACGCGCGAGAAATGGGGCGACCCACCTTTTCTCGCGGTGTCATCCTGATGGCCTGCGCTTTTTGCAGGCCGGAGGACCTATGCAGTTCCCGGCCGCATGAGCCCTGCCGGCAGAGTTGCATGGTATTCCGGCGCCAAAAAACGGCGCCATCAAGATGACAAAACGGAGCTCCGCATTCTCACTCAGCGATTGACCATGGCCATCATGTGTTCGGGATAGCGGTCACCGGACGCCGCATCTCGTGGGAAGACCTCGTCAAGGCGGGCCAGGTCTTCTTGCGATAGCTTGACCTCGGATGCAGCCGCGTTTTCTTCCAGATATTTTCGGCGTTTTGTTCCGGGGATCGGGACGATGTCATTGCCTAGCGCCATGACCCACGCGAGCGCGAGTTGTGACGGCGTGCAACCTTTCTCTTTGGCGATCTCTCCGACCTTGCGCACAAGGTCGAGATTCTTCAGGAAGTTCGCGCCCTGGAAACGCGGCGAGTTGCGCCGGTAGTCGTCGGGAGCGAGGTCTTCGAAGCGTTTGAATTGTCCCGTGAGGAATCCGCGGCCCAGCGGACTGTAGGCGACGAAGCCGATGCCGAGTTCGCGGCAGGTGGAGAGGACTCCGTTCGATTCGGGATCGCGCGTCCAGAGAGAATATTCGGTTTGCAGCGCGGTGATGGGATGCACCGCCATGGCACGGCGAAGAGTGTTGGGGCTGGCTTCGGAAAGACCGAGATAGCGGATCTTTCCTTCTTTGACCAATTGAGCCATCGCTCCCACCGTTTCTTCGATCGGAGTATCGGGATCGACGCGGTGTTGATAGTAGAGGTCGATCGTTTCCACACCGAGGCGGCGCAGACTGCCTTCGCAGGATTGGCGGACGTAGTCGGGCTTGCCGCTTACACCGCGCGTGCCAGGATTCTTAGGATCACGGACGATGCCGAACTTGGTGGCGAGGACGACGTCGTCCCGACGGCCTTTGATGGCGCGTCCGACGAGTTCTTCGTTCTTGTGAGGACCGTAAACGTCGGCGGTGTCGAGAAAGAAAATTCCGAGTTCGAGAGCACGGTGAATCGTAGCGATCGATTCGGTGTCGTCGAATCCAGAGTAGAACTCCGACATGCCCATGCAGCCGAGGCCCTGGGCGGAGACTTCGAGACCAGTGTGACCGAGAAAGCGAGTTTGCATGATGACTCCTTACGATAGGGTTGGATGTCCGAGGGAGCGGTCGCGGCTTGGGTAACGGCTCGTACACTTCTCCGCTCACCCACAGATGATGCAGCAACACCGCCAGCTTTCTGGCCGTGGCCACGATGGCCCGCTTCTTGGCGTTCCTCCCACCACGCTCGGCCAGTTTCAGTTCCCAGCGTCTACGATCGCAGTCAATGCCGAACGGTCCCAGAATATGCTGCGCTCCCTGCACCAGCAGCGTGCGCAGATACGGGGCGCCCTCTTTACTGATGTGCAGTTGCGGCTCGCTCTCTCCCGAGTTCCTGCGTCCCGGTTGCAGTCCCAGATAGCCGCCCACGTCGCGGCTCTTGCCGAAGCGTTGCGGATCTTCCAGCGTCAGCAGCCCCTCCGTATCGCCGCCTCATGCACGGGCACTCTATTTCTGCCCCGTGGCGGCTCGCCGTGGCAAATGCTCCAACAGTCCGCGTACCGAGAGGATGACCGAGAAGAGCGCAGTCACGCCGAGCGCGAGCAGTGTCCAGATGAAGAAGAAGCCTCCGCTGGACTTGGCGATCGCCCCGCCGACTCCCGCCCCCTTCATGTGGATGACGGGGACGAGGCACCCAACGAGCGACCCCAGCAGGACGATGATGTACCCTGACCGCCGTTCTGCCAGCACCAGCGTTCCGTACAGCCAGACCACCAGGATGGGCACCACGATCAGGTCAAAAAGCGTTCCGGGCTCCATCCCGCGGACGATGTCGTCCGCCGTGTGTAACGTCACGAAGAGGATCGAGAGCAGAGACGCGGTCATTAACATAACGCTCTGTTTCATTGGATATTCTCCTTGGCCATCAGAAACGACCTCAGACTGGAGTGCCCTTGGTTTGCATTTCCCGGAGAATACCACTTCTAAACATGGATACAGATTCGCGCAGAGATCTACCGGACTTCGATGGGCAGACGGATTCAACTAACTTGAGTTGTCATCCTGAGCGAAGTCGCGACGAGCAAAGCGAGTCGCGGCGTAGTCGAAGGATCCCTACCTTGCCCGGAACGCTCGATGTCAGATCCGTCAAAGCGCAGCAATCACAACTTTCCCGCCCCACGCTCCCACGGCGGCGCCACCTTCACCGACGCCATCCCCGCCGCGGTCGCCGCCTCGATGCCCATGTCGGTATCTTCGAACACCAGACACTCGCCCGGCGTCACGCCGAGTCTCTCGGCCGCCATCAGAAACGCCTCCGGATCGGGCTTGCCTCGCTTATAGTCGCCCGCACACACAAGCGTCTCGAACCGATCGCTTAAGTTCAGCACCTGTAACGACGCTACCACTGACTCCCGCGTGCTGCCCGACACGACGGCGCAAGGAATTCGACCATGCGCTTCCTCGACATGTTCCAGCACTTCCGGCACAGCCTTGAGCTGCGGCAGCATTTCGTAATACAAACTTTCCTTCCGATGTGCGACTTCTTCCACTGGCATACACAATCCATGCTTCTGATTCAACGTCGCGATGATGTCCCGCACCGGCATCCCGCCCAGCGAATAGAAGAAGCTCTCATCGAACTTGCACTGCCACTCGCCCAACACCTTGCTCCACGCGACATAATGCAGCGGCATCGAATCGGCCACCGTCCCGTCGCAGTCAAAAAGATAAGCCCCAAATTTCCCACCCGGAATTTTCAGTTTCATCTCTAGTCCATCAATCAACGTTCTTTGCCGCGGATGTATGCGGATGCGGAAAGGGCGAGGTTCGAGGTGCCTGGAGGATCCTTCGACTGCGCCGCGACTCGCTTTCCGCATCGCGACTTCGCTCAGGATGACAGTTTTCTGACTTCAATCTATTTACTTGTCTGCTTATTATTTGCCCGCGAATGACAACCCATCCACCAGACCTTCCACCTCATCCTCGGTCCCGCCAATCACAGTAATCGATACGGCGTATCCCTTCACCAGTAAGATCAAGCTCGACTGATGCATCACCCGCGACCCCACGTCCTTACGGAAATCGGACCGCACAAGCGTCTTCGGACCTATCGCAATCTCGTAAGGATCCTCGTCCTCAGAGAATCCCTGTGCCACGGCGACCTCCCTCAGGGGCCCCAGATATTGCGCAGCCTCGGTCAGTCCCGGGTAAGCAGAAACCGGTTCCGCCGCAATCACAATCGATGCATTCACATCCTCGCCCTTCGCCTCCGGAGGCCTTGAAAACGTTGCCAGCAACACCTTCCCGCCGCCTTCCCCAGTGCCCCTCTGTGTCCCCTGTGGTGAAGACTTTGAATTTTCCGTCTCCCCGGCAGCCTCGTCCCCCGCATTCATCTCTTCCGTCCGCATGACCCATCCCGGAGGAATTTTGGCTGAGAGCCCCAGCGACTTGTTGCGATAAAAGCCTCCGACCACACCGCCTTCCTCGAGCCCAGACTCCTTCGCCGCCGCCTTCGAAGTTTTCTTTGACCTTGATGAACTGGATGCCGACGAATCCGCAGGCTTGGAATTCTGCGCTGGGCAAGGGAAGACAAGAAACAGCAGAACCGGAAGGAAGCACCATCGTAAAAGGAAGCCAGACTTCATCCCACAATCTTACGTGAACGAGGGAACACACTGCGGGTGCCCCACCCTTGTCGCGCAGTTGTCGGCAGGGTGGGGAATTTGACTTCCATTCGTAGCGTTACGCAGCCATCACCGCCACCGGCTGAGCACAATGTGCGCACCGCCGCGCTTTGATCGGAATCTCGCTCAGGCATTCCGGACACGGCCTCGTGGTCGGCGCAGCCGCCGGTTCATCCTTGTGCATGCGCGCCATCAACCAGTTGATGGGAACCACCACAAAGAAGTAGACCGCAGCCGCAATCAGCACAAACGAGATGACAGCGTTGACGAAATCACCGATTGGAAACATCGTCGTACGGACCGTGAACTTCAGATTCGAGTAGTCCGGCTTCCCCACCAAAAGCGCAATCAACGGTGTAAGGAAAGCTTTGGTGAGTTCGGTTACCACCGCTCCAAAGGCCGCGCCCACGACCACGCCTACCGCCATATCCACAACATTTCCACGCAGGATGAATTTCTTGAACCCGTTGAGCATAGGGCCCTCCAAAACTTGAAGTGCCGCCACTGTAAGGCAGGCAGAAGCGGGGGTCAAGCCCGCTCGTGTAGGGGCGGACGCATTCGTCCGGCCAGCGACCTGAGCGGCGCGAAGGGGAGCGTACCACCGATAACGCTTACCGATGTGGCCGGAACAAGCAGATTCCTCGCGCTTCCGCACCTCGGAATGACAACGAATAAAAGCGGCATACGTCGAATACGAAGCCCAAAGCAAGAGCCCGGTGCCGAAGCACCGGGCTGAACAGAAATCAGAGCGCTTGAACAGTCGACCTCAGATCCGCATCGGCATCACAATATACCGATACTTATAATCATCTCCCTCAGCCGGTCGCAACTGCCCGGCTGACTGCGGATCCTTCAATTCCAGCCTCACCTCGGCCGTCCCCGCCGCTTTCAGAAACTCGACAAGATACGCCGCGTTGAACCCAATCGTCATCGGATCCCCGGTGTACGGAGCCTCTAGCGAGTCCTCGGACTCGCCCGCCTCGGTCGACGAAGCAGAGATCTTGACTTCGCCCTTCTCCAGTCGCATCCGCACCGCCCGCGAGCGCTCATCAGCAAACTGCGCCACGCGCAGGATTGCGGCATTCAATTCATCTGCATTAAGCGGCACAATCTTGCTGTTGTCCTTGGGCAGCACCGCCTCAAAGTTGGGGAATTGTCCAGTCAACTGCCGCGATGTCATTAGCCGCGACCCAATCCGGAAGAACAGCGTCGACTCATCCTTGGCAAACTCAATCGTATCCACATCCGTCGAATCGAGCAGCGACTTCAACTCGTCCATTGCCTTCTTCGGGACCAGCGTCTTCATCTCTCCGGAGACACCTTCAAATTTCTCGCCCGCTCGCTCGCAATGTGCTAAACGATGCCCATCTGTCGCCACCATTGTGATCGACTCCGGCTTCAGCATCATCAGGGCACCATTCAGCGTGTAGCGGGACTCTTCATTCGAAATGGCAAATCCGGTTCGCGCGATCAGCCCGCGTAAAACCTGCGCCGGAATCGAGATCACCCCCGAAGTCGGAAACACCGGCAGGCTGGGGAAGTTCGACTTTGCCATCCCCACCATCTTTGTGTTCGAGCGCCCGCAGCGAATGCTGACCCAATGATTCTCCAGCAGCTTGATCGTGATATCGGCGTCGGGAAGAAGCTTCACATAGTCATGCAGCTTCCGCGCCGGGATCGTGCACGATCCTTCCTTCTTCACCTTCGCAACGCATGAGGTGCGCAGGCTCAGATCAAGGTCAGTAGCGGTGAGCGACAGCCGGTCTCCCGCCGCCTCAAACAAATAATTGGACAGGATCGGAATTGTGGTCTTGCGCTCGACCACACCCTGAGTGGCAGTTAATTCCCGCAGCAATTCGAACTTGCTGACCGTGATCTCCATGGTACCCGCGGCAACGGCGGCCTCCACCGGCATAA
>Ga0126381_100007383_pt1 | contig 12230 bp, 9 predicted proteins | sample PanSoiMetPlot_28_FD_96465 | JGI IMG/M metagenome (GOLD analysis project Ga0126381, IMG submission 96465) | Tropical forest soil microbial communities from Panama - MetaG Plot_28 | ecosystem: Environmental > Terrestrial > Soil > Tropical forest > Bulk soil | place: Panama | collected 2016-02-17
GCGAAACGAACCGGGAGTGCGTCCGTCTAAGTGATGGAGAACGCTAGCCTCTCGTCTTGGCCACCCAGCCCTTGGGACCGCTATGAGCCTGTACGAGATCTTTCGCCAGACCGTCGCCACCTTCCGCGCTCACAAGATGCGCATTTTCCTGACGATGTTCGGAATCGTCTGGGGAATCGCCTCGGTGATCCTGCTGGTCGGCCTCGGCAAGGGTTTCAGCGCCGACCAGAAACGGCGCATGCAGACGCTCGGCAAGGATCTCGTCATCGTGTGGGGCGGACGTACCAGTTCGCAGATCGGGGGCCTCGCCGCCGGCCGCGAAATCTCCCTCACCATTGACGACGCACGGCTCATTCGCAATGAGTGCTACCTGGTCAAAAATGTCAGCCCCGAACTGCGCCGCACCATTCCCGAAGTCAGCCAATTCAATTCCGCGAATCGCGGCGTCGTGGGCATCTGGCCTTCGTATCAAGATTTCCGCTCCCTGCTTCTCTCCGAAGGACGACTGATCACCGAGGACGACGAGAAAGATTCCCACCGCGTCGTGATCCTCGGGTACGCCGCGCGGCGCCAGCTTTTCCCCGGCCAGCCCGCCGTGGGGGCGACCATGCTGATCAAGAGCGTGCCCTACACAGTGATTGGTGTTCTCGAAGAGAAGAAACAGAACTCGAACTACGACGGTCCCGACAACGATTACCTCTTCGCTCCATACTCCTCGGTCGCCCGCGACTTTCCACCGCCGAAGAAAAAAGGCATCGTGCGCGGGTATCTAGAAGACATCGTCTTCGAAGTCGGAGACTCCGAAACGCATGAAGAAGCCGTCCTGCAAGTCCGCCGAACGCTCGGTCGCGTCCACCACTTCGATGGCAAGGACAAAGACGCGCTCTTCATTTGGGACACGATGGATGGCGCGAAGCTCGTCGCCAACATCTTCAACGTGGTCACCATTTTCTTCGGCTGCGTCGCCATCGTCACGCTCGGGCTGGGTGGCATCGGCGTCATGAACATCATGCTGGTCTCGGTGACCGAACGCACTCGTGAAATCGGCGTCCGGAAAGCGATTGGCGCCACGCGCGCCGACATCCTGCGCCAGTTCTTCGCAGAATCAGCATTGCTCACCAGCGCCAGCGGTGTACTCGGTCTGACCTTCGGCATGGGCGCCTGTTTGGCGCTCTCGAATTTGCCCTTGCCCGATTTCGTTCCGCATCCCATCATTTCTCCGGTTTCGATCTTCGTGTCCGTTGTGACACTCTCCGCGATCACCCTGACCGCCGGAATGTATCCGGCGCAACGCGCGGCCGACATGACCCCGGTGGAGTCGCTGCGCTATGAATAGCCATTCCAAAAGGAGGACGCTCATGCGTCGAACGATGAAGAACTCCCTGACAATCGGTATTTGCGTGCTCGTGGCCACGGTCGCGGCTTTCGCTTCCGAACAAGGCCGCTTCGAGAGAAACCTGAACGTTAGTGGTGCGGCCGATCTCGAAGTCCTCACGCACTCGGGCAACGTGACCGTTCGCAGCGGATCGGCGGGCAGCATCAAGATCGTCGGACGCATTCACGTCGGCGATCGCTGGTTCACCGGCAACCGGAAATCCGATATCGAAGCCATCGAGAACAATCCACCGATCTCGCAGAACGGAAATAGCGTTCGCATCGACTACGTCAACTACCGCGACATCTCCGTGGACTACGAAATCACCGCGCCTCCCGATACCAAGCTCCGCTCTAAAACCGGCTCGGGTGACCAGACCATCGAGGGAATGAAATCCGGCGCTGATCTGGAAACGGGATCGGGCGACGTTCGCCTGCGCGATCTGTCCGGTGAACTGCGCGTGCACACTGGCTCGGGCAACATCGAGGGCCGCACGGTCGGCGGACCCCTTGATGCCCGCGCGGGCAGCGGCGATCTGCGCCTTGAAGAAGTCGGCAAAGGCGATGTTCACGTCGAGACCGGGTCGGGCAACATCGAGGTTCGTGGCGTCGATGGCGGCGTGCGCGCCAGTACCGGCAGCGGAAATCTCACGATCGAGGGAACTCCGACAACCGCCTGGACTGTGAAGACCGGATCGGGCAACGCTGATCTGAAAATCCCCGACCAGGTCGCATACGACGTGGATCTGTCGACCAGTTCCGGCAGCATCGTCGTAAACCCGGCAGTCACGATGACAGTGCAAGGCCGCGTCGAAGATCCGCGCAAAACCCTTCGTGGCAAAGTTCGTGGAGGGGGCCCCGAGATCGCGGTCCACACCGGCTCCGGCGACATTCGGTTCGATTAGGACCGGGCGTTCGGTTTGCGGCGTTCGGTTTGCGGCGTTCGGTTGCGGTGTTGGCTCTCAGCTCGCGGCTCGTAGCTCGTAGCTCATAGCGGGTGCCCCATTCAATCGCGTTCGTTGCGATTGAGTGGGGTCCAACGGAAAGCAGTTCACCCACTTTCCACAGTGGAATCGAAAAACATGTTCCTGAAAGAACTCATCCTCCAAGGCTGGCAGGCCCTCATGCGGAACAAGCTCCGCTCCGTCCTCACCATGCTCGGCATCGTCTGGGGGCTCGCCTCCGTCGTGATCCTGCTCGCCTACGGACAGGGCCTCGGGGGCAGCGTCCTGCACGCTTTCATGAACATGGGCAACAACGTCATCGTCATGTGGCCCGGACAAACGAGCATGCAGGCGGGCGGCCAGCGCGCCGGGAAAAAAGTCACCTACGAATACGAAGACGTCGAAGCGATTCGCGACGAGGTCCCGCTCGTCCGCGCGGTCAGCGCCGAATCTTGCAGCAGCTTCGGCTACAAGGTCGGCACGCGCGTGGTCTCCATTCAGACGCGGGGCGTCGAACTTCCCTACGGCCAGATGCGCAAACTCGATCTCGAAGACGGCCGCTACTTCAACGAGGGAGATTTCGTCGATCACCGCCGCGTGCTCATCCTCGGCTACGGCGCTGCGAAGAAAGCCTTTCAGGGCGCTCCCGCAGTGGGTCATGATGTCAACATCGCCGGCCAGGACTTCGAAGTCATCGGCGTCATGCGCAACAAGATTCAGGATTCGATGTACCAGGGCCCCGATAACGACGACGGATTCATCCCCTTCCAGGTTTATCGAGATCTCAAAGAAATTCGCGATCCCGACATGATCGTCATTCAGCCGCAGGCGCCCGAACTCAACAAGAAAGCGCTGATGGCTGCCCGCGAAGTCATCGCGCGCCGCCATCACTTCGATCCCAAGGATGACAAGGCTACGCCTACCTGGGACACGATCGAAGACCGCGCCATGATCAACGCCTTCTCCTACGGCCTTCAGGCGGTGTTGGGACTGATCGGCGCCGTCACGCTCGCGGTGGGTGGTGTCGGCGTGATGAACATCATGCTGGTCTCAGTTACCGAGCGCACCCGCGAGATCGGATTACGCAAAGCACTCGGCGCTCGCCCGCGTCACATCCTGATCCAATTCCTGCTCGAAGCCCTCGTGCTTACCTTCGCGGGAGGACTCATTGGCATGGGGGTCGCCGTCTTGCTCACGTGGGTCATTCCGCCCATGCCGCTGTACAGCGAGCTCTACAAGACCGCCAATAACGAAGGCGACATCTTCCTGCACGCCTCTGCTGCGGTCATGTTGATTTCGTTCATCATCCTCTCGATGGTGGGAGTCATTTCCGGCTTTTTCCCCGCGCTGAAGGCAGCACGCATGGATCCGGTCGAAGCCCTGCACTATGAGTGAAGAGAGCTCGTGGCTTGTGGCGCGGATGCCCCATCCTGGCGTGTTCGTTGCGCTGGGGTGAGATTGACGATGGAGGGGACGGGTCTCTCGCCCGTCTTCACAATTCGGTTTAATTCGCAGCTTCGCTAATTGCAGCAATTCGACGTGCCATCTTGACCGCAGTTGCTTCGGTCAGTGGAACAGCCACAATCACTTCCGGAATCGGGTGAGCAAGAGGGATTTGAGGAGTCCATTACCGGCATACTCGAAGAATCGTCGGGCAAATTATTCTGCGAATTTGCGTTCATCATCTGCTGTGCGAGAATCCAGTGCGACGTCGCGCAACTTCTTCGTTGTCACTGTTTGAAAAATTAGTCCCAGAATTCAACCCCACACCAACTCCCTTCGCGATTCGCCAGATCGCGATGGCGGCGATCAAAATGACCATAATCCAGTCCATGGTGGCTCACTCCCGTACTACCTTCTTGGCGATGGAGCGACGGGCGTCCTCGCCCGTTGAATCGCCCGCAACAATAGCGCGGCGACGTGCCCTCGCAGCAAGACCCTTTCTCGTTCTCCGATCCAACTCCCATTACCTCAGTGCCTTGACCCAGCCTTCTCCGCCAATTACTTTCGTTCTTTACACTTGAAATCTATGTCCGGGAAGCCGTGTGCCCGGCAGCGAGGTACGCGTGGCAAGAAAGCCGATTATTACTCTGACAACCGACTTCGGGCTTAACGATCATTTCATCGGCACCATGAAGGGCGTAATCCTGAACATCGAGCCCGACGCCGAAATCATTGATATTTGTCACTCCGTGCAAGCGTTTGACGTGCTGGACGGTGCGCTTACGATCTCGCAGGCGTATTCCTACTTTCCTTCAAGCACCGTGCACATGGTGATCGTCGACCCGGGGGTGGGTACGGCGCGCCGGCCGCTCATCGTCACCAGCGAACGGCATCATTTCGTTGCGCCCGATAATGGTGTGTTGTCGCTGATCTATCAGAAAGAGCAACGGTTATCGGCGCGGCACGTCACCGCGGATCACTATTACTTGCAACCGATCAGCCAGACATTTCACGCACGCGACATCTTCTCACCCGTGGCTGCGTATCTTGCTAAGGGAGTAGATCCGGGTAAGTTCGGCGACGAGGTCACCGACTTCCTAAAATTCGCGGCTCCCAAACCGAAAGCCGCCAACGAGAACACCCTGCGCGGTGTCGTGTTGAAAGTCGACCGTTTCGGCAATCTCATCACGAACATTACTCCGCAAGACGTCCCGATGCTGTTCGCGGAACAGCCGACTGCTTTCAAAATTATTGTAGGGAAGCGCGAAATCACAGAAATCAAGCCAGCTTATGCGTTGGGCGCGCCTGGCGAAGTCTTCGGGATCCTCGGCAGTATGGGATATCTCGAAATCGCCGCGAACCGCGCCGCCGCCGCGCAGATCCTGGGCGTCAATCGTGGCACCGACGTTAACATCGTCCTTGGCCAAGCCGCCACTGCCGGCAACGGACAGTAGAAAGGCAGGCCTTAGGTCTTGGGTCTTGGGTCTCAGGTCTTAGGTCTTAGGTCTTAGGTCTTAGGATCGACGTTCGGTCATCGGTTTTCGGATTTTAGTCTTCGGTGTTCGGTTTGCGGTTTTCGGAATTCGCCCTTGTAGAAGTCCCACCGCACAGCGACTTCCAATATTTGAGGCTAACGGGACCGATGCCACTTCGAATCGGCACTGAAACACTACGCCCCATAACCAATCCGTGTGCCCCTCAAATTTTTGCGGAGATACGCACACATACACCGAAAACCGAACACCCGATGTTGAAGCCCTAAGACCTGAGACCGAGCACCTGCCCCTACGACCTTGCAGTCGCTTTTGGATGCGCGAAGCGTTCCATCTCTCCGGTCCACTTCAGAAAACGCCAGAGGTTATGCCGTTCGCGCCAGGAGAATTCCCAGAATTCCAGAAACCCGATCTGCGTCATCTTGACGCCGGTGTAGGTCTCAATGCGCCAGAGCAGATACGGACTGCGCCACGGTGTGAAATGGTGGCCCTTTGTCGCATTCCATAGAAAGCGAAAGATATTTCGCATTGCAGTGTCCGTAGTATAGCGTTGGTCGACGCGCGCAAAGCCGCGGAAATCGGATGCTAGAATCGAGTTGTTAAACGTAAGTTCATCAACTCAAGTTCATAACGAAAGATCGCAAGAATTTCTTATGTCCGATGAAAATGCGCGGGCCAAAGCCGAAGATCACTACTACGCCGCGCTCGATCTCGTGGCCGAAGGACACTGTGAGCAGGCTGTCGCCGAATACGAGAGGTCCCTGGCGGCCGACCCAAGCTTTACGGAAGCCATGCATGGTCTCGCGCGCGCATTGCAGGATCTAAACCGCCTCGACGACGCAATCGCCGTCGCCAACCGCATTGCAGAGCTTGATCCTGACGACGTCCTCGCCCACACCAGCCTCTCGGTGCTCTATCAGAAGAAAGGCATGATTCCGGAAGCCGAGGCCGAAGGCAACAAAGCCCGCATCCTCGGATGGAAGCAGCAGTTGAAGAAAAGCGGGGGATAGGGGACCGACGCCGGAAACCGAGCACCAAAGACCGAACACCGAATCTCAAATTGATTCACTTCGAGCTAAGTTATTGGAACCCATAAAGGCTTTGTAAGTGATTGAAAATCACGCAAGCGGATGGGCGTAGAATACTGTTTCTTTGCGTTTACAAGCCCGCTGAAGGCGATTCGAGGTCGTGGTGATGGTTTGGTCAGTCGGGCGTCTGGCGATCGCTTAAAACTCATTGTATCGCTAAATAATCTTGGAGCTAATAAAATTCCTGACAGCGAGGGCTGCCGACGCGAAGACCGACAACCGGGTACCGGCTCCTACAGTTCGTACTTTTTCATCAAGTGGCGGAACGAGCGGTAGGAGATTCCCAGGACTTCGGCCGCTTTGGTCTGCACACCGTGTGACTGGTTAAGTGACGCGAGCAGCAAAGAGCGTTCAATCTGCGCGACGTACTTCTCCATGTCGAGACCATCAGGAAGAATCGCGCCGGGAGCGACATCAGGCACTCCTCCAATACCTGCCGCGGCAGCAGCGGCCTTCGCCTTCGGACGCTCTCCTGGCAGTTCAGCGTGTAACTGATCGCTGGTTTCGAGCGCGACGGCGCGCTCGACTGTGTTTTCGAGTTGCCGCACATTGCCAGGCCAATCGTAATCACAGAGAGCCGCGAGTGAGTGCGGATCGACGCGCACGATGCTCTTTCCGGCAGCTGGCGCATATTTTTTCAGGAAATGATTCACCAGCAAGGGAATGTCTTCGCGTCGCTCGCGCAGTCCGGGGACGCGAATCGGGATGACGCTCAGCCGGTAATAGAGATCTTCTCGGAAGGTGTTCTCCGCAACTTGTTTTTCCAAATCGCGATTGGTCGCTGCGATGACGCGCACGTCAATTGGAATTTCAGTGGTGCCGCCTACCGGGCGCACGGTGCGCTCCTGCAGCACGCGCAATAATTTCACCTGCATGGCGAGAGTCATCTCGCCGATTTCGTCGAGAAAGATCGTGCCGCCATCGGCAACTTCGAAGAGTCCTCGTTTGTTCTGGTTAGCTCCGGTGAAGGCTCCCTTCACGTAGCCGAATAATTCGCTTTCGAGCAATGTCTCGGGAAACGCTCCGCAGTTCACGGAAACGAACGGTTCCGTCACGCGCGGGGAGCAGACGTGCACGGCGCGAGCCACAAGTTCTTTGCCTGTACCGCTTTCGCCATAGATCAGGATCGTGCTGCCGGTGGAGGCTACGGTGCGGATGGTCTGCTTTAGCTTCTCCATCGCCGGACTAGCGCCAATGATATTGTCGAGCGAGTTACGGGACGCCGCATCACGGCGCAATGCGAAATTCTGCTTGCACAGCGATGCTTTTTCGAGAGTACGGCTGATGGCCAGCTTGATTTCGTCTACCAGTCCGGGATTCTTACGGATGTAGTCAGAGGCGCCGCCGGCCTTTACGGCCTGGACGGCGGCTTCGTAATCGTCGACAGCAGTGATGAGAATGACAGCCGATTCCGGCGAAACTGCGTGCGCATGCCGCAACACTTCGATGCCGTCGATATTGGGCATCTTGATGTCGGTGATGACCAGGTCGTAGAGAGCACCATCGATCTTACGTTTGGCGACTTCCCCGGAATTGACGGTTTCCACCTTGTGGCCGTCACGCCGCAAGGCAATGTCCAACATTTCGCAAATAGAGCGCTCGTCATCGCAAACGAGAATATTAGCCACTCGCTCTCCCTCCTGCTACGACAGCGTTCTGCTCTTCCGCATCGGGAACGGATGATGGAAGTTTCACGGCGGGCGCGATCGCAACGGACGGCTGTACGCCGACACCTAGCCGGCGCAGCCGAAACACAAATGTGGTACCTTCGCCCAAGCGCGAGCGCGCCCAGACTTTCCCTTCATGCGCCTGCGCGATCTGATACACGATCGCGAGACCAAGCCCGGTCCCACCTTCGAATCCGGACTGGAAGGGCTCAAAGATTTTCTCGGTTTGCTGCGGACTCATGCCGTGCCCAGTGTCGGCGAAGCTGATCTGCCAATCGTCGCCAACAGCTTCCAGAGAAACGGTCAGCGCGCCGCCGTCTTTCATGGCGCGCACGGCGTTCTGGCAGAAGTTCCAGAAAACCTGTTTGATCTTGTCGCCATCGGCGAGTGTCGTTGCTTCAGTCACCCTGAAGTTACGCTCGATGTGAATGCCTGCTTTTTCGGCGATTAGCCGGTTTTCAAGGAGTGTGAGCGTGTCTTCAAGCAACGGAAGCACGTCGACGCGGTCGAAGCGGTACTGCTTACCGCGCGAGTAGGCGAGGAAATCGGTGATGATGTTGTTCAGGCGCTCGGATTCACGCGTTACGATTCCGAGCAGCTGCCGCTGCTCGTCGGTCATCTCGGCACCCGACAACATGCTGACCGAACCGGCTATCGAAGTCAGCGGGTTGCGGATTTCATGCGCGATAGCGGCCGCCAGACGGCCTACCGCAGCCAACCGGTCCTGCATACGCACTTCGCGCTCGAGACGGCGAATCTCCGTCAGATCGTCAAGCGTGTAGACGTATCCGGCGACCTCGTTGTCAGGTGTGGTCAACGCCGAGACAATCACGCGGAACGTCTTGCGAAAAGCGTTCTCGGGCTGAAATCGAACTTCGCTGTGCGGATGCGCCGAACCGTAGATCGGCAACGGATCGAGAAAGATCTGGTTGATGGATTTTCCGATCAGCTGGGTTTCAGGTCCCATGAGACGCTGCGCCGCCGCATTGACCAACGTGATGTGCCCGTCGGTAGAAGTTGTAATCAGGCCGCAGCTGATGGCCTGAATGATGTCCTCGTGCTGAGCCTGCAGATTCTCGAGGGCGCCGCTTGTGTCTTTGAGCTGAACATCGACCTGTCGCAGCTTGCCGGCCATCAGTCCGGCCAGATAGGCCACAGCCAGATAGGCAAACAGGTTGACGAAGATGATGGCTTCGAGCGCTTTGAGTTCAGGATGCGTGCTGGCGAACGAAGGCACAACCCCGTAGTAATTCAGGTCGAGAACCGCGCCATACAGAATGAAAGCCAGGGCGGCTGTGAGGTACGCCCAGACTCGCGGCAACAGGATGCAGGCAACGATGATGACCAGCGGGTAAAGAAAGTTCAGCGAACTGTCCCAGCCGCCGGTGAGATGAACGACGAGGCTGACCAGGACCAGATCCGTTACGACCTGCAATACGCCCTGCACGCGTTGCTCGTCCCAGAACGACAGCAACAGCGCGTAAAACACCGAGAGCGAATACCAGAGCAGCATCGCGCTGACAAAGGCCCGCAGCGGCAGCGGGCTATCCGCCAGCCGCGAGACAATCAGCTCGATGCCGAGCAGGAAGGTCAGGATGATGATGCGGATCTTGACCAGCCAGCCCAGCCAATTGCGCTCGTCGAATGTGGAGTGCATGTATCTAAACCTGGGATTCAGGTGTCAGGTATCAGGTCTTCGGTGTCAGGTCTCGCGACTGAGAGCCGGAGGTCTCGGTTTTCCTGACGCCCGACACCCGAGACCTGACACCCGATTTCTAAAAAACTATCCGGCCAGTTTCGAGATCATCGCGAATAACGGCATGTACAGCGAGATCACGATGCCACCGACGGCAACGCCGAGGAAGCCGATGATGGCCGGCTCGAGCATGGCCATCATGTCGCGGGTGGCCGCGTCAACTTCGTCTTCGTAGAAGTCGGCGATTTTCTGGAGCATGTTGTCCATAGCGCCCGTCGCTTCGCCGACACCGATCATCTGGGTGACCATGTTCGGGAAGACGCCGCTTTCCTTCAGCGGATCGACGATGGTACGGCCTTCTTCGATCGCCTTGCGGACCTTCATCAGGGCTTCCTGCAATACGGCGTTGCCGGAGGTTCGGGCCGTGATGGCAAGTCCCTCGAGAATCGGAACGCCCGACGTGATGAGGGTTCCAAGGGTACGAGTGAAGCGGGCGACGGCGATCTTGCGCAGCAACATGCCGATTACCGGCGTTTTCAGCATGATCTTGTCGGTCGTGTACAAGCCCTGCGGGTGCTTACGAATCTGCTTGATACCGAAGTACGCGCCCACTGCACCTCCGATGAAGAACCACCAAAAGTGCCCGACGAAGGCGCTCAGGCCCATCGTCATACGAGTTGGCAGGGGCAGGGCAACGCCGAGTCCGGCGAACAGGTTGGCAAAGATGGGAACGACCCACTTGAGCAATGCGCCGACGATCAGAGTGGCGATCGAGACCACCGCCACCGGGTAGATCATGGCCGACTTGACCGCGGCCCTCAGACGAACGGCCTTCTCAACGTAGGTTGCCAGGCGCTGCAGGATGACGTCGAGAATACCGCCTGTTTCGCCCGCTTCAATCATGTTGGTGGTGAGGTCGTCAAAGACTGCCGGATACTGGCGCATCGCATTCGCGAGGGTCGCGCCACCTTCGACAGTTGTGCGGACGCCGTTCAGCGTCTTCTGGAAAGTCTGGTTTTCCTGGTTGGCCGCGAGAATTTCAAGACACTGCACCAGGGGCAAGCCAGCGTCGATCATGACCGAGAACTGCCGGAAGAAAATAGCGATGTCCTTGGTCTTGACCTTGCCGGAGCCGAAAAAGGGCAGTGAAAATTCTTTTCCCTTTTCGCGGACGGAGCCGGGAGTGATCCGCTCCTTGCGCAACTGCTGCAGGACGACTTCCTTGTTGGCCGCCGTCCGCTCGCCTGAAACCTTTTCGCCGGATGCGCTCTTTCCTGAAAATGTGAAGACTGGCATTGTAACTCTCTCCTCAGTTTTCCCTACTTGCGGAGCGTGATTCACCGCTCCAGCGGTTCAATCGCGATCTCGTAATTCGAATTCCAAGTCATCGCCTTAGTGCTTCGTCGGCGTGGCAGCTTTCGCCATTCCCGCACCGGTCGGCCGGTTCACCAGGCTTGCGCCGCGGTTAATCATTTCCTGCAGCTCGTCCTGGTTGCTTGAACGCAACAGGGCCGTCTCCAGAGTGATCTGTTTCTGGAAGTAAGCAGTGGCCAGCGACTGGTTGAAGGTCTGCATGCCGAACTTTTCCTGTCCGGACTGCATGGCGGAATAAATCTGGTGAATTTTGTCTTCGCGGATCAGGTTACGAATAGCGGCGTTGGGCACCATGATCTCCATACACATGGCGCGTCCTTTGCCGTCAGACTTGGGCAGCAAGCTTTGGCACATGATGCCTTCGAGCACCAGCGACAGCTGGGCGCGAATCTGAGGCTGCTGGTGGGCCGGGAAGACGTCGATGATACGGTTGATGGTCGACGACGCCGAGTTGGTGTGCAGCGTGCCGAAGGTCAAGTGACCGGTTTCCGCGATACGCAGCGCAGACTCGATGGTCTCGAGGTCGCGCATTTCGCCGATGAGGACGACGTCTGGGTCTTCGCGGAGTGCGGCGCGCAGCGCGTCGGTAAAACTCTTGGTGTCGGCGTGCAGCTCGCGCTGGTTGACCAGGCAGTTCTTGTTCATGTGCACGAACTCGATCGGGTCCTCGATGGTGAGGATGTGATCGTGCCGCTCGGTGTTGATCTTGTCGATCATGGCGGCGAGAGTCGTGGATTTGCCGGAACCTGTGGGTCCGGTCACCAGCACCAGCCCGCGCGGCTTGTCGCAGAGCTTGCTCACGACCGCCGGCAGACCGAGCTGGTGGAAGGATTTGATTTCGAAAGGAATGACGCGGAACACAGCCGCCGTGGCACCGCGCTGGTTAAAACAGTTCGCGCGGAAGCGGGCCAGCCCCTTCAAGCCGAACGAGAAGTCGAGCTCGAGATTTTCTTCGAAGCGGTGCTTCTGCGAGTCGGTCATGACGCTGTAGGCCAGTTGCTTGGTTTCGGCCGGCGTCAACTGCGGCAGGTCGAGCGGTACCAGGTGGCCATGCACGCGGACTTGCGGCGGTGAATTGGTGGTGATGTGAAGGTCGCTGCCTCCCATCTCCAGCATTCGTTTCAACAGATCGCTTAACGAAAGCGCCATAA
>Ga0126381_100007384_pt1 | contig 12230 bp, 7 predicted proteins | sample PanSoiMetPlot_28_FD_96465 | JGI IMG/M metagenome (GOLD analysis project Ga0126381, IMG submission 96465) | Tropical forest soil microbial communities from Panama - MetaG Plot_28 | ecosystem: Environmental > Terrestrial > Soil > Tropical forest > Bulk soil | place: Panama | collected 2016-02-17
GTCGTTACACCACAGGCGGCTAATCTCGACAAACACATTGCTTCTTGCCCGGCACTACACCATGACAACCGGGGACCTTTGCTCTCCCAACGGCGAAGCGCCAATTACTCGTTGTATTTCACCCACAAACCGTTCTGCGACCACTGACCAATCGAATTGGCTGGCGGTGCGGGCAGCGGCTGCCTCAATTTTCTGGCGCAATGTTTCATTTTGCAGCAAGGCCACAATCCAACCGGCGAGTTGCTGAGGGTGATCAGCCAAGAGGATGTCGTGGCTGTGATGCACGTCAAGACCCTCGGCGCCCAGCCTGGTCGAAACGGTAGCTTTGCCCATCGCCATACCTTCGTAGATCTTGATTCGTGTTCCGCTGCCGATGCGCAACGGAACGACCAGGACAGCAGCATCTCGAATGTATTTTGTTACGGATGGAACCGTGCCGGTAATTGCGATACTGTCGCAAGCGAGCCTTTGCACCCGCGGGTGTGGATTGCGCCCAACCACCTGGAAGCGCGCCTCAGGAAATCCAGACAGAACTTGCGGCCAGATCTCACTACAGAAATATTCCACTCCGTTGATGTTAGGCTCCCAATCCATCGAGCCAACGAATACAACGAAGGGACCCGCTGGCTTCAATTGAGGATCGTAACGAAACTCCTGCAGATCCACTCCCGTCGGAATCACGCTGATTCGCGACGGCTCAACCATGGCGGTCATGGTTTTACGATCGGCTTCCGATACCGCAAATATATGATGAAAGCGGCACACCTGTTCCGCTTCGTAGCACGCCATTTTGGCATACTCTATTTTCGCGATCACTCGATCAACAAACTTCGCTTCAAACTGTGCCCGTCGCTGCCACAGAACGCTCTCGACATTGTGCTGAAACAGAATCGTCGGGATGCCGAGACTTCGAGGAAAGTTCGGCGTACTTGCCAGAAAATCGCAAATGGCCACGTCGAACTCACGTCGCGCAACCGACTCTGCCACGATTTGCTTCACCTCGGCCGATTCAAATCGGCCGACCGCATCCGGAGTGCGACGTGGCAATCGTCGTAGGTAATCGAGCATTCGGCGCAACCCAGTCAATTCAGGAATCCCAGTACATTCAGGAATTGCGCCGGGAAAAAGCAAGCTGATCTCCCGCTCGTAATTCACATCTCGCGTTCCACCATAGTAAGAGAGATAAGTTACGCTGTGGGTGGCCGAGAGATGACGCAGTATGTTGTACGTGCGCAACTTTCCGCCACTATCGGGCGGCAGCAGTTTACCGGGTTTCACCCACAGGATCTTCACATTACCTCACCAACACTGCACTTGCCGCTGACGATGTTTGAGAAAACCAGCGAACCGATGGGAGGAATAAATTCCTCGATATATGCCGACTGAACCTGATTAGCAGCCCCGAGAAAAACATGCGAGCGTAGCCAAATTTTCGACGACCTCAATGCTTATTCCGTGAAAATTAACATTCCATCCGACGGATTGTAATGATGGGTTAACAATCTGCGCTAGCCTCCTAGTCCACCAACCAGAAAGCCTTCGCGATCTCTTCTATTTCAACTCTCCAACAAACACATCCGACCGGCAATCATCCCGCCCGAGGTTGGCCAGATGCATAGTTCCGAGTACGTACTCGCCGATATCGGTCCAGGTGATGCCGCCGTCTTTGATCGTGCCGCCGGATTTCGTCGACTGGCATGACACAATGTGGCCATAGGCTTTCTCCCAATCCGGTGGGCTCGATCCGTTAGCCGTGCCGCCGCCCTCCGTTACTTGAAATGCGTGATTGCAGGGATTGTGAATGGCGGGCGGAAGGATCGTAGCTCCGTTTCGATAGTAGCCCTCGGCTGCATTGCGTCTCGACAACCAAGATCGCGGCCATGCTCCCTCCGGGTACTCGCTGGATTTGCCCGCCACGGTCACTCTGAAAACGGTGAAGTTGGCATTGGGATGACCATTACCCGTTCCATTGCCCGGCTCGAAAACGTCGCTCACTTTGTACGCATGATTTTTTTGAAAATTGAATCCGCCCACGCAACTGCCCGGGCCATTCCCGCCTTTTGAAGTCGAGCCAAGCGTGTTGCCCCAATTGCTGGTAAAGGCGTAATACTTGCCATCCTGCGAGAGCGCTCCAATTCCCCAACAACTCCAAAAGCCGTCGTACTGATTGCAGCTGGCGGGATTATAGGTGTGAAAAAACCTCTTGGTTACATCGCGGCACAAGGCATGTCCTGGTAAGGAACAACTCGCGTCCGGATTGGTGCCATAACAAACGACCTCATTTTCCCCCGGCGTTCGATATGGCCAATCGAAAGCAACGGTGGCCGTGCAGATCGGGGTTGTGTCAGTACCATCGTTGTAGTTCCAGGAAGGATGCGCGTCGACTGCGTCAGCGGGAGCAGGAACGGAAGCAGCAAAATGATTCAGTGGAAACTGGTCATTAGGATTGGCAAATGGCCGCCCGTTGATCGAGATGCCCGGGTCACCGTCCTGGTTTGCAAAGAGTCGAAAGCCTTCCGTCCAATGACCAGAGGGATGCGACGTGATCTTGCTTACCCGCGCTTCTGTCGTGCTCAATTTCCATAGATAAGGACCGAAACTTCCGGCAATGATAGAGCAGGTCCGGAAGCGGCAATCATCCTGGGTAATCACCACCCATTCGCCGCTCTTGTTGACTTTCACGTTGTGCAGAACAAATCGATCGGGCAAGGTGATCATTCCAAGAATCGTCTCGGCCCACGATCCTCCTGAGCAGGCATAGCCGGTTCCCTCGTTGCACTTGAAATAGGAGATAATCCCCGTGCCTACGTTATAAAGGTAGTAAAAATTGGCGCTTCGCTTGTAAGCCACAACAAATAGCGCCCCCGGACCGCCCTGGCCTCCGGCATCCCCGACACCCTTCACAAAAACGTCGTCATCCATGGAGAGGCCGCCAATCGTATTCCAAGTGGAGGGACTATCGAATCCAACCCCGATGTTGCGCCAAGTTATGGTGCCGTCCGAAGTGTCCGTCATCACCGTTTGAGTGAACGATGGAAGATTGCTACCGGTCGTGCCGTTTGCACACGCGGTTTGTGTCGGAGGGCATGTTGCCTGATAAAGATATCCGCCATTGTTATTTTGGGAAGGTTTGAGAATTGTTCCTAACGGAATCGCACGATTTGCCCCCGGCCAGTCCGCTCCCTTGCGCGGCAAGACCTGCTGGAAATCGACGATCGGCATTCGGTTTGGAGGACCGGGTCTTCCCAAGTCCATGGCGAGGACCTTGAACCGATTTCCAGCGAATGCATAATAAAGATGAGGGGTGACCCAACTAAAGGAACCGTCGGCTACGCGAAATGAGGAAAGTGAGCCGTAGGTGGGACGGCAAATCGGGTGAGCCAGGTCCGGGATGAACGTAAACGGGGCGCCTTCGATGATCAATCTGTAACTTGGCGGCGAGCCGCCAGCCTTTCCGATCGCATTGCTGTCACCCGAGCCGCCGAATCCAATCACGAACGAGCCGTTGCCCTGTGGATTCATCTCCGGATATGTGCAGCGAATAATCTGGTTTCCTGTGCCCTTGGTGGCAAACACCTTATCGTCGTAAACCGCATTCGGCTTCGCGCCCATATCGGGCACCGAGGGCAAACTGCAGTCCAAGCAGAGTGGCTTCACGTCCGTGCTTTGGTCGGAACAGGCATAGCTTGGGGGACCACATGATTCTGCGCCGGCGAAATTTGATAAGGAAATATCACCGCTCTGGCCACTCGCCGGTGCCTGAGAACGGATGGAGGGTGCCGACGTTCGATCAATTCGACTGCCTAAGGTAGCAGCCACTAGAACTGCTATCAGAACAGCAAGTCGGGATCCCTGTGCCAGTCTTTTCACTTCAAGTCACGCACGCCGCAAACTGCCGGGCAGATTCACGTAGAGGTAGCGCAGAACAACGACTCGTGTTCGTCCTATGAATTCCGAGACAAAACAGCGGGCTATCACACACCACAACCTCGGTTCCCAATATAGCATGGGTTCCGATCAACATCTTTTTCACTAGACTTTATCAAAACTTAGCCTTCCACGACCTCGGTAAGGTAGCGAAAGGCCACCTAATTCCCCCTTCAATCGGACAGCTTACCCCCGTCCATATACTCTCTTGAGCTACGTCTAAGGTTATCTGGCCGCCTTCGATTCCGGTTCCTAGCATGGTCGTAAGCCTGTCGAGTTTTTGCAGTGTGGACCGAAGGTTTAAAATGCCCCGCAAAGTAGCCCGAGGGTTTCCCAGAAAATCCCTTAGCGCAGCTTTATTCCGGCACCAAGCAGGTCGAGTTATGAGTTGTCTGCTAATTTCTGTCGCCCTAGCTCTGTGGGCCGCCTGTGCCGGGCTTTCATTTTCTACTTCGTCTCCCAAAACACCATCGCAGCCCGCACAAGCACGAATCGTCGTCACCATCTCGCCGACAACTGCAACCGTAGCGGCCAGGCGATCGCAACAATTCGGCGCCACCGTTACTGGAACAACGCAGACTGGCATCGTTTGGTCAGCAACGGCGGGAGTAATCTCCACCACAGGCCTGTTCACCGCCCCCAAATCTTCGTTGGCTTCGAATGTCACCGTAACTGCCACGAGTGCTGCGGATCACAAAACGACGGCGACGGCGTCAGTTTCGATCACCGCACCTCCAGCGTTAGCCATTCAGACTAGTGCACTCTCGACTGCCACCGTGGCCTCAGCCTATAGGGAAAGTTTGTCTGCGAGTGGCGGACAGCCGCCGTATCAATGGCGTCTCATCAGCGGCGCTCTGCCTTCAGGGATTGCACTAAACGACGCAGCGGGAATTATCAGCGGCACAACTGAAACGACTGGCCAATTCTCGTTTGAACTCGAAGTCACCGACACCGAAGGCAACACTGCACAGCGCAGTCTGGATCTTGCGGTTGCCAGCGCATCGGCATGCCAGCCGCCAGCCTACGACTGCGCCAGGACAGACACGGCTGTCATTCCACTCCCTTCGACTCTACCAAACTGGGGCGGATTGATGGGCGGTGGCACGATTTTCACCGATCCATCTTTCAACGCTCAATATCCTCCCAAATATGCGCGGGTCACGGATGCAAACACATACCTACACTGCAACTCGGCTTTGCCCAACACCGGCTTCGCAGTAACCAGTGGATCAGGCGACGAAGCGGTCTTCAACAGCGACGACAGCTTGTTTCTGTTCGCAGACCGCGGCGGTTGGCCGTGCATCTTTGGGCTGAGCCAGAGCACGATGCAAACCGGATTTGTCTATAAAGGTGCGGGGAACATCAGCCCTGCGCCGTTGTGGAGCCAATCCAATCCACAGTATTTATATGATCTCGACATCACCGGCGTCTTGTATTTAGTGCGAATGATCGACACCGTCGGTCAGACTTGTCACTTGGGAGGCCCGGCGTGCGCGCCAAACTTCTCGCAATTTTACAACTTTGTGACCAATTGCAACGTGAACCCTTCCGTTCAGTTTATCGAGCTCGCCGGCGTGGGAGGAAACGATACGGTCTTCGGCGGGGCCTTCGCAGTCGCAGCACAGGACACCGGCCATCAAGTAGCGGCATACAACTCCAGCGCCAAAACCTGCTATCTCTATAACACTCAGGTGGGAACGGTACGCAGCTATGTTGGCACTCAAACACCGATCACGGGCACCGTCACTTGTAATAACAGCTCAACCGTCAGCTATCACTCCGGAACAACTTTCGACCAAACCTGGAGCGGATTGAACATCACGATTGCGGGAACGACCTATGTTATTCAGTCCGTGCCCTCGAGCCATTCGATGAATCTTTACAGCTCCTGCCCAGCCACTTCAGTGGCTAGTTATTCGACAGAACCCGGAACACTTCTGGGCACGACGACCTCATCCGATCGCTACAGCGTGCACAACGTAAAGATCGATCCCAGCGGAACTTGGATGGTTGTGGTGGAAGGAAGCTACTGCTACAGCACATCCTGTAATGTCGTTCACGCCTGGAAGATCGGCACAACCACCGTGAACAACTGCGTGTATCAGGCGGGCGGCGGTTCCGACGCCGGCCGTTGCGATACCCACTGGACGGAAAATGCCACAGGGTGGATCAATGGGAGCAGTTTTTCCACAGGCAACAACCCGTCGATGCAACTGCGAACTTGGGACAACTTTTCGACCACAAATGCGGCCGACGTGATGGAACTGAACACCGGCAACGCAACTCTTATCAGTGGCTTCGATATTCATCCCTCCAACAAGAACGACCCTATGGGTGCACATTCGTACCCAATCCTGAGCAGTACCTATGCACCGGAAATGCCGCAAGGTTCGATCAACTATCCGTATTCCAATGAAGTCATTGGATGGAGCCAGTCGCGGGGCGGAGGGCCGGTATACCGCTTTGGTCACACCTTCAACTCGTCCCTGATGCCGCCATTCTGCTGTTTCTCAGCTGAGTACGCTATTGGCGCTGCATCCAGCACTGGGCAGTTCTATATCTTCACCACCGATGGCGAGGGAACGCTGGGCGGCTCCAATGGAAGTCCAACTTGTTCGATCACCAGCGGAACTTGCCGTAGCGACATCTTCATTTTGAGTCTGTCGCCCAAATGAAGCCCGACTAGCTTGTGTTCCCGGAGAACCGGGCCCATTTCCAAGCCTGAAATTAACATTCCCGTCAAATCATTGGCCTCTGGTTCACATAGAATCTGTTTACTGCTGCAATGACTCCGATCCGGTATCGACCGCTATGATGGAGAGTCTTTTCATGTCGCGTAACGCATACCCTGCACCTGGGCGGCGCCGGCAATTCAAGAAGCGCCCCGGACCGCCGTTCAACTCGAATCCGATCGGCGGCGAGATGTGCGAAAAAAGTCCGTCGGAATGCCTTGGTTGTGCTGCTCGTTTTCTATTTCTCGGCTTGGCTCTATACCGGCGCTCACTCTATGGCGGACAGGAACGTCTAGATCCAGGCCATTCTACAAGTGCGCGTCTTCGTGCAACCCCACATCATGGGAAACGGAGCCGCCCTCCGTCGTGGCATTCCGGAAGCCATTGGCGATTTCGTTTTGATTCAGGGCACCGATCTGGAATACTACCCCTACGAATACCCTATCCTGCATGCACCTTGGTCGAAACATAGAGCTGACGTGGTTTACGGTTCTCGTTTGATGAGCGGCAGACCGCACCGCGTCTTGTATTTTTGGCATTCGGTTGGAAACGGACTTCTGACCTTCTGTCAAATGCGATGACGAACTTGAATCTCACGGACATGGAAACCTGCTTCAAGGTCTTCTGCCGCGAAGCGATTCAGTCGATTCGACTCGAGGAAAACCGTTTGGCTTTGAGCCGGAGACCACTGGCGCAACCTGCGGATCTACGAGGTAGGCATCAGTCGCTCGGGGAGAACTTATGAGGAAGGTAAGAGGATCGGCCGAAAGGACGGGATCCACGCTCTGTGATCCTGCTAGAATATGCCATCAAAACCCAGCCACGTGCGAAGGCACAAGCTGCAAGCCATGCAGCGTTGCCGATTAATTGAGTTTCGCTTCTCGCTCATAAGCGCCTTCTCTTCCTGTGAGTGTTCGATAAACTTCAACCCACCGATCGCGCACTTCATCCCAGGTGTATCCTTGGCATTGTTCGTAAGCATTACTGGCGACTCGATCACTGAGATCCGGATCCTGTAAGAGTCGAATCACATTTTGTGCCAACGTGTGAAAGTCGCCAACTTCAGAAAGCAATCCAGTCCGCTCATGTTCGACCAGGTATTTCAGGCTTTCTGGGCACGTGCTCACCACCGGCGTGCCAGAGGCAAATGCTTCCAAAAAAGAGACTGGCATATTATCGACGTAGGAAGCATTGATGAAGATATCAGCCGCCTCGTAGAACGAGGCTATCTCCCGGCGCGCAACCATGCCTACGAATTTCACCCCCCTTACACGCAGCTTGTTCACGAGTTCGCGGACCTCGGCTTCCGTTGGACCTCCGCCGAGCAAGTCCAGTCGGGCGTCAGGAAGTTTTCGTTGCACTTCGGCAAACGCTCTGACCACCAGATCAACGCGATAGTAATCATGAAAGCCGCGGGTGCATATCAAATGCGGACGCAATGGCCGCCGCACCCGGAAAGGAAACTGCTGCAAGTCGATTACATTCGGCACCGCCTGCACACTGAGCCCGAATTTATGAAACACATCGACGAGATAGCGGGAAGGAACGATCAAACCATCGGAGTTCGCCAGCACGCGGCGTGCAAGTGCAGATCGGCGAAGGTGATCCTCCGCTTCCCCGCTGTGATAATGAACCAGCGATGGTTTTCCCAGGAACCTTGCCATGAGCCGCGCCGGGGCCGGCGCAATCCAGAACGATGAATATGACGCGGAAAAGATGTGCGCCACGTCGACGTCCCTCAGGCCTCTCCAAAGCGCAGCCAGGTAAAACGGCTGGCGAACGACAGTTCGGACAAGCGGAACTCGCATCAGCCAGCGCAATATTCTCGGGATGCTGGGGTCGATTGGAATTAGGCACGCCTTTATCTGCGGGTCATTACGCCAATGCGCCAGCAGTGCATCCGCCTGCACTGACTGACCTCCAACATAACGCAGCGACGCCGCCACCATTGCCACCCGAATCGGGGCGCGCGAATTTGAGCTGACATACGAAGTGCGCCTTGTCTTTTCGGAGACGAGGCGGGTGTAAAGCTCTTGGTATTGCTCCCGCATGTGTTCAATCGAATAGTTGGCTCTTGCAAAACGCCTCGCATTCTGGGCGAATCGGCCACGCAATGATGCCTCTCGCAATAATCGCCCCAATGCTTCCTTAAGCCCTTTTTCATCGCCTGCGGCAATCAAAATCCCGCGATCCTCTCCAATCGCTTCCGAGTTACCACCGACCCGGCTCGCGATGACAGGAACTCCGGCGGCCATAGACTCAAGAATCGCATTTGATAAGCTCTCGGAAGCTGACGGGGCGACCGAAACATCGATTGAGGCAAGGAGAGCTGGGATGTCGTGACGTTCACCGAGAAATGAAACACGATGACGAATGCCGAGATCCGAGGACAACTTTTCCAACTCGGGCCTGAAAGGACCGTCTCCAACCAACACGATCTCGATTTCGTTGAACGTCTCCGAAACGGCCGCCGCGGCGCGCAGAAACAGATCGTGACGCTTCGAGAGGGTGTTCATTCGCGCAATCATGCCGACCCGCAAGCGAGATGAGTCTCGGGGCAAGGCAGGCAGAGCAGCCTCGAACATCGAAGGTTCGAGCCCATTTCCAATGACCACAATCCGCTCTCCTCTGAGACCCTGTTCGATCAGCGCCTCTCTCGCGGCGTGCGAGTTGCAAACCACCGCATCCGCCCAATTCAGCGCTGCTGCTTGAGCGCGGGATTTGGCGCGACTCAAAAGATCCCCCATTTGTCTCTGGCTGCCAATCACAACCGGAATTTTCGCGAGACGGGCAGCGGGGATCAGAACCAGATTGGAATAGAAGTCGAATGCCTGTACGACCAGCGTGCCGGTCTGACGTAAATAACGTGCCAGCTGCCAACGGGCCTGCATTGAGCCGAGCCCGTACAGATTTCCTCCCAGCGGGAATTCCCTCACCTCGCCAAGATCCTTCAGGAAGGCGCCTTTCTTCTGCAGGCAGCCGATGCTTACCGTGAACCGGCTGCGATCCACGGCTTTGGCAAGCATCGTAAACTGCCGTTCGGTTCCTCCCGTCTCAAAGCCGTCCAGCATCAGGAAAACGGGAATCGGCGTAAGAGCGGAGTTCTCGGAGGGCCTTTCAGGTTCAAGCGTCGGAAGGAATAGCCCAGTCATGCTGCGCTCTTCCTCAACACGGAGCGCAGTTCGTCGTGGATCGAGCATGGTTGCTGGTCATCCTGCCGTGGAAGTTCCTAAACCAAAGTTCGAACATCATGAGCCGCCAGATTTCCAGACAATCATCGGTCCGGCCCTGAAAGAAGTCATCGATCAGCCCTTTGACTCCGCTCGCGCTGAAGTAGCCACGCTGCAAAGTTCCTGAGTCCAGAAGAAGCGAGAGAACCAGATCCTTCAGTTCGTGTCGCAGCCAATGTTGGAGTGGGATCGCAAAACCTTGCTTGGGCCGATCCAACACCGCAGAAGGAACTCCCAGCTTCCTCGCTAATTGCAACAGGATATGTTTCTGACGTCCTCCGTCAAACTTCCATTTCGGGGCCAGGGATGTCACCCATTCCAGGAAAATGTGATCCAGCATGGGAGCTCGCGCCTCCAAAGATGCCGCCATACTCATCCGGTCGACCTTAGTGAGGATGTCTCCGGGCAAGTACGTTTTGCTATCGAGGTATAGAACGCGGGCCAGAGGATCCTCACCTGGAGCCTTGTCAATCCACTGACGGAAACGGTTCAGTGGATCATCGCCATTCTGAAAGGAGTGCACGAAATCTGGCGCTAAAATCGCGAAATTCCGCTGGTAAGGTGCCAGCGAAACCGCCTCAATGTACCGTTCCGGCCAAGGCAGAGAAATGCTGTAGGCGAAGTTACGCCCCGGAATCCAACGCGGGAGGTGATGAAAAATGTTTTCCCTGTACCAATACCCCGCCCAGACAGGCACTGGAAACCCTGCTCGCTGCCGGAGGTGAATCCGATAGCGGTCGTAACCGGCAAACGCCTCGTCCCCTCCGTCGCCGGAAAGCACAACGGTGACATATTTCCGCGCGAGGCAAGAGACAACATACGTGGGCAGCATGGACGAGTCCCCGAAAGGTTCGTCCAGTAAACTGGTGAGCGACTCCAGCGTCTCCCGGATATTCGGTTCCACAACCAGCTCGTGATGTTCGGTGCCGAATTTCTTTGCGACTAATCGGGCGTAGGGCGCTTCATTGAACTCGGCCGCTCGAAAACCGATAGAAAAGGTCTTGACCGGCTTCGAACTAGATCGAGCCATGAGCGCCACGATTGTAGACGAATCGGTGCCACCGCTCAAAAATGCTCCCAGCGGCACATCCGAGATTAACCTGATTTTTACTGCTTCGGCGAGCCTGCGCTCGAGCTCTTCGAGACACTCCTGTTCGGAAGAGGGCGAATAGGTCCCATACTCGGGAAAATCCCAATACTGGCGCAGGCGAAGCTCACCATCTTGGAACTCCAATAAGTGTCCAGGTGGCAGCTTTTGAATCTTTGCGTAGGCGGTCAGCGGATCCGGAATGTAACCGAAATAGAGATATTCGAGCAGGCTCGACTGATTTACATCGGTAAGTTGAGAGGAGCCCGCCAGGATAGCTTTGATTTCCGACCCGAACCACAGCTGGCCGTTCACCAGGGCATAATGCAACGGTTTCTTTCCCAGGCGGTCCCGAGCGAGAAGCAAGCGCCGCTGTCTTGCGTCGAACAAGGCCACACCGAACATTCCCCTCAGTTTCGAGACACAGTCGGATCCGATTTCCTCATAGAGATGAACGATGACTTCAGTGTCGGATTGCGAAGAAAACCGATGTCCCCGACTTTCGAGCTGCTGGCGCAACTCCAGGAAATTGTAGACTTCTCCGTTGAGAACCACCGCGATGCTGCGGTCTTCATTAAAGATGGGTTGATGTCCGCCTGCCACATCTATGACGCTGAGCCGGCGCATTCCCAGCCCAACCCCGTTCTGGACAAAGACGCCCTCGTCGTCGGGCCCACGGTGCACCATGGTTTGACACATCTGATGGATCATGCCCCGATCGATTCGGCCATCATTTCGCTCACCAACAACGCCAGCGATTCCGCACATGGCTTCCTAACGTCCCATCAAGACGGCATTCACGCGTTTGGTTGCTTGTAGAGTCCGATGCCTAAACTTCTTGAGGCGGTAATCCCGAAACTCTCCGGGATTCCCTTCCCGCCCCTCGCACGCCGCCAAGACGATGTTGACCATCTCGCGCGCGGTTACAAAATGAAGGGTCTCCGATCTTTGCTGTGCCCCCCCGATCAAGTCTGACAGGAACCGATAAATCGATCTGCCCCGCATGACATCGCGGTCGCGCGGATCCATTCCATGGCAGTGGAGTTTGATAAACAGCCAGTCGGGCCGACCGCTCACCCTCACCGCTGTTTGCTTCCAAAGTCGCAGACGATTCAAGGAAGGCGGATTCCTTGAAGCGATCACACCACTTTCAACACTGAGGCCCCGCTTACCGTCAGGGCGGGAGAAACTCAGCATCAGCGGCCCCTCAATGATCAGGGGAAAAATAGTGGGACTCCGCCCAACCAGCAAGCA
>Ga0126381_100007385_pt1 | contig 12230 bp, 12 predicted proteins | sample PanSoiMetPlot_28_FD_96465 | JGI IMG/M metagenome (GOLD analysis project Ga0126381, IMG submission 96465) | Tropical forest soil microbial communities from Panama - MetaG Plot_28 | ecosystem: Environmental > Terrestrial > Soil > Tropical forest > Bulk soil | place: Panama | collected 2016-02-17
GCCGAGGCCGTTCGTTTTTTTCATGGTGTCTTCCGGCGCGGTCCTGAGCGCTCAGAAAAGCGCCGCTTACCCCGTGCATTAGCATTGAAATTTTGAACTAATAGTTGATAGAAGGTTTCCCTCACATGGCTCGCGGCCGGATCGACCAGGCTTATTGAAGATAGCGGGCGGGCTGTTTCTGGCCGTGATAAAAATGCTAAATTATCGATAGGTAGTGCGATCAAAATGCTGCCAATGAGGGGAGGAAATCCATGACGTCCCGCACGTTCACAATAATTGGGCTTGCCTTAGCTCTAGTTTCTGCCGCGCCGGCGTCGGCTGAGACAATCATCGACGAATGGTCAAACGTAAAGGCGCCAGCGCCGCCAGAACTCAAGAGTGTCACACTTGATCCGAAGACCACCGCGGTTCTTGTAATCGATCTCATCAAGCAGACTTGTAACGACCAGCGGCGTCCGCGCTGCGTCGCGTCCATTCCGAAGATTGAAAAATTACTCGCCTACGCACGCGCGAGCGGCGTCACTATAGTCTACAGCCTGTTTCCCAGCCCATCGCCGGCGACATTCCCCAATCCGGTTATTGGCGATTACCTTCCGGCAGTTGCACCGAAAGGCGACGAGCCTGTTATTACATCGTTTGTCGACAAATTTATAAACGGCGATAAGGACACTGGCCTCCAAAAGTTGCTGAAGGATAAAGGGATCACGACCGTCATTCCAGTTGGCGCTACGTCGCATAATGGCGTCCTCTTCACATCAGTCGGTGCGGCGTTTCGAGGATTTAATGTGATCGTCCCGGTGGATGGAATGTCAGGCAATAATGCGTATGAAGATCAGGTTGCCGCTTACACGCTGACAAGTTCAATTGTTTACAAAGTCACTTTAACCAGCATCGATATGATCAAGTTCTAAAGCGCGCGGCGGTAGCGCTTGTGAGGCCGCCAATTGTGGCGGCCTCTTTATCTTCTAGTCGACAACGGGTTTCAGTTTTGCCGTGTCACTTCACGGCCGCGATGCCCGCCTCTGCGGCTTGATGATCTTGCAACGGCGTTGCGCCGCTCACGCCGATCGCGCCGATGACTTTTCCGCCCACGATGATCGGCACGCCTCCGGCGGCCGGTACCACGCCAGGTAATCCCAATAAGAACGTTTCACCCGACGAGATACGATCCTGGTAAGCTTTCGTGGGCACTCGAAACGTGGCCGCCGTTTTCGCTTTCGCTTGGGCTATTTCGACAGAAGAATTACTGGCGAGGTCGGCTTTCTCAAATGCAACAAGATTGCCGCCGCCGTCGACCACGGCGAAAACATGGTTCCAACCATTCTTCTTGCTTTCCGCTTCACCGGCTGCAATCGCCGCTCTTGCTTGCTCGAGCGTAATCGGCGCGCCATAACCGGGCGGCGGTGGCGGCGGCGAGGGCGCCTGTTGCTGGGCATGAACAAGGGTGCCGAACAGTAAAGCGGCTCCCAGCACCACGGTGATCAATGACAAACGAACCATGATTTCCTCCCGACAAATATTTTCAACGTCGATATTAAAGCTCTCATAGGTCGCCGCCTAGTGGGACGCGCCGCCCCAGCGAGATCGGTCGCGATTCGGCATTCGAAGGTGTCGCGTGATTTATTGCGCTTGACCGTGCGCGCCGTTACTGGTCCCCTTTGGACGAAAGAAACCGCCGGGAGACAGTTATGTTCCGTATTCACGATCTATTGGCTGTTGCCACGCTTGGAATTGCCTTGATTTATGCGGCGCCGACGCCCGCACAGACCATCATTAACGAGTGGTCGAGCGTCAAAACGCCACCGGCGCCTGAACCCAAACCCGTGACGCTCGATCCAAAGACCACTGCCATTTTGGTAATGGATTTCGTCAAGCAGACCTGCAACAACGATAGGCGCCCACGCTGCGTCGCGTCCATTCCTAAAGTTGAGAAGCTGATAGCCGCGGCCCGCGCCCAAGGTGCGATGTTGATTTTCACGACTGTGCCGCAGGTTCCCATTGCTGACACGCTGCCAGCGGTTGCCCCAAAGGGCAATGACACCGTGGTGGTGGCGGCAGTCGACAAATTTATCCTTGGAGACAAAGATACCGGCCTCGAAAAAATACTTAAGGACAAAGGGATTTCCACGGTTGTCGCTGTCGGGACGGCGGCCCATGGTGCTGTGCTTTACACCGCAAGCACGGCGGCGCTGCGCGGCTTCAACGTAATCGTGCCGGTCGACGGCATGTCGGGGGACGGACAGGTTGCTTACGACGAGCAAGCTGTCGCTTATATTCTGACGCACGCACCGATAGTCTCGCCGAAAATTACGCTGACCAGCATCGACATGATCAAGTTCTAGGCGTGCGGTAATTTGATATTGCGAGGGCGGCACACATTGCCGCCCTCGTTGCGTCATAGAATCAGTTATGAAGATCGGGTAGGCCTGACATTGTATGCTGGGCGCGCGAAAACCATGCTGGCTCCAGTGATACATCTTAAATGGCGCAATTGGCCGGCCGGCTTGCTTGCGATCGCGATGGCCGCGCTTTTGATTTCGCCCGCGGCGTCGCAAAGCAGTCAACCCGCGGACGCGCCGGCGCAGCAGCCAGAGCTCGCTGCGGCGATGGCGCAGTACCGCCGCGCACTCGAGGAATACAACAGGGCCTGGCAAAGCTACACCGCGGCATCGAGCGCGTATTGGAATCAGATTTCGGAAAAGCGGCAATTTCGCAATACCAAGCGCTCGCGTGGCGAGCCGATTTCGATTTCCGATTATGTGCTCACGCAGCCGCCGGTCTATACCGGCCCGCCGAAGCCGCGCAATCCGCTTAAGCCCGAAGTTCCGCCGCCTCGGATCTATGTGCCGGTGGTCGCCGACTTTGTCGCGGCGGCGCTCCAGGAATTCAAGTTCATCCCGCGGTTTCCGCAGAGCGAGACCGAATTCAAGCGCGCCTATGCCAAAGTGGCGTTTGCAGCGGGTTTGACGCGAGAGCAGATCGTCCGGATTTACGGCTTCGAGGCCACCGGAAACGGCAGTTACGACATCGAGGCAGGGCTCGAATACAACAAGCATGGCCGGGCGATCACCACCGCGCTTGGCTACAATCAATTATTGGCGACCAACTCGGTGGAAATTCTGGCGGAGAAGGGCGGTGAGCTCATCAAACAGCTCGAGGGCAAATCCACCATAACCGCAGGTGCCGAGTATCAGTTGCGCGAGGGCAAAGTCGATGTGTTGCGGAGGATGATCGCATTCGCTCGCAGTGTTCCGGACGCGTGGAGTCAGCACGAGTCTTTGGCAAATACGGCGAAAGGGCTCGGGGTGCATGCCCTTAATCTCGATCTCGACGTCGGACCGATGCTGCAGACGCAAAAGCTCGTGGATTCGGTCGTGTTCGCGCGCCGGAAAGGATTGTCGCGAACGCTTACTGCAGCCGAGCTCGAAATGATGAACCTGACCGGCGACGGCAACGGCTTTGATATGGTGACGATGCCGGTTTCCTGGCGCGACCAGGTGCCGACCGCAAATTTTTTCCGGCCGAGCGGCTATGCCGACAATCCGGTGGCCCAGCGCAACAATGTCGTTTCGAAGCTGATTGCCGCCACCGACGCGCGCATGGACGAAGAAATCAAAAAGCCCGGCGCGCGTGAGCTTGCCGCGTACTTACAGTGATCGCCCGAGGGCACTGCGACCCGCTTTGGAGGGAGGAAAATCATGCGCGCCTATCAATTGCCTAAAGGCGGCGCCGGGGTCGAGGCGCTTATGCAGGTCGATCGGCCCGACCCTAGGCCAGCCTATCGACAGGTGCTGGTGAAGGTGAGGGCATGCTCGCTCAATTTCCGCGATCTTGCCATCGCGCGCGGCAGCTATCGCATGCCGGTGCGCGAAAACCTCATCCCGCTTTCTGACGGCGCCGGCGAAGTGATCGAAGTCGCTCCAGGCGTGACGAAGGTGAAAGTTGGGGATCGTGTTGCCGGGAATTTTTTTCAGCGTTGGAGCGGTGGCGCACCTGGAGCCGACGCGCACAAAAGCGCGCTCGGCGGCGGCATTGACGGCATGCTCACTGAATCTGCCGTGCTCGAGGAAGACGGCGTCGTAAAAATTCCAGCGCAGCTATCCCTTGAGGAAGGCGCGACGCTTCCCTGCGCGGCGGTCACGGTCTGGCATGCGATGGTCGAGCACGCCAAACTCAAGGCCGGCGATACGGTGCTGCTGCAAGGCACCGGCGGCGTTTCAATTTTCGGACTGCAATTCGCGCGCGCGATGGGCATCCGCGCCATCATCACCTCGTCGAGTGACGAAAAGCTTGCACGCGCCAAAGCGCTCGGCGCCGCCTTCGGGATCAATTATCGAACGACGCCCGATTGGGAAAAAGCGGCCATGGAATTCACTGGCGGAACCGGTGTCGATCATGTCGTCGAGGTCGGCGGCGCGGCGACGCTGACCCGTTCATTCGGCGTTATTCGGGTCGGTGGCAAAGTCACTCTCATTGGCGGGCTAAGCGGCGGCGCCACCGAGCTCAATCCGGCGTTGATCTTTGCCCGGCGCGCCAATGTGCAGGGCATTTCGGTCGGCTCAACAGAGATGTTCGAAGCGATGAACCGCGCCGTCGCAGCGAACGCCATCAAGCCGGTGATCGACACAGTGTTCGGTTTTGCGGAGGCGCAGGCTGCTTATCGGCACATGGCAGCTGGTGCACATTTCGGGAAAATCGTCATTCGGGTTGCCTGATCGGCGGCGTGTCATTCCTGCCTCCGCCATCGCCGAATCAGTTATCGGAAGGTATCGGAAGACCTCCTTCGCCCTCTTGCAGGCGAATGCAATAGGCTCCCTTGCGAGCGCATCGACGACAATGTCCGCTTGCGGACAATGGCGCGAATCAAACATGCGAGGGGAGGTTTTCGGCCGAATTGTAAAGGATTTTGCATCTAATCGGCAGGCAATGTGTATCCCTGATTCGCTTCCATAGCGGGGCGATTTTGCTGCATTGTGGCGGCTCGGTGACAATCGCCACATTTCCGCTGTGCTATGCTGGCTTAGAGGGATCCGCAGTGAATCGGTGGATGCGGACTGCGGACGAGTCGGGGACCTATGGAATGATCATAAGGGCGCTGCAGCTCGCCTTTATCATCGTGGCGATTGCGGTCATCTATCCGTTTTACGGACGCGAACCGGTGCTGTTTCCCAAAGACACGGCAACGCCGGACGGCATTGTCCGCACGCAGAAGTCCGACAGATTGGCGCAGCCGCGAAAGTCCGACGACGAAACAATCGTGATTGCGTCACTTCCGCCGGCTGAACAAACAAAACCCCCGGAAGATCATCTGTTCTTCAATTCTCGTTCGGCCGAGGCCAGCCAACCGGAACAGGACCTGGCTTATCTCGCCTATTATGCTTATTCAGAAGTCCCGCCGGATCAGAAACCGGCCGATACAATTTTGACGACGCTAAAGGACGTTCCAGTCGGTACACCGATCGAGGAAATCAAGCGCGCGTCCGACGCCTTGGGCATCGATTTCACTTTCATGAAGGCAGTTGCAAAGATCGAATCCGATTTTGATCCCAAGCAGCGTACCGGCTCCTATATTGGTCTATTCCAACTGAGCAACTATGAGTTCGACAAATATGGCTCCGGGAGCATCACCAGCCCGCGCGACAATGCCATTGCCGCTGCCTACAAATTTACCACGGCAGCTATCCAGTTTGAATTGAGCACGCATCAGAAACCGACGCTCAGTGATCTCTATTTGATCCATCAGCAAGGCACGCAGGGCGCAGCCGAACACGTCAGCCATCCGGATCGCATTGCCTGGAAGTCGATGTGCGCGACCGACGAAGGACGCCAAAAAGGCGAGAAGTGGTGCAAGCGCGCTATTTGGCAGAACACATTGCCGGCGATCAAACAGATCTGGAAATCGGTCGAGAACCTTACGTCCGGTGCATTTGTGCAGATGTGGCAGCAGCGTGTGGCGCAGTTCTATACGCGCTATTCGGCGGCAGTAACTGCAAAATAAATAAATCTATTCGAGCGGCCTAAAGCCGAAACGTAAAAATGATGCTCGTTGCGGCGAACGGCCGCGGCGAAACAACACGGCTGATCTCAATCATATTTTGGTACCCCCTCGGACCGCCGGGAATCTGCCGGCGGCAAGAACAGCATTGACTTCGATTCCCCGAGTATTTTGACCGTGCTATGTTAGGCCATCGACCGCGATGCCGCGGTGAAAGTAAGAATGGCCCAAAGACGGGTAACGGAGAAGGGTAAGGAAATGTCCACGCAAAGGATCAGCTATGTCCCGCTCGAAAAGATGGACGCCAGAATGCGAGCGGAAATGGAGCGCTGCCAGCGCGAAGGGACGCCGCGGCCGGAAAGCTCGGCCGTCCGCGCGCATGTGCCCGCCTGCTTCTGGTTTTTTGCCGACTCCTGGCACAACATCTTCCGCACCGGCGTCCTCGATCACGCGATCAAGGAACTTTGCCGGCTCTATGTTTCTCGCTCGGTCACTTGCGAATATTGCGGCAATCAGCGTTCAGTGAAGGCGACCACAACCGGCGCCCTGATTGAAGAGCAGGTGCTTGATCTTTTGAACTTCGAAAAGTCGGCGAAGTACAACGAACGCCAGAAGGCCGCGCTCGCCTATGCCGAAGCGATCGTTTGGCGGCTCGACACCGGCGATGATTTTTGGGAACGCATGCAGCGCCACTTCACGGAGCCGGAACTGGTCGAGCTCGGCTGCATGATCGGGCTCACGCTGGGGCAGCAAAGCTGGCTGCGGCTTCTCAATATCGAGCATCATCAGGTGCTGGCGGGCACGTCGGCTTCGATGGCGCCCGGCTTCGAGACCGCGGAAGATCTCAAATCCACCAAGGCGCAAGCGGGCTACTGGGCAAAATCCAAAACTGCCGTTCAGTCCGAAGACGCGGCTTGACGGCCGGCTCGGCGGGCCCCGGCGAGCGCGCCGGCATACGAATAATGAAGGGAGGGTGGTGACCCGCGCACCCGGCAGCGGACGCCGACCAAGGGAGGATGACGTGGCAAGAAAGATAAGCCGGCGTAAATTTCTGGCGGCAACCAGCGCGGCTGCCGCAATCGGGCAATAGCAAAACCGGCCGTCGCGCAGCAAAAACCAGTCAAGATCGGACTGATGACCGTGAAAACCGGCGGGCTCGCGGCCGGAGGCGTTCACCTTGAGGAGGGGATTAGCTGCTTTCTGAAAGACAAGAACTTCAAGCTTGCGGGCCAAACCATCGAACTTGTCGTCGCCGACACCGCGGGCGTGCCGGCGACTGCGAAGGCAAAAGCCATTGAATTGGTTGAGCGCGACAAGGTCGACCTCATCATGGGGCCGCTCGCAGCGTTCGAATGGCTCGCCATCAAGGATTATCTCGGCGAGCACAAGATGCCGACCATGGGATTTGGCGGCGCCGAGGATCTTACACAGCGGCATCGCGACCCGTACCAGGTCCGGACATCAGACAGTTCGGCGCAATGCCTTTATCCGCTTGCCGATTACGCCGGCAAGGAAATGAAGCTGAAGGCGGCGATCACAGCCGGCGACGATTTCGCATTCGGTTACGAGCAGGTCGGCGGCTTCCAGTCGGTTTTTGAGGGCGACGGCGGCAGAGTAATCAAAAAACTATGGTCGCCCTTCAACACCCCGGATTACGTGCCATACTTGGCGCAAATCGACCCAAAACAGGCTGATGTCGTGGTGGCGGTCTATGCCGGCGCCAATCCTTTGAAATTCATCAAACAGTATCGCGATCAGGGAATCACATTGCCGCTACTCGGCGGGTCGACCGTGGCCGACGACAGCATCATGCGCAACTTCGGCGACGAGGCGATCGGGCTGATCAATTCGATACCCTACACGCTGGATCTGGACACCCATGCAAACCATCGATTCATCGCATCGATGCAGAAATATTTCGGGGCCGACATTCCGATCGGTTTCTATGCCGCCGCACTCTACGTCAATGGTCAGATTCTCGAAGCGGCTCTGCAGGCAACTGGCGGCGACGTCGATCCTGACAAGTTAATCGCCGCGATTCGACAGGTGTCGCTCGCCGACACGCCGCGTGGCCCGGTGAAATTCGATGATTACGGCAATCTCACGTTCACGGTCTACATTCGCAAAGTGGAAAAAAAGGGCGGCAAGCTCGCGCACGACAACAAAGATTCTATTAGCAGGTGCCTTGATTGGCGCAGCCGTCACCGACGGCATAAGGACCGCGAATTCTCCGCCGGGCTATACCGTGCAGGGCGGGCAATTGTGCGCCGTATCGAGGACCCGGCGGAGGCCGGGTGGCGTACTTGGAACGGCTGCCCCCCGGGCTACACGGTGCAGGGCGGAAACTGCGCACCCTATCAAGGTCCGGTCGGCGGCCCGCCTCGTCGATGGTATGGCTACTGAAATGATGCCGACGCGGGAGTGAGCGCTTTCCGCTTGTGGGAGCGCATGGCGTGCCGAAATTCCGCCGCGAAAATTTCGCGCTTCAGGTGTAATCCGGCGAGCCTTGCGGGCAACGATCGCAATCGTGGCATTGAGGCGATGATTATTCGCGGCATTGCGCCGCAGCGTTGTTCCTTGGCGAGATTACAGTAGACTCGCCGGAACCAGTTCCATCTCGCGCGCTGACGTTACACAATAATTTCGAATCCGGTTTCGAAATTTCCAAAACCGCATCGTTGAATGCGTGCGCGTCGGCGGCCCGCGCAAGAACATTTTTCTAGAAATGAAAATAGCGCGGGCTATATCAATCAGGTCTGAGGCAACACAAACCCTTGCAATGGAGAAAAATCGAATGGCCAATCCGCGCCAAGCTGAACGCGATTCCAGCGACTCAGCCCACGAGGCAACCCGAAGGGCGGCCGATCAGGCCTCTCAGACCAGCCGCACGATGTCAGATACGGCAGAGCGCACGGCACGGGCGGGAACCGAGGCGTTTCGCCGCAATGCGGAGACCATCAGCAGTACCTGGCGCAACAGCAGCGAGGCCGCGACTCGGATCGCTGAGCGCTCGGTGGATCAATTCTCAAAGCTGTTCGGTCTTACCGGCGATACCGCGAGAGAAACGATGCAGCAGTCTGCCGGCAACGTTCAGGCCTTGATCGAGAGCTCGACTTTCGTGGTCGACGGCCTGCAAAACGTCTCTGGAGAATGGATGCGTTTCGTGCAGAACCGCATCGAAGAAAATCTGGAGCACTTCGAGGAGTTTCTCGGCTGCCGCACAGCCCAGGAGTGTTTCGCGCTGCAAACGCGCGTGGTCCGCGACAATATCGAGGCCCTCCTGCACAGTGCCCGCCGCGCCGCCGAAGCGTCTACAAAACTGGCGGACGACGCCGTCAGGAGAATGAGCGATACCGCGCTGGCGCCCCGTTGAGCAGTTTGCCAACCGGCCGGGAGCGTTGCCGCCACAAGCGGACAGCGCCCCGGCCGCGCGGGTTTGGGCGCATGCATCAGATTGTCGGACCGGATCGGCTCTCGCAGGTCCTGACGCACTTGCCGGGCCAATACGTCGTTTGACGTATTGTATTTCCACTTAGCAGGTGGCGTTCATCGGCCCGGTGTAGATAACCAGCCGTTGTCGGTCGCGTGGCGTCAACGGGGTGGCTATCGCCCCGCCAATTAAGCTTCTCGACTGGAGCGACCTTATGGCCATTTACCGGCTTCTGCAGAATTCGGCCTTTGCACCCGAGGATATTGCGCCGCTTGTCGTGGCCTATGAAGATTGTCTGCGGACACTAAAGCTGAGCAACCGCTCCGATCCCATCACCGAGACCGTTGCCAAGAAGATCATTGAAATCGCGCAGACCGGGATACGGGATGCGGCCCAGCTCGGTCGGTTGGCGCTTGAGGAAATCCGAATTTCCGACAGTAGATGAATGCGGGCCGTAAACGCGCGCTGGGAGGGGACAGTCACCCAGCCCATGGTGGCGCCGCATCTTAGCAATTGCCCTGCCGGCTCGATAACGAGCGCGTCTATGCGCAATAGACACTCGCATCAAGTTTGGTTTGTCCGCATGCGGCGTATGCGTTAGATTACTGGGTCAACGGTTTGCTTTGGGGGCTGACCATGTATCTCTCCAATCAAAGTCTCCTCGTCATCTTGATCGTCGGCATTGTCGCGGGATGGCTCGCCGGCAGAGTGATGGAGGGCGGCGGCTTCGGATTGATCGGTGACCTGATCGTCGGCCTGATCGGGGCGTTCATCGGCGATTGGCTGCTGCCGCGGCTCGGCATCCATCTTGGCAGCGGGATCATTTCTCTGATCATCAATGCTTTTATAGGTGCGGTGGTGCTTCTTCTGCTGCTTCGGCTGGTGGGCGGCGGTTGGGGTCGCCGGCGATGGGGGCGACGCTGGTAACGCGCGCGCCCGTTGGCAGCAATAAAAGGACGCGCCAAGAAACCAGCTGACAACGCTGCCGCTCAATGGCGAAGTCCGTGCATGCGGTCTTGATGCGGCTATGCCGCAACCTATGAACATTACCGTACCGGCATTTCCCAGACCGCATTCCGTCGGAAGAGAAGTTCCGCGCGCTCACGCGCCACGATCGACGAGAATTACCTTCCATTGCGGCTCGGCGAGACCGATAATGAGGGTTAGCGACCGCCTGCAGCTCCAGCGGAACTCGATTGGAGGGTGACAGATGCGTACTGATGACTTTCGTCCGAGCAGCAATGTCGAAGATGATCGCGAGGCCAGCGCGTCGCGCGGGATGCCCGGAGGCGGGGGCGGTCTCGGGATCGGCGCTGTCATCATAGTCGGCTTGGTAAGCTGGTACCTTGGCGTCGATCCGAGCGTGATCCTCAACCTGCTCGGCGGCCTCGGCTCGCCTTCGGAGCAAACGAGCCCCGCTCCATCGATCACTCCCGGCACGCCAAACGATCCGACCGGCAAATTCGTTGCGCTGGTGCTCGGCGATACCGAGGACCGCTGGACCGAGATCTTTTCCGCCGGCGGGAGAACCTATCATCCGCCGAAATTGCGCCTGTTCGCGGGCTCGGAACCAACTCCATGTGCCTTTGCCCGTTCGGCCATGGGACCGTTTTACTGCCCGCGCGATCAACGGGTCTATCTGGACACATCTTTCTTCCAAGATATGCAGCGCAAATTCGGCGCCTGCTCGGACGCGAGCGCCTGCAGATTTTCGGAAGCCTACGTCATTGCGCATGAAATCGGACATCACGTGCAGGATGAGCTCGGTATCCTGCCGCGCGTGATGCAGGCGCAGCAGGCAGCTTCGAGCCAGTCCGAGGCCAATGCTTTGCAAGTCCGAGTCGAGCTGCAGGCCGATTGTCTCGCCGGCGTGTGGGCCAACCGTTCGCAACAGAAGAACAAGTTTCTCGATCCCGGCGATCTCGACCAAGCCTTGCAGACGGCGTCGGCGATCGGCGACGACCGCCTGCAGAAAGAAGCGCAAGGCTATGTCGTGCCCGACTCGTTCACGCACGGTAGTTCCGAGCAGCGCAAGCGCTGGTTCCTCAAGGGGTTCAACTCGGGACAGGTTTCGGAGTGCAATACGCTGTCGGCCGAGCGGCTGTGATACCAAGGCGCAGCGGCAAGCTGCGGCTTGATCTCACAGGCCGCCGCAGATTATTCACCGACTGTAGGGATATTTGCTCTCGTTTGTGACCGCCTTACTGACAGGTGGTTGGAGTGGTTGGCGCAAAATGACACCACCCGGTGACCAAGCAGGGATTTGTCTCTACTTGTAAATGAACACCGGCAGCTGGCCGATATTCGCCGCGATCCGCTGCGCTTCGTCTTTGCTTAGCAGCTTGGCTGCCGAGCGCCGTCCCGGCTCATTGTCAAAGTCGACATAGGACGAAGCAGGCGGACTGTTCCTCGACTGACCAGGGAGGAGGGAAGCGGCGCTGATTTCCGCCTCCGATGGTAAGAGAATTATTAGTCAATTAAGTTTTCAATATTTCGAATCTCGCCACGATTCATCCGGAATCGAATTGCTATGTCGTTGGGGCATAAGTCGGGGGTTTAGCGGTGTTCAAAGAATCTCTCGCGCCAGCGTTGTTGGTGGCTTTTTGTTTCACGTCTGGTGGGTGCGCCTATAACGGTCCAGCCGCTCCATCGTTCGCGGCGATGCCCGGCCCGCACAAGTCTTATGAGTCCTTCCAAGGGGACGATCAGTACTGCCAAGCTTCCGCTCAGCAGGCGATAGGATACCAATCCCCCGGCCAAGCGGCGAATGACGCTGCGGTTGGTACCGCTGTCGTTGGCACCGCA
>Ga0126381_100007386_pt1 | contig 12230 bp, 7 predicted proteins | sample PanSoiMetPlot_28_FD_96465 | JGI IMG/M metagenome (GOLD analysis project Ga0126381, IMG submission 96465) | Tropical forest soil microbial communities from Panama - MetaG Plot_28 | ecosystem: Environmental > Terrestrial > Soil > Tropical forest > Bulk soil | place: Panama | collected 2016-02-17
GTCAATCAGCACGAGCGAGACAAAAGTAAGAGCTCGAGCGTCGCGTTCCGGCAGACCCTGTTTCAACGCGATCCAGTAAGCAGCCGCAAGAGCTGCAAACGCCACCGTACCCTGCAAGAGACTCCAGAGAATCAGGCCGAGCGAAAACAACGGACTCGCCGCTGCTCGCGGCGGCCGCTTCATGATGTCTGATTCCGCAGGTTCCGCCTCGAACACCATAGAGCACACCGGGTCAATTACCATTTCAACGAAAGCAATGTGCACTGGGCCGAAAATCAGGGGCATGCCCGCGGCGAGCGGAAGCAGCGCCAGGCCCGCGATCGGTACGTGAACCGCGACGATGTAGGTCATGGCCTTGCGCAGGTTGTCATAGATGCGGCGACCCAATCCAACCGTTCGGACGATGGAGCCGAAGTCGTCGTCAAGCAAAATCAGCGAGGCGGCCTCCCGCGCGACGTCCGTACCGCGGCCACCCATGGCGATCCCGATGTCCGCTGCCTTTAACGCGGGAGCATCGTTCACGCCGTCGCCCGTCATCGCCACAGTGTCTCCGCGCGCTCTCAGTGCGCGCACAAGGCGCAGTTTCTGATCGGGAGTGATGCGAGCGAACACGTCGGTCGAATGAGCCGCGACTTCGAGCTCCGCCTCGCCCATGTTGCGGATCGCGCTGCCCTCCAGCACGCGCCGGGCATCCAGGCCGGCTTTCAAGGCGATCGCGCGGGCAGTGAGTGGGTAGTCGCCAGTAATCATCACCACGCGAACGCCAGCGGCTCTGCACTCCCGAATGGCGGCGGGCACGGACGGCCGCAGCGGATCCGCGATTCCGACAAGGCCCAAGAGATGGAAGCCGAACGCGCGAGGCGTTTCCGGCAGCGTACCTTGAAAACCCGCTTCGGCGACGGCCAGAACGCGCATACCTTCCCGCGCCATCCGATCGGTACTTCGGCGCAGGGCGGCCATCTCGGCGCAGTCGAGATGACAGAGTTCGCCGATGGCTTCAGGAGCCCCTTTCGCCGCGACCAACACCGTTTGGGCTTCCGGAACTTGCCACACATTCGTTACTGCGAGGAGGTCGGGACGAAGACCGTATACGCGAACAAGCGACCAATTCGCCCGGCTGATGTACGAATGCGGCGCCGCATCGAGGAAGGCGCGATCCATGGGATCGTAAGCCTCGGGAGCACTGGCGAGGATTCCGGTTTCCAGAATTTTTCGGAAGTGGGGCGATGTTGACTGAGTCAGGGGTAGTCGGAGGACTTCCTCACTGGCGCACAGCGCCGTAATTGCCATGCGATTTTCGGTCAGGGTTCCGGTCTTGTCGGTACAGAGGACAGTGGCCTCACCCAACGCTTCAATCGCCGCGGCGCGGCGCGTGAGAACCCGTGCCCGTGACATCCGCCAGGCGCCCATGACCATAAAAACCGTGAGCACCAAAGGAAACTCCTCGGGAAGCATTGCCATGCCAAGCGCAACGCCCGCAAGCACTGCCTTCAGCCAACTCCCGCGAAGCATGCCGTAAAGCAAAACGACAATGCCGCAGCAGACGCCGCCGAGCCCTGCCGCTATTCTCACCACCCGCGAAGTTTGGCGGCTGAGGCGGGGGGGAGCCGTTTCGATCGCACCGAGCGCTTTTCCGATGCGTCCGATTTCGGTATTCGGGCCGGTGGCGCGAACCTCCCCAATCCCCTGACCGCGGGTAACAAGAGTGCCGGAGTAAGCATAGGGGAGGTCATCGCCGCCCGGCGCAGGAGGGGCATTAGCACTTCGATCTCCGGCGCGCTTGCGAACAGGGATGGCTTCTCCTGTCAGGAGCGATTCATCGATCCAGAGATCGCGTGTCTCCAGCAGGGCCGTGTCCGCAGGAACACGATCACCTTCACTGAGTACGACGAGATCGCCGCGCACAACTTCGCGGCCAGCTAGGCGAACGCGTTCTCCGTTGCGAACGACGAGGGCCCGAGGGCTTGTGAGATCGCGCAACGCCTCGAGCACGCGTTCGCTGCGTGTCTCCTGCACAACGGCGATCGTGATCGAGAGGGACGCAAAGATAAGGAGGAGACAGGCCTCCAGACGATCTCCGAGCGTTAGGTAGATCGCCCCTGCTGCAATGAGCAGGCTGAACATAGGTTCGCTGAGAATATCTCGGATGGTATGGATCAGTCTGTGGCGTCCGGCATACGGCAATTCGTTTGGACCTTCGGCGACAAGGCGCGCAGCGGCCTCCGAGGTCGATAAACCGGTCAGGACCGGATTCGCGACTGCCATCGATTCCGTGATCGTCACAGGCATTTCAGTTCCTCACTCCCTCAAGTGCAACGTCGATTCGGACCAACCAGACATCGCCAATTCCGGCGGCAACGGCTACAACGCAGGGACCGAGTATCAGGCCAGCCGGACCGAACGCAATCAACCCACCGACAAATGCCACAAACAATGCGAGGGGATGTAGTCCGAGCCTCCCGCCGACAAGTACGGGATAGAGCAGGTTGTCGACTGGATGGATCACCGCGATGCCCCAGGCAGCGACGACGCAGCCCTTGATCCAATGACCTGTCATAAAAAGGAGCAGGCCGGCCGGAACCCAGACCACTGGCGCGCCGAGCACTGGCAGGATCGAGAAAAAGGCCGTTACGACGCCCCAGAACACAGGGGCGGGAAGACCAACTAGCGCGAAAGCCACGCCCCCGAGCGCTCCTTGGAGCAGTCCCACGAGAAGACGTCCGTAAACGGACGAGCGGACAGCCGTCGAGACGCGCTCGATGAAGAATTCCGTTTCCCGGGCTGAGAGCGGCAAAACCCGGCGCAGCGCGGTGAGAAAAACCTCTTGATCGCGAAGAAAAAAGAAGAGAGCAAGCAGCGCCACGCCCGCCTGTGACAGGAAACTTGCCGATTTCACAACGGCCGGGGCAATCAGTCGAGCGAGGGCTCCGGCCGCCTGCTGCGCAGCGGCGCCGAAGTCCATTTCACGATCCGCCCACGCCCAAAGGGGGCCCAACACGCGGTGACGCGAAATCCACGGTTGCCAGTCGTCAGCTCGGAGCCAAATGTTCAGAGATGCCTGCGCCCCGGAAAGTTCCTTGACAAGCACATTGAGCGCGAGAGCCAACGGTACCGTCATCAGCAGTATGGCGGCAACGATAATTAGCAGTGTCGCCGACAGGGGCGGCATCCAGCGGAACAGACTTTTTCGCAGAGGCGCGCAAACGATCGCGATTGTCAGTCCCCATGTGAAACCGCTAATAAACGGAGCTATCAGATTCCAGCACAGATAGGCAACTGCGATCGCGATAACGGCTAACGACGCCATCCGCAAAATAGCCGAAGAACGATCGCTTTGCTGTGCGCGAATGACCAGGCGCGGATTGGTTTGCGCGATCATACCGACCACTCCGCGCAATTTCAACGCCAGTTTCGCAGAGCCAGCAATTCCTCAAAAGGCGCGGCAGGTCGCAGACGTTCCGCCAGCTTATTGGGTGAACTCACGCAGCAGCGGCGTGAAGCCGCGCAGCGAGTCGGGGTTGGGAGACATCCTGCTTGCCTGCTTACCCGGACCAGCGGCCAGCGTTGCGCAGCAACGCTACTGCGCAAATCCCGTACCCAACCGCCGATGCGATGAAGGCGGACGAGGGAATCCGCTCAGCCCAATTGAGTTGTTATGAGTGCCCAGATAATGCTTCAGGAAGAACTCGTGGCCCTTTGCGCTGGCGAGCAGCGCATTGCCTCTCCAGATGAACCACACACGCGGCCAGTTCTCGGGAGCATCCGGATCTTCAACCGCGAACCTAAGGCTGCGCGCCTTCAGCTGCTCAACGGTCCAAGCGATGATTTCGCTTTCGGTTTTTGCGCCCGCTGCTTCAGCGTCCTTGATGACCTGCAGCGAACTGCGATCGAACTGCGGATAAAAGGGGAGCCAGCCGTTGCGTACAGCCTGGACCTGCAGGTCGGCCGTATGGCCCTTCGCCCAGCTTGCCGATTTCGGCACGGCATGGTAATCCGTGAACGCCTTTTCATATCGCCACTGGTCGTTGTGCATGTAATGCCAGGAAGGCGAGTTCTGAAGGCGTGATGGCGGATACCAGTCCTTTGCGAATGCGATAGCCGACCACGACTCCATGGGCGCAAGCTTTTCCTGGCCGACGTAATGCGCGAGGCCACCACCATTCACGCCGACGCAGCCGCTGAACATCAGCGCGTGGATCGCAGCCCGGTACATCAGATTGTTGTGGTACCAGTGATTCACGCCCGCGCCCACAACAACCGTGCATTTGCCGTTGGTCAGTTCGGCTGTCCTTGCCCATTCGCGGGTAAAACGGATCACGACGTCGCGCGCAATCCCGGTGTATTTCTCTGACCACGCCGGCGTATAGGGCGAGTTGTCGTCATCGTAGCTTCCGGGGTAGGCCCCTTCTAAGCCGCGGGCGACGCCATACTGCGCCATCAGCAGGTCGTAGACGGTCGCGACCGTCACCGAAAAACCATCAGCAGTCTTCAGCGTCATCGTCGGAACGCCGCGCACTATCGTGGTCGCGGCGCCGAAATCGTCGAATTCGACCTTTGTGGCTTCCGTTCCGGCAACATTCAGAAACGTCAGGAGCGGATGAATATCGCTGCCGTCCAGTCCGTCTCGAAGCAGCAGATTCCACTGTCCTCTCTGCTTTCCCCAGCGGAAGCCGGAGCTTCCCATCGGCATCTTCGGAGCGCACGATTGCTCATCCCACATGAGAAACTTCCACTCACCGTTCTCCACGTCCCGATAAGAGCTGAGCCGGTTAGCCCGCAGAAGCTGCCCGGCTTTCCAGACGCCATCTTGCTGAACGAGCTCGACGAGGTAAGGCGCATCCGTGTATCTCTTTGTGTAGTCGAGGAAGTAAGCTGTCGGCTTTTCGTGATGAAACTCTTTCAGCAGAACGTGATTGACGGACATCCACCACGCGCCATCCTGACCGGCATTGATGGCCACCCACTCGTCGGCGTACTTCGAAACCTGGCTGAAGTCCGGCGAGAAGACCCACATCTTTGAGCCGTTGTGGCGCGCTTCCGCAGCGAAATGGACGTCGGGCGTGCGGGTCATGGCCAGGTTTGATCCCATAACGGCAAGCAGCTTGGCGTTGTACCAGTCGGCCGATTCGGCAACGTCGGTCTGTTCGCCCCAAGTTTCCGGCGAAGCGGGCGGCAGATCGCAATACCAGTCGTAGAACGACATCGAGACGCCACCCATTAGCTGCAACATGCGGGCACCGCCGGCGTAGCTGATCATCGACATCGCCGGAATAGGCGAAAAGCCTGCGATGCGGTCCGGACCGTATTTCTGGATTGTGTAAATGTTCGCGGCCGCAATCAGCTCGACGATCGAATCCCAGCCGATCCTGCGAAAGCCGCCTTTCCCGCGGGCCTTTTGCCAACTGGCGCGAGCGTCGGGTTGTTCAACGATTGATTTCCATGCCTCGACCGGATCGTCATATGAGGCACGCGCGGCCTTCCACAAGTCGAGCAGTACGCCCCTGACATAGGGGTACTTGACCCGCAGCGGACTGTAAAGATACCAGGAATAAGAAATTCCTCTCTGGCATCCCCGTGGCTCATAAGGCGGAAGTCCGGCCTGGAGACTCGGATAATCGAGGCCCTGCATCTCCCAGGTCACGATTCCGTCCTTCACGAAGATCTGCCACGTGCAGCCGCCTGTGCAGTTCACTCCGTGGGTGCTGCGGACCACTTTGTCGTGTTGCCATCGATTGCGATAGAACTGTTCCCAATCACGAAGACTCGGGTCTCGTTCGTCCTTGATCCAGGGTAGAGCGCCGTTTGATTTCATCTGGTGACCTTGCCTTCGAATGAGCTTGTGAATGTATTCCGGACCAGTCGCGCGCGCACTGCGGTGAAACGCCTGCGCCAGGTAAGATTCATCAGCAGGAGGCCAACGACGCATCCGGCGACTCCGACGCCGATGAATAGCAGTCGAGGCGATTGCGCCTGTTTTACATTCGGCTGCGTCTTGAGCCACGCGGCGATCGCCCGGATTTCACGCGGACCGAGTGGGCGCTTGGTATAGACGCTCTGCATCGTAGGCGTCGGCGGCGACCCCAGCCAGATGTTGATTCCCGTCAGCCCGCCAAGGCGTGTGAACTCGCGTGTCAGATCCGGCCCCAAGGCTCCTCCCCCCGGCGCCGCTAGAGCGGCGAATTTATGACAGGCGGCGCAGGCGGGGCCGCCGTTGACAAGTCGCTGTTTTCCGCTGACAAGGTCATGTCCGAGAGCAGCCTCGGCGGCAGTGAACGGCCTCTCAGCCGCGGCGTGCACTGTTGTTGAGTCGCCGCTCGAACGTGTGGCGATGAAGTCCAGAAGAGCGCCGGCCATTTGGCGATCGATGCCTTTCACCTGCGGCATGACCATTCCTTTCGCCTCGGCCACAATCTGTTTCCCGTACGGATCGCCCGCTGAGATGGTCGCCTTGGGATCCATTAGGAAGTCGATCAGCCATTTGCGATCCTTCCGTTGTTCGACATTCTTTAAATCGGGCCCAAGCATTCGGCCCCCGCCGGTGGTGTGACACGCACCGCAATTGCGTTTATAAAAGGTTGGCGCGTCCTGGGCAGACGCGGAAGGGGCGATTGTCAGGACTGCCGCCATGACAGATACGCATACGCGTGTGAACGCCTGAGTCTGTATTCGACGGTGCGTACGTCTTCTTGAACTCACAGGATTCTCGGGCGGCGCGAACTTGTCATCAATGGATTCCCGTGTTCGTATCGATCGCGCCACTGTTTTAAGCAGCAGAGTAAACCGAAGGACGATCGCAGGCAGTGACCTAAGTCACGCCTAGCCGATTCACTCTGGTACAGCGCACACGACATAACAGACGCTACGGTACACGTATGTGCCCAACGCAAACTCTTTTCGAATCATGGCGCGGCTACGGGAATAGCGTCTTGACACGCGGATGCTGGGGCTAATGCCGCAACTGCCCCGCGGGCGCGCCCCTACCCAGCTTGACTCGTGCTGGTCGGAGCGGTCGGATCGGCAGGGCGGAATTGTGAAGGAGAATCGCCCGCGGAGGGTCCTGTGCTATTTGCGGCGCCGCCCTCGACAGCGCCTTGCAACGCACTTGGGTTGCACCTGCTCAAGCAGCGCCTCAACCTTACTGGTATTGGTGATCCCGCCGATATCGATCGGCTCCCCTGAACTACTTGTCCTGGGTCATTTCGCGCAATGTTCTGCTGCTGTACGCGCAGCGACGTTCGCTTCTTATAGAGCCGGAAGGGTTCAAGGCTGGCCCTCCATCTGCACTGCGGACGTCGGCGGAGAGAAGCCATGTTGGGCAGATTGCTCTTCATCGTCGGTTGCATCGTCGCGGGTGAAGTCCCCGCGCATCTACAGATCATCGCGTTTGCGCCACGCGCGGCGGTCATGTCGCACGGTACGCCGACCCGCACTCGAACGGCGGCAGGGGCCGTTCCAGCGCGTCTCGCCGCCTGCGTTAAGCCTCGCGCGCCGCTCTGCCGCATCGATTTGCGGACAGCGGCACGCGAGGCTCCGGGGGATCCTTCGGGGTTCGGCCAGTCGGGCCGGGCATCGGGCCCGGTATCCACGATCTCGAGATAACGACGGACCAAGGCGTCGGCGTCCGGCTTTTCGTGAGAAGTCGGAACATTTTCCCTGAGCGAGCGCTGCGTCGTAGTCGGCATCGAGAATCGCATGCTGATCGAGAAAAACATCCAGGCCGCTGGAATTCGAATACGGCCTTTCGACCGCGAGGTTCCCATCCGCCTCTCGAGCATATCCGGATCGGTGGCGTGCATCTGCAGCCGGAGGCGGCCCTCACCAGCCTTGCCCCAGCCTTTGGTTCCAAGCTGCCAGCCGAAGTCGTATACGCGCATGCCTTTCACTCCGTGTTCCCGCACGCCGAGTTGGTTCCTCGCGCCGAGAACGCGGAAATCGAGATCACCGAGAGTATGGGGGGAACACGCCCAGAGGCGTTTTGACGTGTTCGAACCCGCCCATCTTACCTGTTGAGACAGGCGACGCGTCTATAAAGCTGAAGCCTTCCGGTACACGATCCGGGAAATCGTCGCCGCCTGAACATGCGACAGCGGTCCAACAGGACGCCTAATTGCGCACGATCGAGCGAGTTATCTCGTAATGCCGCAAGCGCTTTTTCACCGTATCGCTCCTGCTCATCGGTCTGAACGGACAGCCTGTTGTCGACCTCCCGTTCAAATCCTGCAGCAGAACCCGTGCGGTCGGGCGTGGATCCGAGCATCAAAATCAGAGCGGTCACTGCTCTATAAGTCCATTGCCAATCACAGCAGACTGATTACCGGACACGGCGCGGTGCGGATTATGGCGTGAGCGTTGCTGCGAAGACCGGCGAACGGCGCCTGGACATGCCCTGCCGCCAATCAGATCTGCGCCGTACCGGCACGCGGCTTCCCGCACAACCGCGGCGACGGAGCCAGCTTCGAGCGCCAGTTCAAACGACGTACCAAGTTTTTTTTGCAATTAGATACGGCTTGGGGCGGAGGCACGCAGTGGATCAGGCGGACTTTGGCTTCGAGTTTCGTTGCCAATTCCGCCGCGCAATTCAGCACCCGCGACGATTCAATGAAAACGAAGAAAGCGGCGCCGCGCGCCGAGGGAAAAAGAAGCCATCGGTTGGTCAACGGATTATCGAAGGACGTGAAGAGGCCGTCGCGTGGTCAAAAGGGTGAGGAACTTCCCGTTCGCGTTACTAAGGCGCAAATTCCTGGCGTGGACGTATCCCAGGTGCGTCGCAGAACGGGCTTGAGCCAAACGCAGTTCGCGCCGAAATTCGGCTTTCCCCCGGCAACCGTCCGCAACTGGGAACAAGGGCGGGTCCATCCGGAAACACCCACGCGTGTCTTATTGGCGTTGGTTGCCAGACATCCAGAGAGCGTCGAGGACGTCCTGAAAGATGTGCGCCGAATCCGGGCACTATGGCCAATACTATGGCTACCTTGTGCAGCGAGCCATTGCGAACGACTGCTCATCTCTCCGGGCGTGTGCCTTGTCCGGACTGATCATTAAGCACTTACGAGCAATAATGCGCAACGCTGCGCAATCCGGCTAACTCTTTGATTCTTCGTCGTTTCCTGGTTCGGGACCAGGAGGCCGGTGGTTCGAATCCACTCGCCCCGACCAATCCATCTCAAATCCCTTCAACTCTTGGCTCTACGCATTTAATGGGGGCAGGTGCCCTCGGACTGATCCTCAGGAACACATTACCTTAACCCTCAGCCGGTAGTTCTGGAAGTTACGAAACCCGTACGCCTGCCGCTGCAGGACTTCCATTTACACGCCATTCGTCATCCCGTTTCTCTACGCCGTCATGGTCCCGCTCGAGGCGCACATCTCCGGGACGAGCACGAATCCCGCCCGCAGCTTCGGTCCTGCGCTGATCTCCGGCCGCTGGGATGGATGGTGGATCTATTGGATTGGGCCGATCACCGGTACCTCGCCGCGATTCTCGTCTTCGGCTTCCTGGCGAAGCGTATCGAAGTCGCCAAGCTCTACCACTTCGAGAGCGACCGCCGACGCTTGTTCCACCGGATGGCGGGAGCGCGTTAGGAAGCGCCTCCGTGATTCGATAACCATTGCCGGCGACCCGGGGAACGACGGGTAGAAACCAGCGGTAGGGCGAGTAGTCCGTTTTTCTTCTCAGTTTCCTGGACTTAGCGCGAGCGCCACCCCGATTCCGACCGGACCATTTTTCCTAAATCCCGCGGTTCGTATTGGCATCGAGAACTCTGTATGCGCGCGAAGTCGCTCCTGATCGTTTTCGTACTCGGTCTGTGTCCCCTCAGCTCTGCCTTGGCGCAAAGCGCGGCAACGGGCAGCGTAGCCAAATCTATCCGGGCTGTGAGCTATACGCTTGGATCCACCTCGAAAGTAGATCTCGAACCCACCGATCTGCTGCCGCAGGCAAGCGGGGAGGCGAGCGTTCAGGCCAAACAGGGCGTCACCAACATCGAAGTCTCCGTAGCGGGACTAGCGCCGCCCGCGAAACTCGGTGCGGAATTTCTGACCTACGTGCTTTGGGTAGTCTCTCCGGACGGCCGCGCGACAAATGTCGGAGAAATTCAACCCGACAACTCGCAAAAAGGCAAGCTGAAGGCCACCACGCCCTTACAGACGTTCTCCCTTTTCGTGACCGCGGAGCCGTATTTCGCAGTACGGCAACCGGGCGAGATGCTTATCCTCATGAACGCCCTGCGCAAGGGTACCAAGGGGAAGATCGTGGTCGTCGATAACTACCCGCTGATCACCCGTACTCAGTACCAGAAAATGGGCAATCCCCTGGCGTTGACGCCCGACCTGAAAAGCGCCCCGCTCGAGATGTACGAGGCCCGCAACGCCGTGGAAATCGCGAAGTCCCGCGGAGCTGACAGGTATGCGCCCGAAGTATTCAGTAAAGCTGACGGTGGGCTGAAAATCGCTGAAAATGCCCTCGCAAGCAAAGCTGATCGCAAGGAGATCATCTCCCGGGCGCGCATGGCTGTGCAGTCCGCTGAAGACTCCCGCGCCCTTGCCTTCAAGCGGCAGGAAGACGAGCGCATCGAAAACGAACGCGCGGCCGCCGCCGCGAAGGCCAAAGCCGAAGCAGAGGCGAAAGCCGCGGCCGAAGCCGCCGAGGCGAAGCGAAAGGCGGATGCCGAAGCGGCGGAGGCGAAGCGGCGCGCCGACGAAGAGGCTGCCCGCCAGGCGGAACTGGCTCGCGCCCGCGAAGCTCAGCTAAAGGCGGAGTCGGACGCCGCCGCGCTGAAGGCCAAAATGGAGGCCGACGCGCTGAAAGCCAAGGAAGAAGCTGCCAAAGCCGAGGCCGATCGCGCCCGTCGGCAGGCCGAGGAGCTGCGTGCTCAGTTGCTTGATCAGCTCAACCAAATCCTGGAGACGAAGGACACTCCCCGGGGCCTCGTTGTGACAATGGCGGACGTGCTGTTCGACGTCGGCAAATACGATCTCCGCCCGACAACGCGCGAAAAACTCGCCCGCCTCTCGGGAATTGTGCTGGCCCACAAAGGGCTGCAGCTCGATATCGAAGGGCATACCGACAGCACCGGGAGCGACGAATTCAACCAGACGCTCTCCGATCGCCGGGCCTCGACTGTCCAAGCCTATCTGGTTCAGCAAGGACTCGCTGCGGATTCGGTAACGGCTGTCGGATTCGGCAAGAACATGCCGATTGCCGATAACTCAACCGCGGCCGGGCGGCAGCAGAACCGCCGTGTCGAAATTATCGTTTCCGGAGAGGTCATCGGCGCGAAGATAGGCAAGTAACCACACAGGGGAACAGGCGATAGTTGAATGGCGTCCACCCGTACGGAACTTAGATTGATCTGGGCCGTAGCAGCCGCAAGATGCGCATCCAGTGGAAAACATCGATGTCTCGGTCTAATGGCCAGAATGTGTTCCAGCGCGACGCCACCTTCACTCGCCGCGACAGCCAGTTCCCGGTTCGCATGAACACCGCGATGGATCCGCGTCTGAAGAAGGCGTGAATCAGACCGTGGGGGTTCACGAGAATCACAGTGGCCGGGCCCGACCCGGCGCGCTCAGCGGGCCGGAACTGTGAGAGGGGCGCTAAGGGGCCGCGACTTTGATCCCGGCCGGGCGAGCCCGTACATCTCCCATGCGATGGTCTTGTACAGGCCCGAGGGGTCGTCGCCCACGGTGAAGAGATCGAAATGGCTGCGCCCTTCGACGTAGCGAAAGTCGGTCTTCGCCCCGAGCCTCTTCATCGTTGCTTCCAGCAGGTGCGCCGCACCGTCGAGATAGAAGGTATCGGCCGAGCCGACGGTCAGGTGGATCTTACCGTCAAGATCACGCCTCAACTCCGGCCAGTAGCGGCGCAGGCGCTCGGCCACATCGTAATGGTCCCTCCAATATGCGATCACGACTGAGTCCACCGCGCCCGTCGTGCGGTCGAACATTGGGACCGGGAGCCCGCCGGGGCCGCGTGGGGAGAAGACCCACTCGAACGAGGCCATCTGGCCGCCATACTCCCCGATCACGACTTCCCGGCGCGTGTAGTCTTCCACAGCGACCAGCATTTCGCCCTTCTCGCGCGCCAGCGGCCAGGGCGACCCATCGGGCTTGCGATAGACGTTGGCATGGGGGGCGTAAAGGTCGATGCCCAGGAAGTCACGGAAATCGCTGGGGTCGGGCGAGGTGGGCCAGGCGCCGCCGAACAGTTTGGGATAGGTCACCTGCAGCCA
>Ga0126381_100007387_pt1 | contig 12228 bp, 15 predicted proteins | sample PanSoiMetPlot_28_FD_96465 | JGI IMG/M metagenome (GOLD analysis project Ga0126381, IMG submission 96465) | Tropical forest soil microbial communities from Panama - MetaG Plot_28 | ecosystem: Environmental > Terrestrial > Soil > Tropical forest > Bulk soil | place: Panama | collected 2016-02-17
CGTCGCATAAGCGGCCGACCTCGAAGAGCTTGCGGGTCTGCCCTCGATGTCCTTGGCGGCGTCCAGGACCATGACCGCGCTGTCGACGGCGGTCAGCGTGCGGTAGGTGTCTTCGCTGAAATCCTGGTGGCCCGGCGTGTCGAGCAGGTCGAAGGCCAGGCCCTGGTGTTCAAAGCTCATCACCGCCGAGGAGACCGAGATGCCGCGCTCGCGCTCGACCGCCATCCAATCTGAGCGCACCCGCCGTTCGCCGCGCGCCCTCACCTCGCCCGCCAGTTGGATCGCGCCGCCAAACAGCAGCGTTTTCTCGGTCAAGGTGGTCTTGCCGGCGTCCGGATGCGACATGATCGCAAAGGTGCGCCGGCGGAGGGTCTCGTCGGTCAGGGTGCTCATCAATACGCGTTTGCTGTTGCTGGGATCCACGCCGACGCTCGCCTGTCGGCACAGGCGATCGATATGATGGCTGCATGGCGCTTTGCCAACCGCTATCAACGGGCCTGTACGACGCCCCTACGACAGTCACTCTTCCGGCACGCCGGCCTTGCGCAGCCCGGCGAAATAAGTGGCTTCCATCAGGGTGCGGACCTTAGGCACTCCGAAATATCCCACGGCGTTCCAATGGGCGATGCTCGACCATCGATTGTCGGCAGCCAGCCTGCGCGTTTTGGCGAGTTCGGCGGCGGCGCGCTCGATGTCGCCTTTGAGGCCGTGGGCCGAGGCGAGCAGCGCATGCACAAACGGAATTTCCGGAATGGCGCCGCGCGCCCTTTCGAGCCACGGGATCGCCTCGTCCGGGCAAGATTGCAGCAAATGCGCGTGCCCGATCCTGATATAAAAATACCCGATGCGGGGATCGCGAGGACTGAGGCGGATTGCCTGCTCCGCGAGCGGGATTACTTCCTCCGGTGACCCGGTCAACAACTTGCAGTCCGCGAGATTGTCCAATGCACTCGCGCTGTTGGGATTGATCGCGAGCGCCGTCTCGCATTCGGGAATGGCCTCCTCGCATCGGTCCAGTGCACGCAGCACGATGCCCTTGGCCAGATGTGCCGTCGGGCTCCGGGGTGATGCCGCCAAGGCTCGATCAGCCAGCGCTTCCGGGTGTGCCATGTCGGCCACAGCCGCGTCGGTCAGTCTATCGAGCACGCGGTGCGCAAGCGCGTCTGCCAATAGGCTTTGCGCTTCGGTGGATCGCGGGTCGAGCGTCAGTGCGTGCTCGAACATGCCGATCCGCTCCGCATGGGTTTCGCGCGAAACCGGCTTCAACCCGGCGGCGCGGCCCCGGAGAATATAGTCGAGCGGATCGCGGTCGTCGGCGGGCCGGGCGGCCTCTGCGGCGATCAGCTCGACCCCGAGCGCGTTCGTGATCCGACCCGTGATCTCGTTTTGGAGAGCGAAGAGTTCGCCGATGCTCTGGTCGAACCGTTCGGCCCACAGATGCGCATCGGTCGCGGTGTCAATCAGCCGGGCGGTGACGCGTACCTGTTTGCCCGATCGCTGAACGCTTCCATTCAGCACATAGCGCACGCCGAGCTCGCGGCCGATCCGCCTGGTGGCGACTGGCTCGTTCCGGTAGGTCAGCGCGGTATCGCGCGAGGTCACGAACATGCTGTCGAATCGAGAAAGATCGGTCGTCAGATCCTCGGTGATGCCGTCGACAAAGTATTGCTGATCGGGGTCGTGCTCGCCCAGCGCCGGAAGCCGCGTGGCTGGGACGAGATCTGACCAACAAGAACAGACGGGAAAACCAAGATGACCAACACGACCAAACCCGCCCTCCAAAACTTCCCCATAGACCTCCTCGCGTGGCAGGCGTTGTCGGAACACGGCTTATCTGCCGAAGACTGGCGCGCTGCGACGGGCGAACCCTCAAAGGCCTTCACAGAAGCGTCGCGACGGCTCAGAGCTGCCGGGTGTGTCAAATACGACCACGAAAAGAAAGCGTTCGTCCCGGTGCGCGAACCGATCGAGGCCGACTACAGCGCGCCGCCCAAGGAGGACCCACCCGAGCAATTCATGGAACCTTTCCTGAAGCACGGCTCGGACTCGGAAATCGCTGAGCTTATTGCACGCCAGCTCAAGGGAGCGGTTTGGGAGGAGGGTAAATTCTGGCAGAACAACGGAAAGATCTGGGCGGAACGACCGCAACATGAATTGGAAAATCTTGTCGGCAAGTATGACGGAGAGCCCAACCAGCTCAGCTCCAGGCCGGTAATGCTGAACGCAGGGCGGATCGCGTCCATCATTGCAATACTTCGTGCCAAGCTCGCCAAGCCCGATTTCTTCGCCAATGCTGCGGTCGGCATCAACTGCGAGGACGGTTTCATCTCGTTTGCCGACGACGGCACCCCGACGATGCAACCGCACTCCAAAGACCATCGCCAGCGGCACATCATGCGTGGCAGATGGACCCCCAATACCAATGCCGACCAGCGCGTGCGCGACTGCCTCCAGACGAACTTCAAGGGCGACGAGGACGCCGAGCAGAAGATCGACGTGATCCAAGAAGCAACCGGCGCGGCCATGCTGGGGTGTGCCGCCCACAAGCGCGCGAAGGCAATCGTGCTGTGGGGCGAAACCGCGGATAACGGCAAGTCGACCGTGCTCGACTTCATCGGCGCGGGTGTTCCTGAAACTGCACTGGCGGTGGTGCCCCCCAAGAGGTTCGGCAATGAGAAGTTTGCTTACCAACTCGTCGGCAAGCAACTGAATGCCGTCGGTGAACTTGGGACTGCTACAGTGCTCGCCACTGAAGAGTTGAAGGGCATGATCACCGGGGACAAGCAATCGGCGCGGGACGTCTATAAGTCGGTCTGTACCTTTGTCCCGTCGGCGCAGCACATCTTCGCGTGCAACCAACTTCCGGCCTTCCACGGCGGCATGGGCTGGGAAATCCAGCGGCGGCTCCTACCAATCGCGTTCAACAGGACAATCCCGGAGGAGGAGCAGAATGATTTCCTCGAACGCATTCCGGCTGAGCACCCTGACGCCTTTCTTGCCTTCGCTGTCAAAGGTGCCTCCCGCTACCTCCGGCAGAAGAAACGGTTCACGGTCCCGGCCAGTTCGGAAAGGACATTAGCTGAATGGGTTGAGGACGCCGATTTGGTGCTTGCCTGGGTAGCGCAGCGCGTCATCCCACCATCGCAGCTCCAGGTGGTAGGCGAAAAGCCGCCCGAAATGTCCACCACTGAATGCTACGAGGACTTTGTGGATTTTGCCATAGCCGAAGGCCACGAGAGATCGAAGCTTCCCACCAAAGATGCGTTCAGCAAACGGGTCAAGCCGGCGCTGCGACGCATGGGAATTCTGCACAAGCGGTCAAACCACTGCCGCGGGTTCGTGGGTTTGCGCCTGCGAGAGCGGACGGCGGAGATGGACACCGAGACGGAGATGGCGAGGGAGGTCGCTGAAGTGATTGAACTTCAGCGCGCGCAGCAGGCCTCGGCTGGCTGAGCGTGCAGGTCAACCGGGTGTGGCTGTGGTGGCGGTTGACCGGCGTGACGCCTCGGCCGACCGCGTGACGCCTCTGTGATGCCTGCTGAAACGTCTAAGCGATTGATTGGCAATGGGAAGTGACGCGTGTGACGCCTGTGACGTCTCCGGCTCCAAAACTTTTCTACGTGCGAAATTGCGTTTGCAGAGGGCGCTTCATCTCATCGCGTAATGCAGTCGTCTCTATACGCGCAACCCAAAAGCCCGTCACACGCGTCACAGGCGTCACAGGAGTAATAAGATCAATGGCTTAAGCGTGACGCTTAGCCTAAAAAGGCGTCACGGAGGGGTCACAGGCAGAGCGCTGGGTTAGCACAAAAGGGAACCACGAAAATACCGACCCCTCCACCCTCGAAGCCAACCGCGCTTGGTTCGCGGCACCACTTCTCGGTTCTCAGCTCCACGTTCGCGAGATCTGCTGCGCGACCCGTGGCCACGGACGGCGGGTGAGAGGAGGGTCACGCCGCCTTCTCCTGACGAGCTGGGGTCACTATATCGGCGGCCATCGACCATGAAGGGGATGTCGAAATGGCCCTGACGCATATTCCGTTGGAGCGCATTGACCAGAACCACTTATAGGCGCTCCTTGTGACGGCAAAGCGGCAGAGGCGCTAACGATCGAGTACAAGCGAGACACGTACGGGAGTAATGACGACGCTAAGGCCGAGTTCCTGGCCGACGTCTCGTCGCTTGCAAATTCACGAGGCGGCGATCTCCTAATCGGCATCGAAGCGCCGGCTGGTGTTCCTACCTCGTTTGCAGGGTTCACTGGTGATCCTGACAAAGAGCGGCTGAGATTGGAGCAAATGGCTCGATCCGGTCTGGAGCCGCGGATCTCCAATCTTCAGACTAAAGCCGTTCCAATTGGCTCCGGCGGCTGTGTCCTGATCGTGCGTGTGCCGCGCAGCTATAGCGCCCCACGCCGTGTGATTTTCCGAGGGAGAAATCGGTTCTGGGCGCGATCGTCCGCTGGGAAGTACGAGCCAAATGTGGAAGAGCTTCGAGCGATGTTTTTCTTCGCGCCGCAGTTGGCCGAGCGAATGCGGGAGTTCCGACTAAATCGCGTCGCTCATATCGCCGCGGGGGACACCCCAGTCCCACTGCTCGACGACTGCTGCCTTGTCTCCACGTCGTTCCTTTTTCGCACTTTGATATGCGACCGGCCCTTTCCCTGCGCCGGGCACTCAACCCGGAATATTTCCCGCCTTTGGGCATGAACTTCCCGAGCAATTGGCGGATCAATTTTGATGGGTTCCTTACTCTGTCGAATGCGGACGCTCGCGCAGCAAAACATAGGACATATGCGCAGGTTTTCCGCTCCGGTGCTGTCGAAGCCGTCGCCTCGGCGATCGCCCACACCGACGGGCACATAAACATTCAGCAAGTCGACTTCATGATCGTCCAGTACACAAGGATCTACGCGACTGCGCTCCATGAGTGTGGTGCCGAGCCCCCTCTGGCGATATTAGCCAGCGTAATTGGGGTAAAGGATCGGGGCCTCAGCGCCGACTTTGATACCTTCAGAGGTATGGAGAAATTGCTGGCTGATCGTGATCAACTCCGCTTCAATGAGGTTATTTTAGAGGAAGTCCCTACCGGAAACCCTGATTGCGCGACGAAGCTGCGACCTATGCTGGATCAGTTGGCATATGCCGCGGGTCTTCCAGTGTCCCCGAGCTTTGATCGCCACGGCAATTATTTACTAGGAGGCGCTGTCTGACGAGACGATCGGCAGCGATGGGTAGAGCGAGCCGGCTCCAAATCTAGCCTTCCGGTAACGCTCCGCCCTCCGCGACAGGCGTGCCGCCGGCTTCCTTTAGCCCTCGGGTCACTCGGGACCGAAGCACGAATAGGATATTCGGGAGGGCGGCGGCAAAATTCCACCGCCTACCCACGCAGGCGCGAGCATTGCGCACTCGGTTGCTATCATCGTGCGGGGCGCAACCGACCAGCAACGATCCGCCGAAGCTGGTAATCTCACGCAAAGCGCGCCTGGCGCTCGCTCCAAGCGACCCCAGCGGTGGATTGAGAGGTCAATGACGCGAGAAGCGAGGCCGTGACAATGTCCGTTGCGCGATTGCTCGTTACTGCCGTCCTTTTGGCATTCGCCGCCCTCTCGTCGACGGCATCGGCCGACCCATTTGAAGATGGCATCAGTGCCTTTGAGCGCGGCGATTACGCTACCGCGCTTCGGATATGGCGGCCATTGGCTGAGGAGGATCCTCGGGCGGCAATCAATCTCGGCGTCATGTACGCTGAGGGCCTTGGTGTCCAAAAGGACGCTGTCGAAGCGCTGAGGTGGCTCGGACCCGCCGCTCTCGTTGGGGAACCGAACGCTCAAATGCACCTTGGGATTATGTTCGCTGAGGGCATAGGAGGTCGCCCGCCGAACTACGAAGCTGCGGCAGCTTGGTACCGGGCCGCCGCTGAGCAAGGCAATCCAGATGCTCAAGTGCTTCTCGGGTTTGCTTATTCGATAGGGGAAGGAGTTCCCGAGGATTATGTGGCGGCGCACAAGTGGGCAACCCCTTGCGGTAGCTAAATTGCCCCCAGGGAAGGCACGAAACGCGGCTCTCCAACTGCGCGATCAGGTCGCCGACAAGATGACCCCAGCACAAATCACGGATGCGCAGAAGCTGGCACGGGATTGGAAGCCGAAGGAAGCAGCGCCTCCGCCCGCGAAACCCTAAACGGAGCCTCCTCTTTCCTCCCGAGTTGCCATGTGCGGCCGCGAGACCGAATAGTCGCCCCCGCTCGACGCTTTCCGCCCTGCTCCGGCTGCTTTCATTCCTGCATTTCACGCCCGACTGCCCGGATCGCGACTGCCCCGATGAAAAAATAGCGCCGAGCGGTGGCCCAACGCCAGGGGATGGGCTTGGTGACAGGAGACATCAACCAAGCCCGGTCATTCTTAGGCGCTCGCCGAGGGCCGCATCCCCCGCCGTCGTTCAGCTCAACTCGCCTTACCACAAGAAAACTGGCCCGATCGTGCTCGGTGTTATCTTAGACGTTGGGCGGCGGTTCGGTCGTTCAGTTCTCACGGGACATTGTCAGTTCGCCCAATGCGGTCTTGCGGACTGGCACACTTGTACGGTTTACGATTGATCCGTTTTCGCCGCACAATAGCCTGCGCGCGCAGAGTGTGGATTTGACTACGTTCGAAATTCAGGTCGGGCCGCATCTGATCCCGATGACCATCACCGAGTGCCGCGAGCTCGCCGCGCGGCTCTTGCGCCTGGCCGCCGCTGCCGACCGGGATGTGGATGGCGGGGGCTGGCAGCGCGGCTCGATGGGCATCACAGGCAGGACGCAAACCGATCGGCCGCACGGCCATGACCGCAACCGAGCGGCAGCAACGACGCCGCACCAGGTTGAAAAAGGAGAACGTCCGCGGCGCTACGGTTTATCAAAGGGCATGCTGTTGCGCGACGACGCGATCGGCGGTTTCCGGTTCGAACCGCAAGCGCTCAATGACCTCGGAGGCCTGGATCGCATTGAACAGCGCGACGTGATCCGTCTCGGTCCCTGGCGATCTCACCGTGTACTCCTCCTCCGACACGCAGCCGGCCACCGCCGCCGCGAGCACCGCGGCCACCAATACGTTCCTGATCATTCATCACCTCTGCTTATTTCGACCGCTCCCTCACGAGCGAGCCCAGCCCCAGCAAAGGATGGCTTGTAGTCGTTAAAATTTTCCCACCCCAGGGCGCGGAAGCGCTGAAAGGGGCCGTGACGTTTCCGCAGCACTTCGTGCCCTCGCCACGGCCCCCCGAGCGCCCGCGGTCGCGCTAGACCTTTTCGTTTAATGGGCAATCGGTGCACACGGGCTCACGTTACAGTCGAGCAAATATCCAAACGCAGATGCTGTCATAGAACCAACCTTATTTGGTGGGGCAACAGCCGCACCTAAATGTACGGTGTCTCCTGATTCAAAATAAGCTAGAACCTGTTGATCAAAGACGCTCAGCAAACCCGCGACGGTATTTGCTGTAGCCGGGACGATGAAATAGTGGCTGATGTCGACGGGATTATTCGTCTTGTACAAACTAACTTCTACAGGTATAGAACCACTGCCGGCTATAGATATTTGGGCAGAGATGTACTGAATTACGAGCCGCTTACCCTGCGGTACGATTGTTGGGAACGCAAGCTGGCAGGATTGTGAAACGCAGGAGACGTCGGTGGCACTCTGATACGCAGTGCGGCCATGGTCGTCGATGCTGCTCGTTAAGGCTGGCGTAGTCGCAGGATTTGCCACCGTGACCGGTGTCGATGCGGCGAGTGCGTTATCGAACGGGCCAGCGAGTAAGGCGAAGCTCGCGAACATTGCAAGCCAAGCCTCGCGATGACGGGCCAATGGAGAGATTTTCGACATCACAACCTTCTGCAATTTGGGCAGGAGCATCTCGCCACGCGCTCCGTCAAGACACCGACCCACGCGGGCCGTTGAAAGGGATTATGCAAAAAAAGAGAACCCAGATTGCGAATCGACCGTTATGTCAGATCGGCTATCAGCGCCAGAAATTGGTACTGTCGGTACGGTTTTGGGCCCTGGTTTTTTACCGCCGGCGGCGGAAAGGGTAAGCGAATCCGAGCATGACGACTTTGGCGATGGCGACGCCCTCGATAAGCAAGAGGGCGCGATCGGCGCCGAAGATCCGTAGCGCGCTTTCGACCTTGCTCCCCCAGTCAAACGGCAATTTGCCGGTGACGATTTTGATGAGCCGAAGATTTGCGTCCGCGGCCGCCGTGAGGAGGGACGCGTTCCACCACCAGGCCGCGACAATAATGGCGAAAGCGCCGACGAGCGCAGCGCCCTTGAATGCGCCGCGGCCGGCCGCTCGCCCAATGAGTATCAGGTGTCGCTTCACGATTGCACATGCACTTACCGGCGGTTGCGCGGACGGGAGGGATCGTCGAGCTGCTTGATACCGCGGCCCTTCGGCTGCGTCGGCGACGGGTAGAGAAGCCCAGCCAACTTGTCGCGCTTCGGCTTTGGCCGCGCCGATTGCTCCTCGAACGCCCGGACGCGCGCGCGGGCGGCCTCGTCGAGTTCCTGTTCGAGCTCTCGAATGCGCGCCAGCGCCCAATCGAGCCGCCCCTGGTAGTATCGCTCGATAAATTCGGTGTCGTTACGTAACTGCTGCTGCCCAGCGACGGCCGCCGTCGCCAACGCATTGCGTTTATCGCGCCATCGCTTCTGACGCTCGGCGTTGCTCAATGCCATGCCGGTCTCGCTCGCTACGTAACCCTGATATCATGCCGCGTTACGTAACGCAAGCGCACCCCTACGCGAGCGGTCACCTACCCGCCCACCTGCAGCTCGTCGACGTGCCCCATGTCGGCGGCTCAGTAACCGCCGCAGTTCTCGCACGCCCCCTGCCCGTGCCCGTAATTAAACGTGTTACTAAACCCGCACGCCGACAGAACGCCTCCAAGTGCCATCAGCAGGGCAATGATGAACCGTAGGTGGGCCGCGGCGGCGCTGCCCAAGGTCATCGGAGGCCCGCGGTAGGGTTTCATTGGTGTGTCAGCCGGCTCCATTTCTCAAGTCCATTCAGGGCTTCGGCACCGGTCTGGCCGCACTGAGAGCAGCGGCCTAAGAGAGCTGCCGGCTTCTGCGGCACTCATCATGAGCGATGATAGCTAGGACCCTGCCGCGGACAGCCGAGGCAATGCGCTGGGCTTCGCTGTCATCGGCCGCTGTGAAGGTTTCTTCGACGATCTTGCCCCATTTTACCCGGCGAACGGTGTAAATCGGCTTTTTTGTCGGAAGGCATTTCCTGCGCGCCGATTGGTTTCGCTCGCCCTATATCCTACGCTGTCGGGAGGAGCAACGGGAACAGGCGATCGCCCCAGAGGTTGCGTATCAGGCGTCGGGCCCGTGCCAGAACCAGCGCGAATTAGCGTTGGTGGCCGCCGCGATCATCCGGTTCACCTCGCGCCGACAGACTATCCGGCGCAGAAAGCCATGATGGCGTCCTGCAAAGCCCCGACGCTGGGGAACCCGAGGGCAGCGGCCGCGCCGTTAAGCCCGCCATATTGCCGGCCTATCGCCGAGGTCCTCTGGCCGACACAGCTTGGCGTCCCGGGGGTCCCGGGGAACACGAACTCGGAGAACACCCACGCCGCCCCGGCATCGTTGTTGTCGCAAGGCCCACCGACCATAGCGGTGCTCGCATTGGCGGACAGCGCGACGGAAAACCCCTGCTCCGATGCTCCCACAGCGCCAGTGCCGACGAGTATCTGCTGGCTCCACACGCCTTCCGAGCGCGTGAACACCCACGCGGCCCCCGCCTCGTCGTTGTCGGAAGATCCGCCGACGATGGCGGTATTTCCATCACCCGAGAGCGAGGCGGAGGCGCCCTGCCCTGCGTTGCCTAGAGCGCCCGTGCCGACCAGCTTCGGCCCTTGCTGGGTCCACACTCCGTTCGCTGGTGTGTACACCCACACAGCCCCCGCGCCGTTATTATCAGAAGATCCGCCGACAATGGCGGTATTCCCGTCGCTAGAAAGCGAGACCGAAGTGCCTTGCTCCGCATTATCCCCGCCGATACCAACGAGTTTTGCCTGCTGGTTCCACACGCCACCCGAGCGCGTCCACACCGACGCTGCGCCAGGCGGCGGAAACGGTGAGGACTTTGGGAAGTCAATAAAAATCCCGTCCAAAGGCACGCCGACAATTGCGGTATTCCCATCGGCGGAGAGCGCAACGGAAAAGCCTTGTAATCCGTTGGGCGGATTACTTGTGTCGAGGAGGGTCGCCTGCTGGCTCCATATGCCGCCCACGCGCGCAAATACCCACGCTGCACCGCGTGCAAAATTACCGCCATCGAACTCGACAAGTCCGAAGGGAACGCCTACGATCGCCGTACTCCCGTCACTGGAGAGCGCCACACTGTAGGGTGGTCGTATGACACTAAATTCTCCAGTAAAGCCGCCAACCAGTTCCGCTTGCTGGGTCCATACTCCGCCAGTGAGCGTGAACACCCACGCAGTGGAGCAAAAACACTCACCAACCCCACCCACGATGGCAGTATTCCCATCGGCGGAGAGCGCAACGGAAAAGCCTTGGGATTCTGTACAGCGTTGGGAAGGGCCGCAGATTTCAGGGGTGCCGACCAGTTTCGCTTGCTGGGTCCACGCACCGCCTGACCGCGTGTACACCCACGCGGCGCCTGCATCATTGTTGTCGCTAGGCCCACCGATGATACCGGTGTTCCCGTCACCGGAAAGCGAAACAGAATGGCCTTGCTCTGCGTCTCCTGTGGCTCCGGTGCCGACCAGTTTCGGCCCCTGCTGGGCGAACTGAGCCTCTGCCGGCGCGGCCAGGGCGAGCATCGAAACCCCAACCCCAGCCAGTGTCTTCAACATATCGCTCCTCCCATCTGCTCATGATTGAGCAGCGGAGTTTGCGATCGACTTTAGGGCGGAATTGTGCGAGCCGGTCACTGCGCCAAAATTGACACGGCTGCCGGGCATCGCGCTGTCGGGGCCGCCTGGAGCCTTCGCCTGACGTGACCGCGCTCCCTACGCCGACCATCCCCCACGACCGTGACCGATCTGCCCACCCGCGGTGCCTGAGCAACAATCACTCTCACGCGGCCGCGCGACGCTCTGGCGGGATCGAGGCGGGCCATCCCATTCACCTTCCCAATCGCGCTATAATCCTGACCAACGACAATTCGAGGGGAGAGGGAGCGATGGCGATGCCCGCCGGCCATTCTGAGCCGATTTTACTAAGTTCCTCGCCTGTTTCCGTGGCGGTTAACGAGTATGTGGCGGCCAGGCGGTTGGGCCTCTCGGTCGACACGCTGCGTCGCGATCGGCGGCTCGGTCATCTCGGGATACCGTTCATCAAGCTGGGCGAGGGCAAGCGAGGCCTGGTCCGTTACGATCTGGCCGATCTGGAGCGCTGGGTCGAGGTGCGGAAGAAGGTCGGCCGGGGCACGGCGTCGCAAGCCCGCCCGCCGGTCGTCGAGCCCCCGATTGCCGCGCAGCCGACTGAGCAACTCGCACTGCCGGTTGAGCCGGAGACCGTTCGTGAACTAGAGCTGCTAGCTCCCCGCCGCCCATCGTCTGCGCGGACCCCGTGGGAGGCACTCGCCGCGACCGCGTTGGCCGAGCCGGAGGATGAGCCTCAGGAGGACCCCTTCGCGGTTGCCGGTCGAGCCGCTCCCCGCCGCACACCCGGAGGGTATTTCGGCGGTTGAAGCTAGGTCAGCCCAATGGCCGCCGCACCGACCGCTGGTGATCACCAGGGCGCTGGCCGCGGCCTCCTCGATCCGTCTAGCGAGGTCGCCGGATCGCCGATGTCCCCGATCGGGTTTTTTCAGCCTGACGCTATGGCGAGGTCAACACCCCTCCGCTGTTGCGGTTACCGAGCGTAGTGTCTGCGCCATTACCTGGGGTTTATATATCCGACGTTAACGTTTGGAGGACCGTAAAAGCCGCCGCCCGGATTTGGTCCTGGGTAAGCATTAAGTCGCCACAGCGCGGCCCTAGGTCTCTCCGGGGCTACTTGGTGGTGATGCAAAGCGATCCGGACCCTTCTCGCGCGAGTGCTTCGCGCTGGTGGAACGAAGGCTGTCTCCAATGCGATGGCGTCCGGCGGCCGGCTGCTCTTGTTCGGACATCGCGGCGGGTGTCGGGTTGGCCGCTTTGTCGGCAAGGGGCGTCGATGACGAGCCCCTCGCAGCATCGGGGTTCGCCGGTGGTGGGACCTCCTGAAGGTCC
>Ga0126381_100007388_pt1 | contig 12228 bp, 12 predicted proteins | sample PanSoiMetPlot_28_FD_96465 | JGI IMG/M metagenome (GOLD analysis project Ga0126381, IMG submission 96465) | Tropical forest soil microbial communities from Panama - MetaG Plot_28 | ecosystem: Environmental > Terrestrial > Soil > Tropical forest > Bulk soil | place: Panama | collected 2016-02-17
CGAAATCACGGTCAACGCCATATGTCCCGGCTATATCGCGACGGCCATGCTGCGTCAGGAACTCGCCGACCCAAGCCGCCGGGCGGCTCTTGAAGCGGCGACGCCCTGGCCGCGACTGGGGACTGTCGAAGACGTAGCCGCCGCGGCAAGCTTCCTCATTTCTGACGACGCCGCATGGATCACCGGAGCGGTGCTCGCAGTCGATGGCGGCTATTCCTGCAAATGACCTAACTTGCAGCAGATGGCACAAGCGGCTCGAGCTCCGCGCGGACGCACGAAGAAATTGGCCCAACTGACGGGAAGCCAGGCGCCGACGGAACGTCTACCATTGGGGCATGTGGGACAGGGGGCAGCTGCAAGGCCTGTTCATCCATGCTCGTCCGGCCGCTCCGACGAGCCTTTGGAGTTCACCTCTATTCTCCGGCACCGGCTGGGTTTTCACAGTCGCCGGGACTGGCGTGACGATATTTACATTGTACCAAGTCCGTAATAAGAACAGTGCTTTCCGGCATGCTCTGCTTGTTTTGACCAGGCGCAGATCAGGTCAAGATCTTGACGACACGATAATGAAGCTCAAGCAATTGGAGGACAAGATCTCCCGGGCTAAGCCAGGATCTGCGATGGCTCAGAAGCTCTCAAGCGATTGGATGAGCACTGTATCGAATGTCGAAGCTCTTTCTGAGATCATAACCACCGCGAATCCATTTGATCCGACCAGCCAAGACTTCCAGCGTTTTAGGACGCCCCAAGGAAAGAGATTCCTTAGATCAGCTGTAAAGGCGCGGGAGAAAGACGGCGGCACGGTGCCTGACCATCCTGAGAGAGATCTCCTGGCGGTACTCGCAGAAAGCCGCGCTGCAGCAGAGGATTACCTGCGCGAGCCTTCCGTTGATAATCAGAATTCTCTTAGAACAGACGCTGCACGGGCACTAGCACGGCTTGCCTATTTCCGTGGACGGTTGGACGCAGCAGAAGTGGGGGAGCTCCATGATGACCGATGACGAAATCCAGGCTGCAATAGAAACCCTGATGCAACTAACGAAGGATCGTGAGCTAACGTGGACTCGATCCAGCGACGGCAAAAGCTTGGTCACAGAGCAGCTAGAAGGATTCAAGGTTTCAATAACTGACCATCCTGACCTAGGCTATGAGCTCTTCATTGATGACCGCAACGAGCGCGCAGCACATGTGAGCGCGAACGAGACAAACGACTATTCCACACAGGGAAAACTCTATGCGCTATTCCGTAGCGCAAGCGAGGGCGCTGGATCGGAGACAGCCGATCGCTTCAATCAGGCCGCTGCCAATCTCAGTAAGCGACCACGTCGGCCGCGCAAATGAGTGCAGGTGTGGGCATCACGCGTGGCATGAACGATCCTCCACGGCCATTGGAACGGCTAAATCCCGCCACCGGCACGGCTCCTCACCATGACGCATGGCATGGAGAACCATGAGGACCAACGCCCTGGCAGCCCGTTCCGGTCAGCGGCCGGCGAGCAGTGGCACCAGCACCCGGGCGTCTGGGGTTCCCCAGCCGGTCACCGGGTCCCAGCCAGCGCTCGCCGGATAGCCGGTGATGGCGCTGTGCGGAAGGGCGAATGCGTTGTTGCCGGCGGTGATGTCGTGGAACGCTCCGTGGTAGTGCGGGCCGTGGGCGACGCGGTAGATGACAGGGTTGATGAAGCCGAGGTGCCGGTGGGCGAGCTGGTCGGCGAGCGCGATCAGCCCCGCCCACAAGGGGGCTGCGGCGCTTGTGCCGGTGGCCGGGCCCACGATGGCCTGGTCGGCCTGGCCGCTGACAGAGACGACGGCTAGGCCGGTGTTGAAGGCCGCGTCACCGGCGACGTCCGGTACGCCGCGGGTGGCTTCGGCTCTGGAGACCGCGTCCTGGTAGCCGGGTCGGGCGAACAGGTGGCTGAACCCGCCGCCCGAGGCGGAGGAGCCGTCGCCGGACGAGGGCGGCGCGGGAAGGGTGTTCCACGCGGTCTCGCCGATATAAGCGCCGGTGGCCCGGTCGGCGGTCAGGCTGGTGCCGCCGGCGGCGAGCACCAGGGGGTCGGAGGCCGGCAGGCTGACCTCCTTGACCGGGATAGTCAACCCGAAGTGCAGGTCGCTGGCCGCCCCTTTGTCGCCGGAGGCGGCCACCACAGTGACGTGCTGGTGCCGGTCCGCCCGCAGAGCCGCCTCCATGCCGGCCGCCTCGGCGCGGGTGAGGTAGTGCTCGCCGATGCTGGCGCTGATCGACAGCACGCCGCCGTGGGCGGCGCCGAGCCGCAGGAACGCGGTCAGCGCCGCGGCGAAGTCCGCGGGGCTGCTCACCGCCGACCGCTTGACCAGGACGATGGTTATGGCGGCGCCCGGGGCGACCGCGTGCACCATCTCGGCGTCCTGCACCTCCTCGCCGCCAGCCAGCCAAGGTGAGCCGGTGTCGGCGAGGCTGTTTACCACCCGCAGCCGCGCGGGCGGCAGGCCGAACAGGCGGTCGAATCGCGCCATGTCCCGGCGGATGTCGCTGGCGCCCGGTGCCGGCTGCTGAGCGACCTCTGGCATCACGACGGTCTGGCCGCGGCCGTCGATGCCGCGCGCCAGCAGTGGCGTGATGCCGTAGGCGGCGCGGAAGGCCTGCGGCGTGTAACACGTAGCCGGCGGCACCAGGCAGTTGATTGACTGGCCGGCCTTCGTCGGCTGGGCGGCCTTCGTCGGCTGGGCGGCCTTCGTCGGCTGGGCGGACTGGCCGCTGTCGGCCGCCGGGCCGCGCCCACTGCATGCGGCGATCAGGCTGGCCGTGGTCACGGCGCCGAGCAGCAGTTTGATCATGATGTCCTCCATGGAGTACCGTCGCCAGAGAGTCATCGTCCAAGCGCCACGCCCAACCACCTCCGCCGGTCGGTCGTCGTACCGGTATTCGCCGTCGCGGTGTTCTGTTCGAGCCGGGCACACCCAGCCACGGGTGCCCTGCGCCGCACTCCGCGGCACTATTCATTCAACGTATACGCTCAGAGTATACACTCAATTATGGCGGCATTCAAGGTCCAGCGCCAGAGGGCAGAATGCACCCGCTCGGGCCCATGACGGGCTCGCTCAGGACCACGAATAGCTGGGCGTCGGCGCAGGACTTCGCTTCTCTGATCAGGGCGAACTACATCTACGAGGCGAGGGCGTCTGGTTTTGATGTGAATGCGATCTTCGGCGCCAGGTCGCCGTTCCCGTGGGAGAACGAGATCTCCGTCCCGAATCTGATCTCGCCTAGTGACATCAGGGGGCATGGGTGCCGGGCGGATGGATTCCTAACCCGGGGACGTGCCTTGACAAGGGAACAGGTTGCATTGCCGGCTGTCCGGGCAGGCAAGCCCACGGACGCGCGGGTGGCGTTCGCCGCTGGTGATATGCGCGTGGTCGAGGCCGCTATCGGCGACGATCTGGATGGCAGGGGCGAGGGTCCCGACCTGTTCCAGGCTCTGGCTGACGTGCGGCGCGTCCTCGTGGCTTCTAGCGTGTTGATCGCCTGGAACGGCTCGCGCATGGACGTGTTCCCCTCGCCGATGCTCCGCCAGGCCGCCGACGGTCGATATCTTCGCTCCGGGCCTGAGTCCGCCGAACTGGTCTCGGTTGATGACCAGCGCGCATGGTTCGACAGGTGGCGGGATTCAGGCATCGGGGAAAGAGTTTCGCTGTGACTGACCGGCGGGATCCGCCGCCCCGCGCTGGTCGCGGAGGCGAAGAAGGGCTCATGCCGCAAAGCCGAGAGAGTGGGGAAGCCTGACCTGCCGCGAGCATTGGCAGCGAGCGTTCAGGGTCAAGCTGACGCCCGCTTCTCGTGGCCGAGATCATCCGACTCCGCAAGGAAGGCCGAAGCTACTATGACATCGCCAGCGCGCTCAACACGAGCAAGCAGAGCGTCTATAACGTCTTGCATCGAGCCGGGCTGACTGGGTGACGCTCTCAGAGCCACGGAGAGGGTCTCAGAGCAGGCGCGCTGCCATCGGGGGCGGCTTGTCGGATGCCGCAGACCAGCCGCTGGTGTACTGCGCCGTACCCTGGGAACCGGGCTGCGCGGGGCGGTGCGGCATGATCGCCCAGGGATTGCGAGCAGGCGAAGACCCTCACCTTGGAGTTGGCGAGGGTCTCGTCGAGCCTGAGCGCTACTTGGCGCAGATAGCGTAGACGGCAATTGCCAGACGGCTGCCGGTCAGGTCCAGGTGTGATCGGTGGCAGTCGGGCACAGCGGCCCACTGGAGATTGTGCTGGTGTCGACGTGACCGGCGAGGCTGCCAGTGAGCTGCCAGGTAATGATGGTGTTATTTGCCTGGTCTGTCACAAAGGCAATTACCCCGCCGCCAGGGCAGCCGGGCTGTGGAGCGCTGAGCACGCTGCCGTCGTTCGCGAAGCTGATGTAAGCCTGAGCGGCAAGCAGAACCATTTGCGGGTTGTAGGTGTTCGGGTTTCCGGGCTCGCCCGGCGCGTCGTTGCAGTCGGTGTAGTTCTGGCCCACGCCGTTGGAGTGCGTGCAAACGGGCTTACCCAGGCAAGTCAGCGTGACCGCGTTGCCGCTTCCGATACTGACACTAATTGTGCCGCTATTGCCGCCGCTGGTGGTGCAGGTCACGCCGTTCAAGTCGGTAATCGAGGCGATACCGGGTCCTGCTGGCCCTTGCGGGCCGGGGTCGCCCTTTGGCCCTGCCGGGCCGGTCGGCCCTGCGGGACCTGCTGGCCCTGCCGGGCCTGTGTCACCTGCCGGTCCTGCCGGTCCAGGGTCGCCTTTCGGCCCTTGCGTACCGATGAGGCTGGTCCCTGTCGCTGGCCAGTTGCCGCCAGCCTTGGGTCCGTACAGAACATCGGTGGCGGTGTCAATGTAGAAGTCACCGTCATGGCCGAGCGTGTTAGCTGGTGCGCCAGTGCCGTTGAGAACGGTGTGGCCGTCCGCGCCTGCCGGTCCCGTAGGTCCAGGCGCTCCGTCGATGCCTGGTGGTCCCTGGGCACCGGTATCGCCCTTCGCGCCCGGCGGGCCTGCCGGTCCTACTGGCCCGGCGGGTCCCGTTGGTCCGGCCGGTCCCTGCGGCCCGGTCGCCCCGGCCGGGCCTTGCTCGTTCCAGGTGATCGCGGTCGTCCCGGCCGGGCACGGGCTGCCCGCGTTCACCAGGTGGAGCGCGAGCAGGCCGTTGACCGGAGTAGTCGTATAGCAGCCGTGGATCATGCCGGAGCCGTCGATGGGGCCGCCTGCCATCGCCGCGCCTGCCGCGGTGCCTGCGGCAAGCAGTGTCAGTGCTGTTGCTGAGGCGAGAAGGATGTTGCGGGTGCGTGGTCTTTTCACAGTGCATCCTATTGGGTATTTGCCGGGTCAAGTCCCGGCTGTCTTTAAGGGGAATGGCTCAGGTTGTTTGCCTGCGGCCTCTACAGATAATGGGCTCACCGTCACGAAAAGTAAAGCGTCATTTGCATGCCACTATTACCAGGACTCGCACACCGGCAGCACTTGCGTGACCTGACCGTGCGACAACGTGCATTTTGCGTCTGCCCTAATCATCAGGCGACTGGCTGCCAGGGCTGCCGTCATCGCGGCGGCAGCCCTGCTGGCCGCGTCGCGTTCGGGCGACGCTGGGATCAACACTGGGCCGCTCGGCGACGGCGGCACTCGTGGCCCCATTTGCGCGCAGTGCACCCTGGCACGGTGCCTAGCCACGGCCTCACCTACCTGCACAACAGCGGAAGCTCGGCCATAAATCATCGAGAAGGTGAGCCTCGTCGGCGCGCGGCACCTGCGCATGGTCGCGGCCTATGTAGTGCCGATCACCGGCAGGCAAGAGTGTGGCGTCTGGGCTGGCCGACCGCCGCCGCTCGCTACCAGGCCGATGTTGAATGGTCGAGGCACACCGTGGCCGACTGAACGCGACTACGGCCAGCAGCACGCCGACCTTCAGGTCCTCCAGCCAACCGGTGCCGTCCATCGTACGAGCAACGGACGTTTGCTACTGCGAAGGCGGCACCAGTACCACATGCGCGCTCAGTACGCCCTCAAATCCCCGTGCGCAGTCAGTGCCCAGGCTCATGAAAGCTGAGTAGGGCCAGGTCAGGATACAGATTGCATAGCAAGCAGGCCAAAGCACCATTCAGGCCGAGCTAAGCGACGCGGTCTCGGCATTGACATTTGACCTTGTCAATGTTGCTGACGCGCAGCCAGCACCCCAGGGCGGTGGGTTTTTGAATCTGCCCAAGTTCCTTGCACAAGCTTGAGCAAGAACGACCAGCACCGCAACTTGCGGAATCGGGTCGCCCGCCTCGCTTGACAGCCTTCCGCAGTTCACTCCCGGGTGCCAGACGGCGCGATAGAGAGGAAGCCACCAAGAAAATGGACCTGATCTAGGACGACCCTGGATGGGGCGGCAACTGCTGCCCCGCTGCTGGAAGCTGCGAAGGAGTGATCACGGAGAAGCCCACCGCCGCGTCAAGCGGCTTACCGTTCCAGAATAGGCGAAACTCATACGAGCCGGGCTTATCGAAACGTATCCCATTGAAGGGAATTGTCAGTGGGAGGAGGCTCCCTCGGCCGGGCTTATGGAATGGGCTATGCCCGATTCCTAGGCCCATCGCCGCTCCCACGCCTAGGTCATTGCCATCTTCATCCACGAGTTGAACGCGGAACTCGCCGGTCCCGAGTGCTTCGCTAGAGTCCGCGCGCAGAAGTGCCACAAGCGCCATGGCTGGGTGGGATGCAGGGAACTGGCGCACAACGAGCGAGTCCCAGCCGCCGCCGTGTATGTACAACTTGCCGTTGAACGAGTCAGCAGCGTCGGCAAGCATCGCTGCTAGGACTTGCATGTGTTACACTGTAACACATGCAAGAGGCCGCGGACAAGCGCAGGAGACTTGACGTCGACCTCCTAGATCCCGAGAATCCCTTCGAAGTCGATGATGGCAACAGGCCGCATCTGTACAAGCATCTTCCTGAAGATGACAAAGGCCGTCCTGTGGCCGTCGGGCCAGAGGACGTGCTCGACGCCTACATATACGGAGATCCAACCTTTTACGAGGCTGACCCGGCTGGCAGCGCCGACTGGTTATTGATCGGGCAACTTCCAGGACTACTCATCTGCGTCCCGATAGCGGCGCCGAACAGCGGGAATGTTAGATTCTGCAGGCCTATTGGTATCTACAAGCCGTCCATCGAGGTTAGGAACCGCTACCTGCGGGTGAAGGCGATGAGTGAGCGCGACGACGCGGCTGCTGCGTACTACGAGGACCCTGGCCACCGTCAGGTGACCGGGCCCGGCCGCAAGCGATCTGCGGCGACGCAACGACTGTCCACCCATGTGCCGATTCGTTTCAGTTCGACTGTCATCGAGCGCGTGAAAGACCTAGCCGGCGAGGACGGTAAGACCGTCAGCTCCTGGATCCGCGACGTGATCGAGCAGGAGCTCCTCCGCCGAGAGAAGACCCGCACCGTCGGCGTCGTCCCACTCATTGAGTGGGAACGCCAACCGACGCCCGGGCAGTCGAGCAGCACCATCGCCAGCAGCGCGAACGACATTGGCGAGCTGCAAAGGTTGGCTGGCTAAACTTGGCCGCCGTGTGCGCGATAGACGAGCTCACGGCGGAAACTGCCAGGCCGATGACACCCGGCAGCGCTGAGACTGACCGACCGGCCAGCCCCGCGTGATCACGGCGTGAGAATTTCTTGAAACTGTCTGAGTACCATCGGGAACCGGCTGAAAGTAGAGTCTCGGCCCGAGCCCGTCCGGGTCCAGCGCAGCCGCCCGCCACTGCTCAGGCGGAATCTGGTTCTGCCTCGCGTACCGATCCCAGCTATCAAACCCTGGTGGTGGTGTCTCCAGCACGTAGTTCAGTGCCGGTGCCCAGAACTGGGCCAGCTTCTGCGGATCGAGACCGTCGAACGTCACCTGCACCCTGGTTGCCATTCCCAGCCAGCTCCGTCACGAGCCTAGGGCAACTGTCGACGGCTACCGGAGTTCAGCGCGACGTGGCGATCCCCCGGTCCTGGAATTCAACGCGATAGGCCGGACGATGCTGTCTGTGCGGGAATTAAGTTCTTCGAGTGCTTACCGGATCACGTATGACCCGACTTGGTTCAAAGGAATGGATTCTCGGTTAGCCCATCGCGCTCGCATACGGACTCTCATTGCTCATCGCGGGCAAGTAGGGCGCACTAACCGACCACGCCGCGACTATTTGCGGACGCGGAACCGGAGGATGGTGACTGCGCCGGCCTGTGTGTTGCTGACCGGTTCGAGGTCTATCCTGGCGAGGCCTGGGGCAGAGAAGCGGATGCCGTCGCCGAGTAGCACCGGCAGGACGTACACGAGGATCTCGTCGACGAGCCCCGACCGCAGGCACTGGCCGGCGACGTCGGCGCCGAGGATCTGGAGGTCCTTGCTGCCCGCGGCGGCCAGCGCCGTGGCGACCGCTTCCCCGATATCACCGCTGAGGTAGGTGACATCCGGGTCCGGCGGGTCCGGCGGCTGGTGGGTGAGGACGAAGATGGGTCCGGAGAAGGGGTAGCTTTCGCCCCTCGATTCTGTCCCCCGATCGTCGCCGGCTTCCATCCTTTCGCCCACCTCTACGGTTCGCCGGCCGACGAGCATGGCGCCAGTGGCCGCTGCGGCCTCCTTCTGCCAGGGCGCGTCATTCGAGATGAAGTCGAAGACCCAGTCCTGCGCGTCACCGGGACCGGCGATGAAGCCGTCCAGTGACATCGCTCTGTTCACCACGACCTTGCCGGTTCTGGTGCTCGTGTCGCTCATTCTTTTCCTCCGAAGACCGCTGGGACGTTCCCGTGATCTGTTCCGGCGCCCGTATTGCCGCGACTGGTCTCCGAGCGGCTCGGTGACACCGGCACGCACGTGGTTTATGACGGCGAGGGGCACGTCGTCGCGGACATCACCGGCGTCCCCGATGTCGCGATGACCGGCTAGGGTCCGCCAGCGAACGTCACCATGTACGACGGCCACGGCGACCCGTACCTGACCGTCGACCCGATGGGCAACGCCACCTCAACCACGTTCAACTCCATGCACGAGCCCTTGGTTACCACCCGGCCGGGCGGCCCCACCGTGTCCCGGACTTACTACAGCAACGGCCGCCTGACGACCCTAGTCGACCCACGCGGCAGGACGTGGACGTACACCTACAACAGCTTCGGCGAGGTGACCAGCCAGACCGACCCGCTCGGCCGGACCAGGACGATCGGCTACGCCAGCAACGGCGATGCAGCTCGTCACTACGCGACGCAAAACTCGTTGCCTTCGGGATCTTGCATCACGATGCAATAGCCAAATACGTCATCCTGCTCGCGCAGCCGCGTCGCTCCCGCGTCCGCCAGGCGGGCGACGTGCTCGGCCACCACCTGGCGACGGTTGGCCGGATCGCCGGCGTTCGTGCCAACCTGGACATCCAGGTGCACCCGATTCTTGGCGGTCTTACCCTCGGGAACCGGCTGAAAGTAGAGCCTCGGCCGCAGCCCGTCCGGGTCCACCGCAGCCGCCCGCCACTGCTCAGGCGGAATCTGGTTCTGCCTCGCGTACTTATCCCAGCTATCAAACCCTGGTGGCGGCGGCTCCAGCACGTAGTTCAGTGCCAGTGCCCAGAACTGGGCCAGCTTCTGCGGATCTAGAGCGTCGAACGTTACCTGCACCCTGATTGCCATTCCCAGCTACCTCCGTCACGAGCCTAGTCGGGCGTGGGGACATGCCACCGCCTGTGTAGCGTCGGCAGCGACGGAAAGCTCCGTGACCGGAGCGAGAGGGATCGCCGCCCGGCCCGGGTGGGCGAAGAGGTGGGCAGACTGAGGGTTTGGCCGCGATGCGGACGCTGATCATCAACGCAGTCGTTGTCGATGGAACCGGAGCGCCAGCACGCCCAGATTCGACCGTCGTGGTCGAGGACCACCTCATTTCCGAGATTGTCCCGAACAGAGCACCCTATTACGACCGCGCCGGCACGATCATCGACGCGCGCGACGGTTTCGTGCTTCCCGGTGTCGTTAACCACCACGCCCACGGCCTGACCAGAGGGCCGTTGATGATCGTTGGCGAGCCGGCGCTCGAGGATGCCCGCGTGCGAGCGAACCTCGACCGTCTGCTTTCGCAGGGCGTGACGACTGCGCTGAACGTCGACGGCTATGCCACAACCGAGGATGCGGCTGCATCTAGCCGGTTTCATCCCTTGATGGTCAAGGTTGCAACGCTGCATACTCCCGCTCACTTTGCATGGGCAGCGGAAGGTCCGTTCCCGTTTGGAGGGATACAGCCCTGGCATCGCTGGACGCTCGACCAGATGCTGGAGCGCGGCGCCGTCGCGATTGGGGAGGCCGGGCCGGGGATTGACGCTCACTGGTCCGACTACGCGCTCATTCCCTCGGCAATCGAGCGCCGCGGCGGCCGCTCGACTGCCCAGGCAGCGCGAGCGCTTCGGGTTGCGGCCGAGGAGGCGGATCGCGCCAGCGTTGAGCACCTGCTCGCCAAGACTGGCGCCGACATCACGGTTGACGAGTTCCTGACCATCCATGAGGCCACTATCGAGTGGCGACGACTCGCCCGGGTCGCCCTCGACGAGGCGATCGCTGCCGCTCGCACGCACGACATCCCGCTCATACTTCACCACACCCCCGGCACGCACGAGGTTGCGCTCGAGGCGGCCGGGGAGCTTAGTGGACGCCTGATCGCCGCACACTCAAATTTCCAGATCGATGACGCCGCGGATGCCTCTCACCGGGCGCGCGCGCTGCGTCAGCGAGGTGCTCTGATCGACGTCATGTCTGGCGACGCGTTTTCGGGCGGCCAGTTCCATAGGTCTCCTGAGGTGACTTTCAGGTTGCTCCGGGACGGAGTTGTTGATCTGATCTCGACCGACTACGCGGGCGGCTTCTGGGACTCGATGCTGCTGGTCGCACAAAAGGCGCACGAGGCCGGCGTGATTGGGCTCGAGCAGGCTGTGCGACTAATGACCTCGGCACCGGTTGATGCCATCTCGCACCTGGCGCCTGACCGCGGCCGCCTGGTCCCGGGCGCCATCGCCGACATCGTTGTCACCGAACGCGGGCAGCTCTCCGCCGTACGCGAGGTTCTCGTTTCGGGGCATCGGGTCGCAGTGCGACGGTCTGGTTGGTAAGCATGCTCTAGAGCCCGATCTCGCCCACTTCGCGCCGTCCCGTCATCGTATACAGTATTTCGGGAGGGTGCGCCTGCGGCAAAAGGATGCCTTCGCGGCCGGATTCCCGACTCGCGGACTCCTGTGAGCAGCGAGGAGGACGACGACGACTCGGTTGCTCGGAAGGCCGCGCCGACTGTACTGCTTCACTTACGGCTGGGAGCCGATTCCCGAGGCGACCTCACTCAAGGGCGGTGCGCGCGATCGATTCCTGCTCGAGCCGGTGACGGGTGCAGCGGTCGTTTACGACGAGGGATGGGCGCTCCTGGACACCGGCTTCAACCCGGAGCTTGCCCGAGATCCGGTCGAGCGGGCCAAGCATTACGTGCACCCCTCGTACGCCGCGATCCTCCCGCCCGGGGATCCGCTCGTCGATCAGGTGGCAGCCGCCGGGCTTCGCTGGCAGGACCTCGCGCTGTGCGCGATCTCCCACCTGCACTGCGACCATTCCGGTGGATTGCGCCTGCTCGTGGACGGCCCCCAGGTGGTGCTGCAGGAGCGCGAGCTCGACTTCGGAATGCACCAGGCTACGGTCGAGGACGCCTTCTTCCGCGCCGACTACGCGCGCGACGGGTTGAACTACCGACTCGTCGACGGCGAATGCGAACTCGCCGAGGGTTTGCGGATCGTGCCGACCTTCGGTCACACCCCCGGGCACATGTCGTTCGCGATCGATCTGCGGGTCAGCGGAACGATCGTGCTTGCCTGCGATGCGGCGGATCTCCGCGACAACATCGAGCGGGTCGTGCCATGTGGTACGACGACGGACCCGTCGCTTGAGCCTGCCGCGCAGCGCTCGATTGAGCTCTTGCATGAGCTCGATGCCGCGGATGGCGTGAGCGTGTGGCCGGGCCACGATCCCGGGTTCTGGGCAACCCGTCGTCGACCCTGTGCCTCCTACATCTGAAGTCCCGCTGCACGCAGCTCGCGGAGACCGCATTGCGTGACTGGAGAGGAATGGAGGCGAGTCCACCCAGATGACTGAACCGGACGTCGGCGCGCAGCTCGAGATGTTGCGTAGCATGCTTCGCATCCGCCGGTTCGAGGAGCGCCTTGCCCTGCTTTTCA
>Ga0126381_100007390_pt1 | contig 12227 bp, 10 predicted proteins | sample PanSoiMetPlot_28_FD_96465 | JGI IMG/M metagenome (GOLD analysis project Ga0126381, IMG submission 96465) | Tropical forest soil microbial communities from Panama - MetaG Plot_28 | ecosystem: Environmental > Terrestrial > Soil > Tropical forest > Bulk soil | place: Panama | collected 2016-02-17
ATTTTTTGGCGCTGCGGCCGCCTGCCTTTTCCTTCGCGTTCGAGGTGCGGCACGCGTCATGGTACACCGAAGAAACCTACGAGGTGCTGCGCCGTCACCAGACCGCGCTTTGTCTTTCCGAAACCGAGCAGCAGGAACCGCCGCTACTGGTTACCGCACCGTTCGCGTATGTTCGCCTGCGGCTCGAGGAGTACACCAAAAAACAGCTGGCAGCGCATCGGGCGCGATTTGATGACTGGACTGGCCAAGGACTTGACGTGTACGCCTATTGTAAGCACGAAGATGCGGGCAAGGGAGCGAAGTACGCGCAACAGATTTTGAACCTGGGTTGATGTTGATCAAGCCTGGAGATGGATTGGGCAGGACCTCGACGGCCTCAGAAGCGGCCGGTGCATGTTAGACTTGCGGCATGGCGAACTCCTACTTATTAAAAACCGAACCCAGCGAATATTCCTTCGCCGACCTGCAAAAGGACGAGAAAACCGTTTGGGACGGCGTGTCTAATCCGGTCGCGCTCCGGAATCTGCGAGAAATGAAACCCGGCGACCGTCTGATCATCTACGAAACCGGCGACCACAAGGCAGCAGTGGGAATTGCGTCGGTGGTTTCTATCAAGATCACTGATCCGAAGAATCCGCAAATCGCCGTCGCGGCGGACAAACCCCTCGCCAAGCCGGTAACGCTGGGCGAAATTAAGGGCAACAAGCTCTTTGCCGCCTCGCCTCTGGTTAAGATGGGCCGCCTTTCGGTGGTTCGGTTGACCGCTGAACAATACAACTGGCTGGCCGGCTGAAGCTGCGTCATGAGGAAGCACGTGCTTGTTCTATCCCTGACTACGTCCATCGTTTTGTTCTTACTGGTTGGCGGTTACAGCCTGCTTCGCGGCGGGAGTCATCCTCCTGCGGCCGGCTCGCCCGCGCCGGACTTCACGCTTTCCTCGCAAGACAACCAGCAGGTCAAGCTTTCAGGCCTGCGGGGGCAATGGGTGGTGTTGTATTTTTATCCCAAGGATTTCACCAGCGGCTGCACCGTCGAAGCGCACAACTTCCAGCGCGACCTGGCAGAATACGAAAAACGCAACGCCGTCATCCTGGGCGTAAGCGTTCAGGACCAAGCCACTCATAAAGAGTTCTGCAACAAAGAAGGCTTGCATTTCAAATTGCTTGCCGACACCGAGCAAGCAGTCTCGAAATCCTACGACTCCCTCATCAATCTGGGTATAGCAAAGCTTTCCTCGCGCCATACTTTCTTGATTGATCCGCAAGGTATGGTCCACAAAGTCTGGCTGAGCGTGGATGTCCGGAAGCATAGCCAGGAAGTTCTCGCCGCCCTGGATGAGGTAGAGAGAACCGCAAGCTCCGCGCCCTAGCGATCACTTTGTCTACGGTTCGTCGTCACCGTCAACGTCGGTGGAAGGAGCTTCTCCGCTTCGCCGTGCCGGATCAATGTTCCCCGCTTTTTCCTTTTCCAACAGCGCATTGAGCGCAGGCAGGTCAGTTCGCTTCATCTCGCTCCAGCGAGCAGCGAGTTCATTGAGCGCTTCTTGCAATTCCTTGGCGACGGTTTCGGCCTGGGTGGTCGGCGCCGCGTCGGCGGCGTCCGCGATGGCCAGGATCCGTTCAAAATGCTGGTTGAGCGTGGAGAAATTTTCCGGTTGCTTTCCAGCCGGCGGAAGTCCAAAGAATCCAAGTGCGGCAGCGCCTTCCAGATCTGCTGCTTTTTTGTCAAAGTCAGCGAGCTTTTGTTTAGATTCCGCCGACGATGCCTTTGCCGTTGCGGCCTCGAGCTGTTCCCGGGCCGACTTCACTTCCGCCAGCGCCTGGAAGCTGCGGTTCATCCCGTCGGCTGCGGACTGCTGCACCGCAAATTGTTTTCCCAGATCTGCGGCCGATGTCTTTACACGCGGGTCCATTTTCAACACCAGCGGCTGTGTGTAGGACTGCCCATCCGCCGTGAGTCTCACCGTGTAGTTTCCCGGTTGTGCCCAGGCGCCCCGCGGCTCCAACGGCGTGTCGTGCAAAATCGCGGAAATCGGATAGCCGTGGCTTAAAGATTTCGGCGCAGGATAACGCACATCCCATAGAAAGCGGTGCATCCCTTCTTTTGATGGAAGGATCTCGTCCTCCCGCACCCAGTACATCGGAATCGGATGTCTTGGCGCAATGGATTCAAGCGTCTCCGCCTTGTCCGTACTGGAATATTTGCGCACCAGCTCTCCGGAAGCGTCGAGAATTTCCAGGGTGACCGGGCCGCTGGATTTCTCCGCCAGAAAATAGTCGATGATCGCTCCGTCCGGCGGATTTTTCCCCGCGGGAACTTCCGGAGGCAAGGGTGTATCGGGATTGCGATTCCAGCGAACGCGCAACGCTTCCTGTGGCGCGTAGAGATAAACCGCGGCGCTCGCAACCTCCGCCTTCAACTGCCGTAGCGGCGTAATATCGTCCAGAATCCAGAACGATCGGCCATGCGTGCCCACCACCAAATCATCGCCATGAACCGTCAAATCCCGCATCGAAGTGTGTGGCAGATTCAGCTGCAACGGCTGCCAATGATCGCCGTCGTCCAATGAAACGTAAACACTAGTTTCGGTACCTGCGAAAAGCAGGCCTTTTCTCACTGGGTCTTCGCGCACCACGTTCACCGGAGCGTTGTCGGCCAGACCCGCAACAATTTCTTGCCAAGTCTTGCCGAAGTCGCGAGTGCGGTAAATATGAGGATGCACATCATCCAGCCGGAAGCGGTTTACCGCCGCATACACTGTGCCTGCATCGGTGCGCGACGCTTCCAGAATGGACACTTTGCTCCACGCAGTCATCCCCGTGGGTGTCACATCGCGCCACGTTTTTCCGCCGTCGCGCGTCAAATGAATCAAGCCGTCATCGGTTCCGGCCCATAATGTTCCTTTTTCAAGGTACGATGGCTCCAACGCGTAGACTACGCCGCGATGTTTGCCTTTCTCCGGATCGCTTGCCGCGAATGCACCAAGATTCGCCGGCGTGTCGTACTTTTCCCGCGTCAGGTCGGGACTGATCACCTTCCAGCTTTTTCCGCCATCGACGGTTTCGAATACGACATTCGCTGCGAAATATAATTTATGCGGATCGGTTCGCGAAAATGTCAGCGGCGACGTGCGATCGTAGCGATACTCACCGCGCCGCACCGGCTCAGGCGCAACATCCTGCACCTCGCCCAATTCCAGATTGGTGCGCGTAACTCGGGCGCCGTAAATGAGATTTTCGTTCAGCGGATCCACGGCAATCGTTCCATACTCTTCCACGCCAAGCAGTCGCCAGTCGCGAAAGGTGATTTCGCCGTAGTCGCTGCGGCTCATCGTCGCCGCAGAGCCGCTCTCCTGTTGAGCGCCGTACACCCAATATGGAAAACGATTGTCGGTGGTCACGTGATAAAACTGCGCGGTCGGCTGGTTGTACCAACTGCTCCAGGTGGCGCCGCCGTTGACGCTGATCACCGCGCCCTGATCGCTGGAGAGCGCGATGATCTGGCGATTGTCGCGATTGATCCAAATGCGCTGGTAGTCATCACCGCCGGGTGCGCCTTTCCATCCGGCAAAAGTTTTCCCGCCATCCACGGATTTCCAAGTCGTGGTATTCGCAACGTAAATCACATCGGGATTGTCCGGCGCTACCGCGATACCCATGGCGCCGGGACCGCGCCCGCCAATGCGGCGATCGTCATTGATCTGCGTCCAACTCTCCCCGGTATCCTTCGAAACATAGACACCCGCTTTCTTATCCGCTTCCACCGACGCGTAAACCCTTGACGAATCGCTTGGCGCAATCGCCAGTCCGATGCGTCCCAGGCCCTCGGCCGCTCCCGGCAATCCGTTGCTCAGCGGCTTCCAGGTCGTTCCACCATCCATGGACTTGTAAACGCCACTCCCCGCGATATGAATCGACTCGCCGCTGCGCACTTCCCACGGCGCAACCCGAGCGGCCCACAGCGCGGCGTAGAGAACCTGGGGATTTGCCGGGTCCATCACCAAGTCCGCGGCACCGGCGTTTTCATCCTCGTATAAAACCTTTTCAAAGTTCCTTCCGCCATCGGTAGAACGGAAAATTCCGCGCTCGGAATTTGGCCCATAAGGATGACCTTGCGCCGCAACGTACACGCGACCAGGGTCGGTGGGATCGACCACGATTGCGGCGATTTGCTGCGCGTTTCTCAGACCAAGATGAGTCCAGGTCCTTCCAGCATCAGTGGACTTGTAGATCCCATCACCCACGGCCAAATCCGGACGCTGCAGTCCTTCGCCGCTCCCGACATAAATGATATGCGGATCTGACGGAGCGACCGCGAGGGCGCCCACCGAACCACTGCTTCCGGCCTCGTCAAAAATTGGAATCCAAGTATTCCCGGAATCCGTGGTCTTCCACACGCCGCCGTTCACTGCGGCCATGTAGAAAAGATTCGTCTGCCCGGCAACGCCAGTGATGGCCACGGTTCGTCCGCCCCGGAACGGCCCAATGCAGCGCCAGCGCATCTCTTGAAACAACTTCTGGTCGTAGGATTGCGCGTTCGTGGAAAGACACTGGATTGCAAACAGCGCCAACACCGTTGATATTATGCCCAGCGCACCTCGGATCATTCATGCCCTCCCAAAACTTTTAAGCATAACCGGCTCATCTCGATCGGGCAAAGCAGAACCGGGCATCGCCGAACACACCGCGCCCCAGAGTCTCTGATTGCAATCGGAGTCCTTGAAAAACCATCTTTCGTTTGGCTTTTTTCTGTGCAGCTGCTCGTTCGGGCGCAAACCCTATCTCTTGGCTCGATCCTTGATTTGTTTGGCCAGCTTTTCAATGTCCTGAGCACGCCTCAGTACGGCGGTGTTCAAGACTGTGTTCCCGTTCACACTGTCCACTTCGTCCTTCAATTCCGTCGCCAGCGCATACAGCCGCTGCACCGCTAGCCGGAGCTCTATTTGATTTTGAACGTCGACGTTCTGTTTGTCGTTATCGTTCGTTACCTGCTGCCCGCTCAGCCTCCGAAGTGCGTTGTCTTCGGACGGCGCGTTCGGCGAAGGCTTGGGCTGCGGCGACGCGCGCTGCCAGGCTTCCATCCAAATCGGCCTCGCAAGCAACGTCCCACTGAGAAAACAAATCATGACTCCCATTTTCCAAGGCGCATATTTCATTAGACCTCCCTCTTGAGCGACTCCGCCCAATACGGCCTTCTTAAGTTCTGTTATACACCCCAAACAGCGCGCCGCGACTACGACGGCAACTGGTCTTCGCTCTTTGTCAATTTCCCTTTTTGTTTTTTGCTCGAACCGGACGCCGTGGCCGCTGTTTTGCGGAGACGCCTCTTGAATCAACTTGCGCACATAGGGATCGTCCAGCGTCGCCGCACCGTCAAGATTGAACTTGATGTGCCGGACGACCCTCCCGCTCCCTTGCAGGCGCTTTTCGGGACCGGGTAAGCCCTTGCCCTGCAAGAAACAAAGCGTCACCAAACGAGGCATCACCGCGATGGAAAGAATCGCTTCGCTGGGCCGCATACCGGGACAAAATCCCACCACCAACCCATTGTAGTTGTCGTACACCATCTCTACTGCGTTAGGCACCAGTTTGCGCAGCTTGGCCAGCGATTTTTTCGTTTGCGCCGCCACCGTCGGTTGGTATTTGCTGAGAAACTTTTCCAACTGCTGCTGCGTGGTCATGGCCTCCTCGCGTGCGGCGCAATTGACCGCAACGGCTTATTTTTCGCCTGCCTGAGGCGCCGGTTCACTGGTGTCCTGCGGCAAGGTTGCCGGCGCCAGATCGCCCTTCACGTAGTGTCCGTACCAGGCCAGATACCTTTTCAGCCGGTCTTCGATATGCGACGGCACCGTGAATTCGTGATACTCGTTCGGATATACGACCAGCTGAGTATCGCGCCCCAACGCTTTTAACCCCTGATACATCTGCTCGCCGCCCAAAATCGGCACGTTCCAGTCAATGTTTCCGCCCATGAACATGGCCGGCGTGGTGATGTCCTTCACCCGATAGAATGGCGCAACCTTGTTCCACACTTCCTGCTTCTCCCATGGATACCCGAGTTCCGTGACGTAGTCCTTTTGGTATTGATCGTGGCCATAGAGGCTGGTGAATTCCGCGGCCCCCGCTCCAGAAATCGCGGCCTTGAACCGCCTGGTCTGCCCAATAATAAAGTCGGTAGAAATTCCACCGTAAGACCAGCCTCCCACGCCAAGTTTGTCCGGGTCCGCGATTCCCTGCGCGATGGCATAGTCCACCATTGCCATGTCGTCCTGAAAATCCTTGTCGCCCCAATCGGCCCAAATCGCTTTGCAATAGTCCTGCCCATAGCCGGTTGACCCGCGCGGATTCGGAAACAGCACTGCGTAGCCATTGGCGGCCAATAGTTGTGGCAGATGACCGAACTCCGCGTAATAGGCCCACACCGGCCCGCCGTGCGGCCGCAGGATCGTTGGGTATCTTTTGCCCGCTACATAATCGAGCGGCTTATACAGATAGCCGGACACGATGGTGCCATCCTGGCTTTTGAACTTGACGTATTCGCCTTGCACCAACTTCAACTCCGCCAACACCGCGTCATTGGCATGTGTGATGCGCGTCAGCTTGCCGCGCGGTACCGTGTAAATCTCGTTCGGACGATCCAGGGTCGTAATCTGCGCCGCAATTTCGCCGGCCTTCGACAGCGAATAGTCGTACAGCATGAGCCGCCCGCCAATCAGACGCGTCACCTTCATGGTGGCGATCTCGATCAGGCACAGATTCTGTGTGCCATCGTCGTCCGCGATGAAGTAAATCGACTTGCCATCGGGAGCGAATTTGGGCTGCGTGGCCATGCGGTCGAGTTCCAGCGTGAGAACTTTGGCCCCGCCAGGTTTTCCACCAGGTTCCGGCACCGCAACCACAGCGATGTGCTTCGTCCCGTACTCCATCAGGCTGGGATCGAGCTGGCTGGAGTACGCAATCCATTTGCCGTCCGGCGACCACGCGGCTTCATGATCCTCTCCAGGGTTACTGGTGATCCGAGTCAAATGAGCGCCCTTATCCTTGTTGTCCGCACCCACCGTCCAGATATCGGAGTTGTAGGTGCGGTCAGGATCAGGCTCCGATCGATTGCTGGTAAAAGCCAGACGCGTGCCGTCTGGCGACCAGGCCGGTTGATCATCGTCGTAGTCGCCCGAAGTCACCTGCGCCAGCGACTTGGCAACGACATCAAACACATAAAGGTGCGTGCGCCTCCGATCCAGATATCCGACGGTGTCGCGCTTGAATTGCAACCGGTCCACCACCCACGGCTTCTCGGTCTTGGTCTTCTTTTCTTTCGTTCCGCTTTCCTTAACTTTGTCTTTGCTCTTGGCTTCTGCAAGCTCCTCGGGTTTGGCATCGCGCAACACCAGAACCAACCGCTTGCTTTCCGGAGCCCACGCAAAGTCTTCGACGTTCTGCGGTGTGTCGGTCAGCTTCTGGGCTTCTCCTCCCAGCCGGTTCAACAGCCACACCTGTGATTTCCCCTCGTTGCGGGCGGAGAGAAACGCCAGGTACTTGCCGTCCGGGCTCCAGCGCGGGTGCGATGACGAAATATCTTCGGCCGTCAGGGCGATGGCATCGCCCCCGGCCGCAGGCACCATCCAGATACGCTCCTCATTTTTGTCTTCCTCGCGATTCGCCGTGCCCATGGTGTAAGCCACCCACTGCCCGTCCGGGCTCATCTGCGGATCGTGCAAGTCCCGGAAGGCAAACGCGTCAGCGACAGTGACGGCCCGCGGCGTTGCACCGGACCGCTGGCCTTGCGCCCCGACACCGCCAACCGCGGCGACGACAACCATCCCTGCCACCAACCGAAAGAACAAATTCATATGAGGGAGTCTCCAAAACGGAAAAAGTGCGTGCCACAAACGCGCGCAGTTTAGCACAGCCTGACCGGTTTCCTCCGCACGACGTCGCGGCGAAAATCGTCGCTGCACTTCACCGCCAGGAGACGGAAAAAATATTCGATCGGATGCATTTTCTTGTTGCACGCGGGTGCAGACCCTGTATGCTTCAAAAGCGAACCCGTAAAAATTCCCGCAACGCCGGCCACGAGACTCGCTTAGGAGGACAACGGTACAAATTGAGCAGCATATCGGTTCCCGCCAACTTTCCTTCCCGCCTCATCGCAACAGCGAAAAGAAAAACGGCTAAGCTCACGCTCTGGCCTCTGGTGGCGGCTACTTTCTTTATGGTTTCCGGCGGCACTTACGGGACAGAAGAGATCATCCACGGCGCGGGCTACGGCCGCGGGATTCTGATTCTGTTGTTCCTGCCGATTTTCTGGAGCCTGCCGACCGCCTTCATGATCGGTGAACTTTCCAGCGCGCTTCCCCAAGAAGGCGGCTACTACGCGTGGGTTCGCCGCGGCCTGGGAAATTTCTGGGGCTTCCAGGAGGCTTGGCTTTCGCTGGCCGCCAGCATTTTTGACATGGCGATTTACCCGACGCTTTTCGTTTTCTACCTGAAACAGGTAGCGCCCTGGTTTGGCCAAGGCCATCACGGCATCCTGGCCGGTCTTTTGGTAATTGCCGGATGCACCGTCTTGAATCTCGCTGGTATCCGCGTTGTGGGAATCACCTCGTTGTGGCTATTCTTCCTGCTTTCGTTGCCTTTTGCATTGGTGGTGGTAATGGCACCGCTGAAAGTCGCGGCGTTCGGAGCGCCGCACGCCGCTGCCGCCGGCACCAGTCTCGGTTTGCTCGGTGGAGTTCTCGTCGCGATGTGGAACTACATGGGCTGGGACAACGCTTCCACCATCGCGCAGGAAGTCGAACGCCCGCAGCGCACCTACCCCAAGGCCATGATCGCCGCAGTCGTTCTGGTCTCCCTTACATACGTCCTTCCGTTCGTGGCAGTTTACTTCACCGGAGTCCCCGCTTCCACTTTCGCTGGGGACGGCTCCTGGGCCACCATCGGTGGCCTGCTCGGCGGGAAATTGCTTGGCATCGAGTGGTTGCGTTTCCTGATCGTGCTTGGCGGAATGATGAGTGCCTTCGGTATGTTCAACGCGCTGGTGATGAGTTACTCGCGCTTGCCTCTGGCCATGGCGCGAGAAGGCATGCTGCCAGAAATCTTTGCCAAAACCGGCCGCCGCACCGGCACGCCCTGGGTGGCGATCATCGTTTTGGCCAGCGGATGGGCGCTGTGCCTGGGACTCGGTTTCCAGCGCTTGATTACTCTGGACATCATGCTCTATGGCGTCAGCCTGATGCTCGAATTCGTTACCCTGGTCGTGCTGCGCATTCGCGAGCCAGAATTGAAGCGCGAATTTCGCGTCCCGGGCGGGTTGCCCGGCGCAATTCTTGCCGGAGCATTTCCTCTGGCATTGCTGGTTCTGGCCGTCCTGAAGAGTCAGTCGGAAGCGGTGTTGGGAATGAACGGTCTGCTTTTCGGAGCGCTGATCATCGGCTCGGGCGTCCTGACCTATGGCGCCACTCGCAGGCTCCGCACCAGCGCTCGCCGCGCACCCGCTGAGGCTATCGAAGCCACCTGACGTTTTGCCGTTTCACATCGATTTCAAACGCTGGGGGCAAGCCTCTCAAGCGTTTTTTTTTGCCGCGACTTTTCCCGCGCTGTGGTGTTTGTAGTTTTGTGCTCGCCGATATAGAGGAAGGGTCAGACAATGAAATCAAATACCGTTCTAAATAGAATATTGGGCGTCGCGGGGCTGTTGCTGCTGGGCACGTTCGCTCCCACCGCATTCGCTCAAAGCGCAACCCAAGACCAAACCGCCCCGCCAGCGGCTTCCGAGCCCGCCCCTCGCGCCCACCAGCGCGACGCAGATCGCTATGCAGGCTTGAATCTCAGCGACGATCAGAAGGCACAGATAAAGAAAATTCAACAGGAAGCAAAGGGCAAGGCCGACGCCATCATGTCGGATAGTTCGCTCTCTGACCTGCAAAAGAAAGCCAAAATAAAACAAATTCATCGCGCGGCCAGGGAGCACGCGCATAACGTGCTCACGCCTGAACAGCGCGAACAACTGAATGCGAATAGCCGCGAACGGCACTCGGAGCGCCCCGCTTCTCCGTCCATGTGAATGACGATGCCCTGAGGGGCCAGGCCGTCCCTTTTTAGCGGCGCGGGGCCGTTCACGAAACGCAACATTCCGAGTGAATTTGCTATTCTCACTGTTGTGCATATTTCGAACGGCCTCTTGACTCGAATTGTTTTTCTTTCGTCGGTGATAGCACTGCTCGCGAGTGCTCCGTTTTTCGTTTCGAACGCGAAGTCGCCGCGACAGTCCACGGCGGCACCGGCGGCGACAACGCAGCAGCCGTTCGCCCCGATTACCACTCCGCCCTACCCCACCATTCAAGTGCCTCCGCAGCGAACCGCACTCAACATGGTCGTGCTCGACCCCGCGCATGGCGGAACCGACCCCGGTGCACGTGGCGCGCAGGGCATTCGCGAGAGCGATCTGGTGCTGGACTTAGCGGCTCAGGTACGCCGCGCGCTCGAAGCGCAAGGCTTTCAAGTACTGCAAACGCGAAGCGGCAACGAAAATCCATCCTTCGACGACCGCTCTACGCTGGCCAACGCGCAGCGCGGCGCCGTATTCGTAACCTTGCACATTTCTTCCACCGGGCTCCCAGGCACCGTCCGCGTTTACTCCATTCCAGAAAGCAACGCGGCCTCAGCCGTGGCCGGAATCCTCAGTTGGAACCACGCACAGGCGCCCTTTGCTACGCTGAGCCGAAAGTTTGCCGACGCCGTGCAAGGTCAGCTTGCACAGCGGTTCAAAGGCTCGCCAAGTAATTCGCAGACCGCTTCCATTCGGCAATTGCGCACCACCGCCGCACCGGCCATCGCCGTTGAGCTTTGCAGCGTCAGCGTTCAGGATCGAACGGGTCTTGACCGCATGATGCCCGCCGCGGGCGACGCCATCGCGCGCGGCGTTGTCGCGTTTCGTCCCTCATACGTGTTGCCCGGCGAAGCAGGGCCGCACCCATGAACGGCAACTGGCGCACCTGGGTGCTGGTGTTACTGGGAATTGCGGTGGTCATCGCCGCAATCTACCTCCCCGTTCTCCGGCGTCGTGTCAAGGTGACCGCGAAAGTTCCGCAGCCTACAGAAGAACAGGCCCGCCGCGAGCTGACGCAAGCCGTTTCGCAGAGTCCGCTGGATCCGGTGGTAAAGGCCAGAATGTTTTGGATGTCCAGCGAAGACGAAAGCGCATTGGCCCCGGTGGCGATAGACTTGGCGCTATCGAAAGATCCCGTGTTGCGCGCAAAGCAGACGCTGAATACTTTGCTGGCCGGACCTGTGGATTCCGACCTGCGAACCTTGCCGCCCGACGCGGCACTTCTGGCCTTTTATCTGTTGCCTGACGGTACCGCGGTGGCCGATTTTTCCGAAGCTCTGGCCACCTCGACTCCCTCCGGCATTCAAAGCGAGCAGCTTGCCGTCAATTCTATTGCGCGCACGCTTGAGGCCAACGTCCCGCAGGTGAAACGCTTGAAAATTCTGATTCACGGGCAGGAACTGGACACCCTCGCAGGCCACGTGGACTTGACGCAAATGTTCATCGTGGACAGCAAAGCGGCACAGCAAGGCGCGCTTTCTCTCGATCTTCCGGTCAGGACTACGATTCCCGCAGCGATGGCGCCGGCCAACAGCGCTTCGGCCAGCCAACGTCGTTGACACCCGATTCGGGTCCCGGCACACTGACGCAGCGAGCTTGCTTGCAGGAGGACCGTTGAGACCAGACGGACGCGGCGCGGATCAGATGCGGGCGCTAAAGATTACGCCGGACTTTATCTCCACGGCCGAAGGCAGTGTGCTGATCGAACTCGGCAACGTGTTCTTTATGGCGGGGCTCGAGCAGCGACGCTGCTTCCGGATGGGCTTTTCGGCGATCAAGCCCGAGCAGATCGACGCGGGCGTGCAGGTGCTCGCGGAAGTGATGCGCGAGACCTGCGCCTCGCAGGAGCACTGAACGATCTTTCCCGCTGGCCCAGGCGAATCCGTCCAACTGGAACTACCGCCGCGCGCGCGGCTTACCTAACGTGTCGACAGTGCCATCGCACGCATTGCGCAACGCTGTGCGGCGATCCGGCGATTCCACTGGAGACACGGTATGCCCGACACGCTCAACCATGCGCCGGCCGTTACGGCCGGCACGCTCGCCGCTTTTTCCGATGCCTTCAACCGTCACGACGCCGCTGCGCTGATGGACTTCATGACCGACGACTGCGTGTTCGA
>Ga0126381_100007391_pt1 | contig 12226 bp, 11 predicted proteins | sample PanSoiMetPlot_28_FD_96465 | JGI IMG/M metagenome (GOLD analysis project Ga0126381, IMG submission 96465) | Tropical forest soil microbial communities from Panama - MetaG Plot_28 | ecosystem: Environmental > Terrestrial > Soil > Tropical forest > Bulk soil | place: Panama | collected 2016-02-17
ACGGCCGCTATCGTCGCTGTCGTCCGGGGCGGTCACGTCCTGGCCCGATCGACTGCTGAAGGAGACCTGATGGACGTCAACCGCAAGCCCCACGAGTCGACTCCCGGCCCCGAGGCGTGGTTCACCGGCCGTGTCTGGATGGACACCATCGGCGCGACCGGTCATGTCAACGTGCGTTCCGTGCACTTCAGCCCCGGTGCGCGCACCGCGTGGCACAACCATCAGGACGGCCAGGTCCTGCACGTCACCGAGGGCGCCGGGCTGGTTCAGTCCCGCGGCGGCGATCGCGAGGAGATCCGGGCGGGCGACACGGTGACCGCGGCACCCGGCGAATGGCACTGGCACGGCGCGGGCCCTGGCACGTTCATGAGTCACTTCGCCATCTCTGATGGAACGACAGAATGGGCCGAGCCCGTCACCGACGACGAATACCAGGGCTGACCGGCGCCGGGTTACGATGCGCCTATGCGGCGCGAAATCTTCACCGAAGAACACGAGGCGTTCCGTGACATGGTGCGGGCCTTCATCACGAAGGAGATCACGCCGCACTGGGCCCAGTGGGAACAGGACCGGATGGTCTCCCGCGACGCCTGGCTGGCCGCCGGGCGGGCCGGGCTGCTCGGCATCCACGTGGAAGAGAAGTACGGCGGCGGCGGTAACCAGGACTACCGCTTCTACGTGATCTTCAACGAGGAGCTGGCCCGGGCCGGGGCGAACGGCCCCGGTTTCACCGTGCACAACGACATGATCGGCCCGTACCTGGACCGCCTGTGCACACCGGAACAGAAGGAACGCTGGCTCCCCGGCTATTGCTCGGGCCAGCTCGTAGCAGCGATCGCGATGAGTGAGCCAGGGGCGGGCAGTGACCTCCAGGGGATTCGAAGCACCGCCGTCCGTTCTGGAGATGCTTATGTCCTGAACGGACAGAAGACGTTCATATCCAACGGCCAGCTGTCCGACCTGGTGATTGTCGTGGCACGGACGGATCCGGCGGCGGGGCACCGGGGGATCAGCCTGCTGATGGTCGAGCGCGGTATGCCGGGGTTCGAACGCGGGCGGAATCTGGACAAGATCGGCATGCATGCCCAGGACACGTCGGAGCTGTTCTTCAACGACGTCCGGGTGCCGGCCGGGAACCTGCTGGGGGAGGAGGGCGGCGGGTTCGTCGCCCTGATGCAGAACCTGCCCCGCGAGCGGATCACGATCGGGGTCACCGCGCTGGCCGGCGCGGAGAAGGTGTTCGAGGACACGCTGGAGTACTGCAAGCAGCGGCAGGCCTTCGGGCAGCCGATCGGCACGTTCCAGCACAGCAAGTTCGTGCTGGCCGAGATCGCGACTGAGCTGGCGGTGGCGCGCGCGTTCACCGACCGCGCGATCACCGAGCACTGCGCCGGCCGACTGAGCACCGAAGAGGCCTCGATGGTCAAGTGGTGGAACACCGAGCTGTGCAACCGGGTCGCCGACCGCTGCGTGCAACTGCACGGCGGTTACGGCTTCATGCGCGAGTACTCGGTAGCCCGGGCCTGGGCAGACAGCCGGGCGCAGTCCATCTACGGCGGCACCACCGAGATCATGAAGGAGATCATCGGCCGGTCACTGGGACTCCAGGCCTGAGCCGGGACTCTATGAAGTCAGTGGTACGAGGTTCTAGTTGTCATCGCGCTAAAGCCGGAACGGGATCAGCGCCGTGACCAGGGTCTGGCCGCACTCCGGACTGTCCACGCTGAGCGTGCCGTCTACGGAACGGACGTAGTTGGTCGCGCCGGCTAGAGCTCTTCTCCGCTTGGGCGTGGCTCTGCCCGCGGTGTCGTCATAGCTGACCCGGAGGAGCAGGGACTGGTCGTGTTGTGCGATCTCCATGCAGGCACTGCTGGCCCCATGTTCGCGGATGTCGGCGAGCAGCTCACAAGCGCAGAAGTAGGCGACCGTCTCGATGCGGGCGGACGGCCGATCCGTTATGCCGACACGCAGGTCGATCGGCACGGGGCTATGAGCGGCCAGCGAGTCAATCGCCGGGGCTAGGCCGCCGGCGAGGGCGGGCGGCCGGATGCCACGCCCTAGATCACGGAGTTCGGCGATGACCTGCATCGCGTCGTGGTGGGCCGCGTCAAGCAGTTCGCGCGCCGCGTCGGCACCAGGCCCGGTCGCCGAGGCCATCTGCTCCCGCATAACGGAAAGCCGCATCGTCATCGTCACGACGCGGTCCTGCGCCCCGTTATGCAGATGCCGTTCGATGCGGCAGAGCATGGCGGAGAAGTCCTCGATCAGGCGGAGCCTGGCCGCGGAGTCTTCGATCACCTGCCTGGCGGCCCGGTCCAGGCGCGGCCGGAGCAGCAGCCTGCTGACCGTCATCGTCGCCCGCACCGCCCACAGTACGACGAAAACTAGGGCGGCTCCCACGATGAGGCGCAGCGCGTCCGTGGGCGGCGCTCTGTGCATCGTCGTCGCTATGATCGCGAGGCCCATCGCGCCGCCCACCAGTGGACCTGTCACCGTACCAGCCAGCTCGGCACGGACGCGGTGGGTAAATGGAGAATCCGATACTCGTTGGTAAGCCCGCTGCCCCGACGTGTCCGCGGGCGTACGTTTACTCCGCAAGCTGATCATTTGCATCGTCTATCGCCGCACCTTTGGTTTCAAACGGTGACCGCTCGACTGCGCTGACCACCTTCCCGTACCAGGAAAGACGGCGTCCAAACCGGTATTTTAGGCAATAATGCCGCGATTAACGTGGTCTTCCGGCGACACCTCCAGCGCGGCGCTGTCTCACGGGCAAAGGTAACGCAGGACGGCAAGGCCGCGTCGGTAGCCGGCGGCAGAAGAGGAAAGACCCAGCTTGCGAAGAGCGTCAGTCGCATGCCTTTCCACCGCGGCGACCGAGATATCGAGGATCTGCGCGATCACGGAGCTGGAGCGACCTTCGGCTATGAGCGCCACCACCTCCCGTTCTGCTTCGGTCAGCGTCGCGAGTTCGTCATCGTGACCGCTTGCGGTAAGCAATCGGGATACAACCTCCGGATCGAGCACTGTGCCACCATCAGCCACCCGGATAACGGCGTCGATGAATTCCCTGGCGTCCGCGGCGCGCTCCTTGAGCAGGTAGCCGGTACCGCTCTCCCGCGTGCCGAGCAATTTGATGGCGGCTCCGGTATCGATGTACCGCGAGAGCACTAGCACGCCCAGCTCGGGATGGTCCCGGCCAAGCGATACGGCGGCCCGGAGTCCCTCGTCGGTGTGCGCCGGCGGTAGCCCTACGTCGACGATGACGACATCCGGCTCATGCTGCCGCACCGCCGCGTAGAGCGCCTCGGCGTCCGCTACCGCCGCCTCAACATGATGTCCTTTGATCTTCAGCAACCACACTATTCCCTCGCGTAGCACGGCCGAGTCCTCGGCGATCACGGCGCGGATGGAACGCGATTCCGTCGGCGGCGCGTCGCCCGTGCCGATGGCGTTGACGACCAGATCGCTCGGCAGCAGCCCCGGATCGCCTGCCTGGATACGCCGGCGCAGCTCCTGGAGTTCCGGACTCGGTTTCGTGTCGAGCATGTCGCGGATGTGCGTCTCCGCCCGCTGGTAGGAGGCGAAGGCCTGGGAACGCTGTCCGCTGCGGTAAAGGGCCAGCATGAGCAGCCCGGTTATGGTTTCGTCGGCCGGCCGTTCTGTTTGCATTCCGGCCAGCTCGGCGATGACCTCGCTGTGCCGCCCCAGGTCCAGCTCGGCCCGGATGCTGAGCACGTTCGCCGCGACCCGCTCCTCGGCGAGCTGGTTGCGGAAAAGCTCAGCCCACCGGCCGGACAGGCCAGCCAGCGCGGGGCCGCGCCAGAGGGCTAGGGCGTCGCGCAGCAAGGCGGCGCCGTCCTCCTGACGACCGCCGCCGACCTTTTCCCGGCCATGCGCGACGAGCCGCCGAAAACGGTGCAAATCGACCTGATTAGGGTCAACGGGAATCACGTAGCCGTCATCCCGGAAGATCAGTCGCACGTCGTAGGGTGCCAAGGCCGCTCGGAGCCAGCCGATGTACTTGTATCGCACTGCCGGGCCGGGCGGGTTCTCCCCCCACACCCGTTCGCTCAGTGTCTCATTGGTGACCAGCTCACCGGGGTCGCGCAGTAATGCAGCCAGCACACAACGGACCTTAGCGGACTCGGCTTTCCCCAAGTTCACGCGTCGATCGGCGTCCCATGCCCCAACCGGCCCAAGCATGCGGAACTGCATAGCGAGCCCTCCCCTTCTCGCTGGCCGACGCCGGTGCTCCCCGAGCCCGGCGCTCGGCATAGATGGATTATTGCATGCGGGCATAGGCGGCAGTATCCGTCTGATCTCCCTTGAATCCCGGGGTATAGCTCAAATTCCAGCCATAGTTCCAGTCTCGCTTCACCCTGCCGTTCCATGCGTGGGTGGGAGATTCTACTGGTCATTCGCGTGGTGGTGAGGCTTTCCCAGAAGAGGCAGGGGCGTGAGCAGCGTGACCTCGAACGCATCAACCTTGACCGGTATGCAGACGGATCTGTCCGCTAGCCGGGCAGGCCCTGTCGCCGAGGGGCAGCAGAGAGGCATCGGTGTAATCGATTTCCGGGTGCTCGGGCCGGTGGAAACCCGGTGCGACGGCCAGAGCCTTCCCCTGGCCGGCACGCGCCAGCTCGCGGTCCTTGCCGCCCTGGCCCTCAACGTGGGCAGGGTCGTAACGGTGGCACGCCTGGCCCGGGCGGTCTGGGATGGCGCGCCGCCACCAACGCAGCGCGCGCAGATCCAGGCCTCGATCGTCCGGCTCCGGCGCTGCCTGCCAGGCATGATTCTTACCGCGGGACAGGGTTACCGGCTCGTGGCCGCCAGCGGGCAGGTGGACGCCATGGTGTTCCGCGGCCTCGCCCGGCAGGCCCGGGAGGCCGCGCGGAACCAGCGCCCGGCTCAGGCCGCCGCCCTGTTCAAGTCGGCCCTCAGGCTCTGGCGGGGCAAGGCGCTTGACGGCACTACCGGGCTCGCCGCGGACGCCGCCGAGCTGGAGGCACGGCGGGTGGCCGCCGTGGCAGGCCTGTTCGCGGCCGAACTCGGCGTCGGCCGTCATGCGCATGTCGTACCCGACCTCTATAAGCATGTGACGACGCTGCCCTGCCATGAGCCGCTGCGCAGCCTGCTGATGCTCGCGCTGTATCGCTGCGGCCGGGAAGCCGAGGCGCTGATGGCATACCGCGACGGCTGCCGCGTGCTCGCCGAGCATATGGACTCCGAACCTGGCTCCGGGCTCCGCCGTCTCGCCCGGGCTATAAGAGTCAGAGACCCGGAGCTCAATACGCCGTCGTCGATGACCTGGTGAGAGCATGCCACGGTTCGGGATTCTCGGCGCGCTGAACATGTGCAATGCGGCCGGTTCCGCCGTTCCTCTCAGCAGCGACAGGTGCAGGACACTGCTCGCCCTGCTGTTGCTGCGGCGAGATGAAATCTGCTCCACCGGAGAGCTGACGGCTGGCATCTGGGGCGAGCAAGCGCCATGCTCCGCCCGTAAGAACCTGCAGACGTACGTCTGGCGGCTACGGCGTCTGCTCGGAGATGTCGGCGCCGCACAGCTGGAGCACCGCAGGACCGGGTACATCCTGAGCGTCACCACCGGAGAAGTCGACCTGGACCAGTTTGAATATCGCGCCGCGGTTGGCGAGCGGCTGCTGGCGGCGGGCGGCGCCGAAGATGCGTCCGCGATGCTCGGCAAGGCGCTGCGCCTGTGGCGCGGACAGCCGCTCAGCGATGTGCTCTTCGGCGAGCGGCCTGAAGGTGAGCTGGTCAGGCTGGCCGAACGGCGGCTGACGGTGCTGGAGAACCGGGTCGAGGCCGATCTGGCCTGCGGTCGCGGCGTGCAGGTAATAGCTGAGCTCAGAAAGCTGGCCGCGGAAAATCCGTACCGCGAACGGCTGCACCTCCAGCTCATGCGCGCGCTCAGTCAGTGCGACCGCCAGGTCGAGGCACTCAGCGTCTTCAGCGACATCCGGAGCCTTCTCCAGCGCGAGTTCGGCCTGGATCCGGGACCCGCTCTCCAGCACATCCGGAGCGAGATCCTCGGCAAGTGATTTCGCTGTGACGTGCGCTTATTCAGCGCGTATACCGCCAAGAGAGATTCATGTACCAGACAGACAGCGTCGGCCCCAAAGATCGTATACGACCATAGGCGTCTTGAAGGAGGCTTCCGTGACCGCCCTCCGAAGCGGATCTCCTGCACCATTTTTGTCCATGAGCGCGTTGTCCCGGCTAGCCGACCGGCACCGGGTACCTGGCGCACAGCTCGGCCGACGGAGTGCACGGTTGATGCGCTGTCGTGCCGGGTGGCGGGGTCCGGGCCGGTGATCGGCCGGCCGCTGTCGAATATGCGGGCTTACATCCTTGATGGCCGGCTGGAGCCGGTGCCGCCGGGGGTGGCCGGTGAGCTGTACATGGCCGGGACGCAGCTGGCGCGGGGTTACCTGAACCGTCAGGGGCTGACCGCGGCGCGGTTCCTGGCCTGCCCGTTCGGGCCGCCGGGCGGGCGGATATACCGTACCGGCGACCTGGCCCGCTGGACCGGTGCCGGCGTGGTGGAATACCTGGGCCGCGCTGATGAGCAGGTCAAGATCCGCGGGTTCCGGATCGAACCCGGCGAGGTGGAGGCGGCCCTGCTGCGCCATCCCGCGATCGCTGAGGCCGTGGTCACGGCGCGGGAGGACCAGCCCGGCACCAGGCGGCTGGTGGCCTACGTGGTGCCCGCGGGGGACCAGCCCGCCGGCCCGGGGGAGCTGCGCGCTTACCTGGCCGCCACTCTGCCCGACTATATGATCCCGTCCGCCTTCGTCGCCCTCGGCGAGCTTCCGGTCACCCCGAGCGGCAAGCTGGACCGGCAGGCCTTGCCGGCGGCCCCTCCAGCCACTCCTGCGACCACGGTCGGCTACACCCCACCGCGCACCGATACCGAGCGCAGGCTCGCCGCCGTCTGGGCCGACGTCCTCGGTCTCGACGAGGTTGGTATCCATGACAACTTCTTCGAGCTCGGCGGCGACTCCATCCTCAGCATTCAAACCGTGTCTCGTGCGCGCCAAGAGGGGCTGAGCTACACCCCCAAGGATCTCTTCCTGTATCAGACCATCGCCGATCTGGCGCCGCATGTCGCCGGGCCAGCCACCCGCGAAGATAGCGGCCATCAGCCGGTAGTGGGCCCTGTCTGGCTGACCCCGATCCAGCGCCTGCGGATGCGGTTCGAGCTGGCCGACGGCGAGTGGCAGGGACGGTGCGCACCCGTCGGCCCAGCGGACATTGCCGACCGCCGTGATCTGCCGGATGGCGATCTCGCCACGCAGACCGTCCTGATGGAAAAGGTGGCCGACGAGGTCCACGCGAGTTTCGATATCGAACGCGGCCCGTTGTTGAAGGCGGTCCTGTTCACGCCGAGGGAGGGACGGCCACGTTACCTGTTCCTAGCGGTGCACCACTTGGTGATCGACGCCGTCTCCTGGCACATTCTGCTCGACGACCTGGAACTGGGCTATCGCCAGGCCGCGTCCGGCCAGCCGGTCGATCTGGGTTCCGCCACCACCTCATATCAGGATTGGGCCAGGCGGCTGGGTGAGTACGCGGCCGCGGGGAAACTGGACGACGAGCTGGATTACTGGGTCGGGGCCTTGGATGAGTCCGCGTCGCTGCCCGCGGACCGCCGCATGCCGGCGCGCGCCTTCCGGGGCGAGCAGAGCCGGTCCGGGCGGTGCCAGTCCGGCTTGGCGCCGAGGAAACCGGCACTCTCTTGCGCCGGGCACCCACGATTCCTCAGCTGGCCTGGCCGCCGTGATCGGCGTGTCCGCGGCCCTGTTCACCCCGGCGGAGAACGCCTCACTGCCGGATATCGTTCCGGACGAGCAGGTTCGGTCGGCATTGGCGATGAACGCCGCACGGGCGTCCCTGGCGCGTCTCGGCGGCACCGGAGTCGGTGGCTTCCTCTACGCGATCGGCCGGGTGGTGCCGTTCGCCGTCGACACGGTGAGCCACTGCCTGGCGTTTTTCGCTCTCTCGTTTGTGCGCCTGCCGCCACGCGAGGTCCAGCGCCAGCCGATCCGCAGACTGCACCGGGAGATGGCCGAAGGCATGCGCTGGGTATGGGAGGAGCGGACAATCCGGGTGACGAGCCTGTGCGCGGTCGTCCTGAACCTCTTCTTCAGTGCTTTCTACATCATCCTCATCGTGCTCGCTCACCGCAGAGGCATTCCCCCCGGCGAGATTGGCGTAATGGTGGCGATGCTGGGTGCGGGCGGCCTTGTCGGCGCTCTGCTCGCACCGTCCCTGGCCGAAAAGATCAGCCCGTTTGTTTCTATTGCCTCGGTGTTCTGGATACTGTCGGTGCTCAGCCCGGCCGCGGTCTTCATCCACAACGGATATCTGCTGGGCGTGCTGATCTTTGCCATGGCGCTAATGCCGCCGACCGCGAACGCCACGATCACGGCCAGGCAGCTCCTGATGACGCCGGATGGGCTTGCGGGGCCGGCTCAGCGGGGCACTTGGCCTCACGACCGGGGCCGCGGGGGCGGTGGGCCCGATGCTGGGCGGTGTGCTGGTCGGGTCCGTCTCAGGAAACGATGCGGTCCTTATCTGCGCGGCTGGCATGGCGGCTATCACGGTGCTGGTCACGGCGAACCCGACACTGCGCCGGTTTCCCCGGAGCGTGAAGCCGGCAGATGGCCAAGTGGCCGTCGCCGTTGGCGTATCAGAGCCACAACAGAACTAGCAATCCGCACCGAGAGGAGAAACGAAATGGACGACGACGCGAGGTACGAGGTACTGCGCAATGACGAGGACCAGTACTCGCTCTGGCTGGCCGGCCACGAAATCCCGGCAGGCTGGTACCAGGTCGGCAAAGAGGGAACTAAGGATGAATGCTCGGCGTACGTCGATGAGGTGTGGACCGACATGCGTCCGCGCAGCCTGCGTGAGCGGATGGACGCTGAGGCACGCCCGTGATCGGGACGCAAGACGGCCGCATCGACCTCGCCACCCAGTGGGTGGTCGATGACGGGCTCGGCGGGAGCTCAGATGCGCATCGGCAGCTATTCTGCTTTCCGCACGCTGGCGGAGGCCCGGCCTTTTTCCGTTCCTGGCGCGACCAGCTGGCGCCGGAGATCGCCGTACGCCGGGTGCTGCTTCCCGGGCGCGAGTGGCGGATCGAAGAGTCACCGTTCCGGCACATAACTGAGCTTCTGGGGCCGCTGTGCGCTGCGCTGGAGCCGCACCTGGACCAGCCCTACGCACTGTTCGGGCACAGCATGGGCGCGATAGTGGCATACGAGGTGGCCCGCTGGTTCTCCCGTTGTTCCCAGGGCGGCCCTCGGTGCCTGATCGTGTCCGGGCGCCGGGCACCGGGACTGGCTCCCGGCCGCCTGCTGTCGGAGCTGCCAGACGATGAGTTCGTCGCCGAGGTCGGCCGGCTCAACGGGATACCGCCGCAGGTACTCGGCGAGTCTGGGCTGCTGGAGCTGGTGCTTCCCGCGCTGCGAGCCGACTTCGAGCTGGCCGAGACCTACCAGCCACTCCCTGGCGGCCGCCTGGACTGCCCGGTTGTCGCCTACCTGGGCACCGACGATCCGGAGGTCGATAGCGACGGGATGCTGCGCTGGCGTGAGGTGACGACCGGTGAGTTCTCGGTCCGGGCCTTCCGGGGTGACCACTTCTACCTCAAAGGGGGACGGCCCGATGTGCTCAGCGCCGTCCGTGATGATTTGCGTCCCGAGCGTTAGGAGAGTGCTCGATGAACCCCCAGCCCAGGTACTCGTTCGAGGATCGTCTCGCGCTGTGGAGTGCACAGCGCGAGACGGAACCGGTGTATTTCGACGAGAAGGTCCAGAAGTGGCGGCTGCTCGACTACGCGACTATTGCCCGGGTGCTGTCCGACCCGGCGACATTTTCCTCCGACTTTGCCGGGCTGGCTCCGGTAGCGGTCGCCGGTTCGTCCCGGGTAGACCTGTGCAGCGCACTGGCCTTCCCGCTGCCGGTCATGGTGATCTCCGAGCTGCTCGGCATACCGGCTGCGGACCGTGAAGTGTTCGAGAAATGGGCGCAGATACTGTTCAGCGACGATCAGCTCCCCGAGTCACCGACGATGGAAGAGATCGAAGCGGCGCTGGCCCAGATCGCACCGACCATCCGCGAGATGACTGGCTATATACGCGGCCATATCCAGCACCGTCGCGAGCACCCAGACGACGGCCTGACCAGCAAGCTTGTCGCGGTCGAAGTCGGCGGCGAGCGGCTGGAGGACGAGGAGATCATCGGCTTTGTCGCACTTTTGCTGGTGGCCGGGCACATCACGACGACCGCACTGATCGGTAATACGGCCCTTTGTCTCGACAGGCACCCCGAAGCCGCGGCTGCCTTGCGAGCGGATCCGGGTCGGCTGCCGACCGCGCTTGAGGAGGTGCTGCGCTGCCTGCCGCCGTTCAACGAGCTGGGCAGGCGCACCACCACCGAGGTGACCCTGAGTGGCAGGGTAATTCCGGCCGACTCGGTCGTCGCGGCTAATCTCGCTTCAGCCAACCGGGACCCGGCCCAGTTCGCCTATCCCGATGTATTCGACATCAGCCGGTCGCCGAACCCGCACCTGAGCTTCGGCCATGGCATCCACTTCTGTCTGGGTACCCCGCTGGCCCGGCTCGAAGGCAGGGTGGCGTTTGAGGAACTGTTCGGCCGGTATCAGGAAATAGCGATAGCAGCGGACGAGCCGGTCGAGTTCCAGAACGAGGCGGTCATCATCAGCGTCAAGAAGCTGATCCTCGAGATGAGCCCAGCGGGCGGCGAAACCAGCGCCGTCGCGGCGCGGATGTAGGGGGCAGGCTTGGCTATCAGCCAGGCCCGGTATCTGGGATGTTGACCTGAGATGGCGCTTTCAGCTCGAGCCCGCCAGCCGGAGCCCCGCGTTGCGCCCGCCGTGAATTCGGTGTGGTCCGAGGTGGGGGCATTGCGGCGTGTCCTGGTTCACCGGCCCGCCCGGGAGCTGGAACGCGTGGTGCCCGATGCGCTCGGTGACATGTTGTTCGACGATGTGCCGTGGCTGCCCGCGGCGCAGCGCGAGCACGATGGCTTCACCGCGGTGATGCGCGCGAACGGTGTGGACGTTTGTTACCTGGATCAGTTGCTGGTGCGAGCGGTCGCGGATCCGGCGCTGCGGGAAGAGCTGACGTCCGCGGCCATAGATCGGGCCCGGCTTGGCGATCGCTTGCACGATGATGTCGCGGATCACCTCGCCGGACTGGCTCCACAACCGCTCGTCGACAGCTTGATCGCCGGCGTCAGGCTGGCCGACCTGCCTGACGCGCCCCGTACCTTGGTGACACGCCTGGGGTCCGATTCCATGTTCATCGTGGATCCTCTGCCGAATCTGCAGTTCGTGCGCGACAGCAGCACCTGGATCGGCCGTACGGTCGCGGTGAACCGGCTCGCGAAGGCGGCTCGGGCCAGGGAGCCCGCGCAACTGGCCGTGGCGGTAAACATGCTCGGTCCCGCGGCTGTGTGGCCGACTTGCCCGCCGCGCGCTTCCCTGGAGGGTGGCGACCTCATGATCGTCAGTCCGGATTGCGTGCTGATCGGCGTCGGGGAACGAACCATGGGCGCCGCCGCCGAGGCTGTGGCTCATCGGTTGCACGAGCAGCTGGCGGTCCGGTCGGTCATTGCCGTGTCGCTGCCGCGGAGCAGGCAGACCATGCATCTCGACACCGTGATGACCATGGTCGACCGCGATACGTTCCTGGTCAGCCTCGAGCAATTGCGGCAGTGCGCGGCGTTCCGCCTGATGCCACAGGCTGACGGGATGCACGCCATACCGGTAGAGGACCTGTTCGGCGAAATCGCGCGAGCGGTCGGCCTGACAGCGGTGCGAGTGATCGCGGTCGGCGGTGACGATGATACTCAATGCCGTGAGCAATGGTCCGACGCAGCCAACGTGCTCGCCCTGCGCCCTGGCGTAGTAGTCGCCTACGACCGCAATGTGCATACCAATGAGGCCCTCGCGCGAGCCGGCATTGAGGTACTGCCGATAGCCAGTGCGGAGTTGTCCCGCGGTCGCGGCGGCCCGCATTGCCTTTCTTGTCCGCTTTCACGAGCCTGCTGAGTCTAGCGGGCCCCGCTGTCCGCGGCCGGTGCCGCCTGGGGCATGGTCGTCGGCGGGCGGGGCGGCACTATCGTCAACATCGGCATCAGAGGATGGCAGCGGACCGGGACATGACCTCGA
>Ga0126381_100007392_pt1 | contig 12226 bp, 8 predicted proteins | sample PanSoiMetPlot_28_FD_96465 | JGI IMG/M metagenome (GOLD analysis project Ga0126381, IMG submission 96465) | Tropical forest soil microbial communities from Panama - MetaG Plot_28 | ecosystem: Environmental > Terrestrial > Soil > Tropical forest > Bulk soil | place: Panama | collected 2016-02-17
AAGGCTGAGTGGGACAGCCAGCCGCCGTGGCTCCAAAACCGACCACAAGCCTGGTACGGCGAGATCAACTCAGTTGGGCCGGATGCGCCGGGCGTAATTTTGCGCGCGCTCATCGGCCTGATGCAGTGACGACCTCTCCTGACTCTTAGCATCCACATTCTCAAATCAGAGAGCTTTCATCGTGCTGCGCACCTTCCTGCAAATCACTCCCCGCAGTCCGAGCTTTCCGCTGCCGAGCCCCATCAGGCTTGAGCTGCTCTGTTAACTGGCATTTCTGACAGCTACGCTTACCCAAAACAAGACCATCCCACGGGCAGTCAGGCAAGGAGAGAGACAATGGCTGAGAGAGATGTATTTGAAAGCACGCATCGGCCGCTAGCGGCGCCTGCTTTTCTGCGACCAGTGTCTTGGGGCGCAATTTTCGCGGGGGTAGCTGCTGCCATCGCTATCCAGTTGCTCCTCAATTTGCTCGGGGCAGGAGTCGGTGCAGCGACGATCAACCCTCAATCGGGCCAGAGGTTGGCGCTCGGCGCCGCTATCTGGTTCGTTATTTCCAGCATCATTTCGCTCTTCGCTGGCGGGTGGATTGCAGGAAGGTCAGCTGGAGTTCCCAACAAGCGAGATGGTGCACTGCATGGCTTTGTGACTTGGGCATTGGCGTCACTGGTTCTGGTCTATCTGCTTTCGACGGCGGTCGGTGGCCTGCTCGGCGGAGCGGCGAGTGTACTGGGGCAAACCGCATCGCTAGCCGGCCGCGGCGCGCAAGCGGCGACTCCCACGGTGACCAACATTGTCGGACAAGCAACCGGGGTGACTCCGGAACAAGTCCTGGCGGATGCAGGAGACCTTGCGCGCGATACGAATTTTCAAGCGTTTGTTGCCGGTGTCATCAAAGATGGCCAGGTGACTCCCCAAGATCGCCAGGTGCTGGCGAACCTGCTGGTCACACGCCGGAACATGAGCACGCAGGAGGCGAATGCAACCATTGATCGCTGGCAGGCGGAGATAGAGCAAGGGGTACAGAAGACTAAACAGACCGCTGCTCAGGCTGCGGAAGCGGCGGCGTCCGGCGTTTCAAAGGGGGCATTCGGCAGCTTTTTTGCATTGCTTCTGGGGTTGGTTGCTGCGCTTGCGGGCAGCTGGGCTGGCACTCCAGAGCTGTTCCAGCCCCGGTCTTCAATTGACACTCGCAGAGCCGCGTAAGCCAAACTCTGCACTCGTTCTGATTATTCTTTCCTGTCTGCAGCGCAGCCCTGTTGAGGACCCGAGAGATCGTAGAGCCCATCATCGCAGCTTGGCGTACTCTGCCTTTGCCTGCAGCAGGACAGGAACATCGGGGTCCGCATCTTCCCACAACGCGAAGAAATCCTGGTACGCCGTGCGCGCCTGCGTGTTATCACCGGCCAGCGCGTATGCCCGTGCCTGACCCAGGCGCGCCAGGCTATGAATCGGGGACGGCGGCAGGGCGCCTGGATGATCGATGATCTTCTGGAATTCGGCGTCTGCTTGCAACCCTTGCTTCTCCCCCAAATAACAGAGACCGCGCACGTAAGGCAGTGTGTAGCCGACCCACAGGTCGTATTGTCGGGACGGTTCCAAGCTGCAACCGCGCCACCTGCGTTGCCTGCATGCATGGCTTGCAACGCTTTCAGGGTAGGGGTCATGACGTGTCGGAGCTCAATATCCTCAGGATAGTTCCTGACCAGTTGGTCCAAGAGCGACTGCGCTTGCGGAAAATCGCCTGCAAAGGCAACAATGCGGTGAACGCCTAAGGGGCTTCGGACATTTACGCCAAAAACGTGGATGGTAGCGGCGCTTCCAGAGTTTTGTTCCGCGAAGAGATGCCTGGCGACGGCAAGGCCCAACCGTCAGCCTTGGCGCCAGCTTTGCTGAAGGATGGCAAAACTCTCCTCTACCTGCGGCAGACCGATTCCTTCGGCATCAGCACTTACTCCGTTCCAATTACCGGCAGCAGCAAGCCGGTGAAATTGATTGCGCCAACCTCAGCAAAGGGCTCAATCCTGAACTTTCAGCCATCGCCGGACGGCCGTTGGATTGCTTACAGCTCGAACGAGTCAGGCCGAAATGAAGTTTACGTAGTGCCTTATCCAGACGTTACAGCAAGCAAATGGCAAATCTCCAGCAATGGAGCGCAAGCCCCAGGTTGGCGTGGTGACAGTAAAGAGCTTTATATCTTCTCGCTCGACCAGCGTCTCTATGCCGTACCCTTCGATGGCTCTGGATCGCAGCCGAGGATCGGCGGCCCTCAGCCGCTTTTCGCAATTCCCAATACCGCATTCAACGTGTTCTATAACGCGGCGCCCGACGGCAAACGTTTCCTGGTGAACCGCACTCCGGAACAGGGATCCACTCCGATTAGTCTCTTAATCAATTGGCCAGAAGACCTAAGGAAATAGTGGTTGCGAACCTATGCCGGGGGGTGTCCCTTTGCTGTTCCGCGCCAGTAACGCGGTTTAGGTGGTATTTTTGCAGCGTGACAAACGTCCGTCGATTCAAACTTCCTTGCTACTTCAGCGAGACAAGTTCCTTAGCGCTCATCGGATAGCCGCCCGCCATCGCCCAGAAGAGTGCGTTCTGTAGCATGGATCCAATCACATACGTTACGGGGGCGATCCTGTGCGACAATTCTTGCGATTCCCCATGAAGCGAACAGTCTTACTCGCCTGTATCTTCATTATTACTGCTGTGTTTGGCCAGCGTCGGCCCACCAGTGACGTTGAAAGCCACATTCACCATGTTGAAGCCGCCCTGCTTCCCGCTGTAGTCGTTAAAGGTGAGCCTCCCGCCGCCGTGCCTCTTGCTGAACGTATGCAGCGTTTGCATGTTCCTGGCATTAGCGTCGCATTGATTCACGACGGGCACATTGAATGGGCACGCGGTTTCGGAGAGACGCGTATTGATGGTCCGCCGGTCACCACCGAAACTCTTTTCCAGGCCGGCTCTATCAGCAAGCCGGTAGCAGCCATGGCGGCGCTCAAGCTGGTGGAAATGGGCAAACTTTCACTCGATGCCGACGTGAATAGTTATCTCACTTCCTGGAAAGTTCCGGAAAACGAGTTCACGCGCCAGCACATAGTCACCCTGCGCGAAATCCTGACGCACACTGCCGGATTTACGGTCCACGGTTTTCCCGGCTATGCTGCTGGCGATCCGGTGCCCACGTTGGTGCAGGTAATAAATGGCGACAAGCCCGCCAATACCGCACCCATCCGAGTTGATGTCGTACCCGGAACCATTGAGCGCTACTCGGGCGGCGGCTTTACCGTCATGCAGCAGATGATGATCGATGTAACGCACAAACCATTTCCCCAGATCATGCAGGAGCTCGTGCTGAAGCCGCTGGGCATGACGCACAGCACCTACGCGCAACCGTTACCGGCCGAGCTTCGCAAAAACACAGCCACCCCGTACTATCCCGCGCTCAAGCCGGTGCCAGGTGGGCCGCATACTTACCCGGAAATGGCCGCAGCGGGATTGTGGACGACGGCCAGTGATCTGGCGACGTTTGCGATTTCTGTTCAGGAGGGTCTGGAAGGCAAGCGCAATCCGGTGCTCTCGCAAGCCATGATGCGGCAAATGGTGAGCAGGCAATTCCACGATGAAGGTCTTAGTTGGGGAGTTCGCGGCGAGGGCAACACGGTCAGCTTCAGCCACGGCGGCGTGGATGAAGGCTTCGACGCTTTCCTGTTCGCGTATGCCTCAACCGGCGATGGCGCCGCCATCATGACCAACGCGAACGGCGGCATGTTAGTTGCAACTGAGGTTCTACGTGCCATCGCCCATGAATACGGCTGGCCCGATTATCAGCCGGAACAACGCGCAGTCGTCGCAGTTGATGAACGCACGCTACGAAGTTATATCGGAACCTATGCTCTCCCGGAGGACGCAAAGATTGAATTTACCCTTCACGTCGGCAAGCTCCGAGTCGAAGGAGAGCCGGCGATTTCCAGCCCGGTCGACTTGGAAGCTGGAAGCGACAGCAGATTTTTCACTCCCGTCACAGGTGCTTGGTTTGAGTTCACGCCGGGCAAAAATGGGACAATGACGCTGACGATCAAAACTTCGAGCGGCGAAGTTAAGGGCGAGCGAGTCGCGAGCAAGGCGGCTGTTCCACAGCAATAAACTTTCAACGAATCATTCGCCGGCTCGAATAGTGGTGATTGTCGATGACTCCTATCGGGCAGAATCATCGAAAGATCGTTCCCGCTCGCCTAAAAATCTCATTCGACGCGAAGTAATTCGGCCGGATCGATATGCACAGCTCTCATTACCGGCCGCAAAGCAGATACCAACGCCGCGATCATAATCTGTGAGACGGCGAACACGAGCAGGGTCGGGTCACTCACTCCTACGTGGAAAAGCAGGATCTGCACGTACCGTGCGATCACAATCCCGAGTAACAGTCCAGTGACCGATCCAGCGATGACGATGGATAGGACTTGCAGGGTTACTCGCCGCGTGATGTCTATAGCCCGTGCGCCGACCGCCATCCGAATCGCAATCTCGCGCCGGCGTTGTACCACCGAATAGTCGAGGACGCCATATATGCCCACACAAGCAAGCAGAATGGCCACTAAAGCGAAGAAGAACGCCAACCTGGCCAACAGACGCTCCCGGAGCGTGGCAGATTGGTTGATCTCGCTCTGAGCGCGAATATTGCTGACTCGGAAGTCTGATCTTTCTCGCGCTACTTCACGGCGAAGAGTCGATGCCAACGCTAGTGGGTTTGGAGCGGCAGTGCGAACAACGAAAGTGCCGCGCGCGGTCGGTCGTAGGTTCCCGGCGGCGTCGACAGAACGAAAGGGTATATACGAGGTGGGCCGGATTGGGACACGGAGATTGTCCCGCGAGCGAGCATCGCGAACGTAACCCACAATCTGGTAGCGGATACGCCTTCCATCAGCTTTCACCGTGTCAAACCACTTTCCGACGGGGCTCGCGCCATCGAAATACTCCTTGGCAAAAGACTCGTTCACGATGGCGACGTTCGGGTTGGCTTCGCCAGGCAAGAAGTCTCTTCCATCGAGAAGAGGAATCTTCATCGTGTCGATCCAGCCCGGCGAGACGAGCAGAAAATCCGAAAACACCTCCGATGGAGGCGCTCCGTAGGTCGAAACGTAGTCAATCATGCTCTCGCCGCTCATCAGCGGCCAACCAGTCAAACCGGAAGCCTCTATGCCCGGTGCGCTACTCAGCCGGCGTGCAACCTGTTCCCAAAAAACCGGTGACTCTGGCTGATGACTCAGCGTTTCTAGATTGAGAACCCGATCGGCGGAAAAACCTGTGGGCTGGTTGGACAGCCGTTCAAATGAGGTGACTAACAGGCAAGCAACGAAAAGGACAAGGCTACAAAAAGCCGATTGTGCGGCGATGAGGCTATGCATCATGCGCCGGCGCGAATGCGGGTTCTCCCCGCCCTTTAGAGCTCCAGTCGGCTTAATTTGCGATGTATTGAGCGAGGGAGCCAGGCCGAACAAGAGGGTCACGCCCAGCGTCAGCGTCAGGTCGAAGACCACGACCCGCAAGTCCAACGGAAGAACCAGGCGTACCGGACTGTCCGGCGGATTAATCATCCGCACAATGACAGGTGCGGACCACCACGCCAAAATTCCACCCAGGGCGCTGGACAGGAAACCTAACCATGCACCTTCGACGAGGACGAGTTGCATCAGCCGCCAACGTCCGCCGCCCAGGGCAACTCGGATTGCCATCTCTCGTCCGCGCGCGGCGGCTTGACCTGTCATCAGGTTGGCCACGTTTGCGCATGCGATAAGGAGCACGAGACCGACCAGAAGGGCGATAGCCACCAGTGATCGCCGATAGTCCCGTTGCAGGTTAGAGCGACCTGCAGCGGCCGGCTCCAGTAGCAATTTCTGATTGAAGAACTGGCTGCGCAACCGTTGCGATGTCTGCGGCAAAGTTTTCGCCCGTTCCGCTTCGCTGATGGCGTAGACCGTGCGCACTTTTCCGCGAACCGCGTCCGCGGCAACTCCAGGGTTCAATAGGACGAGTGTGCGGAGCCAGAAGTTATTAGGACTGACAAGGGTTGTCGGCGTCTTCATCGCCATTGGGACGAAAATGTCGACGACTGTACCAGTCTCTGTTCCCGTGAATCCCTCCGGTCCGATGCCGACGATCTCGTAAAGATTGTTGTCCATTCGGAAGGTCCGGCCGATTATGTTCGGATTGCGTCCAAAACGGGTTTTCCAATAATCGTAGGAGAGGACAGCATACGGATGCATACCAGGCTGCCCATCGTCATCTGGTGTCAGTAGCCTTCCCAACGCAGGCTGCAGACCGAAGGTATTGAACATCGATCCGGAGACGTATTGCCGATAGGCTTTCTCCATCTCCTCGTCTGTTTTGTAGGTCAAGTCAGTCCGCTCGCTGTAGGAGACGGCGATCAGGTCAGCGTCATCTTTCACCGCGTCGCGCATAGCGCGGAACAGCGGATACGAGCAACTGTCGAAAACATTGGGGTAACCAGTGACGCCTACCCGGGGCTCGAAGGCGATAACATGCAACCGCTCGGGATGCGCAACCGGCAACGGGCGCAGTAATACGGCGTCGATGAGCCGGAAACACGCCGTGCAAGCTCCAATACCGAGCCCAAGAGACAAGATCGCGGCCAGGGATGTGACTTTGCTCTTCTTCAGCTGTCGCCAGCCAAACACGGCGTCGGCGCGCAGACCGTCCAGCCAAGAGATGATTCTGGCATCGCGGCTTTCCTCGCGATAACGAAGCATCGAACCGAACGCCCTTCGCGCCTCCACAGGGTCCCGACCGTTCTCAATCGCTTCTTTCAGATGCGATTGCAATTCTTCATCGAGATCGGTGCACAGTCTCTCACTCCGAAAGACATTTCGAACTCGCGACCACCGAGACATTTCAGACCGTCCTCAAAACGCGATTTACAGCGAGCGCCACCGCACGCCAGCGGGACTCCTCGTCCGCAAGCTGCTTCCGTCCCGCCGCAGTCAGGTCATAAACCCTGGCTCTGCGTCCGCTGTCCTTCGTGATCCACTCGGCACGGATCCAGCCGTCTTCCTCCATCCGGTGCAATGCCGGATAAAGGGAGCCCTCTTCCACACGCAGCACTTCTCCCGAGTGTTCCCTGATGGCCGACATGATTGCGTACCCGTGCAAACGGGGCCGCCGCAGAAGGATCTTCAATACGAGCATGTCGAGTGAGCCTTGTAGCGAATCCGGTTTGGGCACGTGGACTAAGACGTCTGAGTATCAGAAAGGTGAGCGAGTGAATGACGAGTGATAATTTCCATATCACAAGATCCCTACTTCCAAGCCCCCTTCAGGCTAATCCGTCACAGATCAATTGACCTGCTGGCGGTTAGACGAACAATCAAACGGGGGTTCTTCATTTCGCTGCCTTGACCCGGCGGCTCTCGCGCCGCACTGGCTGCGAGATCGACGACGACCTGTCAAATGGATTCAAGACATACCACGGGACTCATCACGATCATGGCTGAGACCAGCGACTGATAGGTAATGCTAATAGCTGGCCGTTTTTCAGTGAAAGATTTTGAACTCGCCGTCATCCACACGTACCAGGAGTAGATCGCCATGGAAACGCTCAAACACGACGTCGCTTACGGCCTGCGCATGCTGCGCAAGAGCCCGGCTTTCACCATCATCGCTGCGCTCACGCTGGCGCTTGGCATCGGAGCCAATACCGCGATTTTCAGCATGGTTGACGCTCTGTTGCTTCGCCTTCTGCCAGTGCCTGACGCGAAACAGATCGTCGTAATTGCGCTTCAGCAGGGCAACGGTGCGGCGAACAACGGGTTTTCCGTCCCGGAATATCGTGATCTGGCGTCCCAGACTGCAGATCTGTTCGAGCCAGTCTTCGCCTATCAGTTCGGTATGGATGGGCTGAGCGTGAACGGCAAGGCCGATCGCCTGATGACCAGCTTCGTCACCAGTAACTACTTCACGGCTTTGAAGATCAAGCCACTACTGGGCCGCTTCATTCTCCCGGGTGAGGGCGAAAACCCCGGAGCCGATCCCGTTATTGTCCTCTCCTACCAGTATTGGCGGACGCGTTTCAACTCCGATCCCGGGATTGTTGGCCAGAAAGTATTGGTGGATGGCAAGCCGCTCACCGTCATAGGTGTTACCGAGAGAGGGTTCCACGGTACCTACTCGCTGGCGGACTGCCAGGCTTATTTGCCGCTCGGGATGCTTACGCTGGAGGGCCAGCCGCCCGATTTCATGCAGAACCGGAGATTACGCAGTCTGGTTATGCTGGCGCGGCTACAACCGAATCGGACTCTGGAGCAGGCACGGACGTCTCTTGCGTTGGTTGCGCGGCGCATGGCGCAGCAGTATCCCGACAGCGAGAAAGACGTGCACCTGATGGTCTTCCCCGAACCACGGACTCGTCCCAACCCCGATCCCCAGAATTCAACGCTCCTCATTTCAGGATTGTTCCTGGGACTGGCCATCATGCTGCTGCTGCTTGCCTGCCTGAACGTGGCCAACATTCTACTGGTGCGTGCGACCATTCGCGGCAGTGAAATGGCAATTCGTTCCGCGCTGGGCGCCGCCCGCGGCCGCTTGATTCGGCAGTTGCTTACCGAAAGCATATTGCTCGCGCTGCTGGGGGCGGTCGCAGGCGTGGTGTTGGGCCGCGGTGCCAGCTACATGATCAGCAATGTGGATCTCCACACCTCGTTACCGGTGCGGTTCGATTTTCGCTTTGACTGGCTGGTGTTTTCTTATGCCCTGGGAGCCGCACTGTTGACGGGGCTGGTAGTCGGCATCGTGCCGGCGTTTCGTGCTTCGCGCACCGACGTAAATACTCTGCTCCACCAGGCCGGCCGCGGCATGGTGGGCGGCGCCAACCGCCTGCGCAGCACGCTGGTTGTGGCCCAGGTGGCAGGCTCGCTGGTGTTGCTGATTGTCGCCGGGTTGTTCCTGCGGAGTTTGAGCGTGGCACAGCGCAGCAATCTCGGCTTCGATCCCAATCATGTAGTCGTGGCCACCATGGATCCCGGCGAAATTGGATACCGCGAAGCTCAAGGGCTGGAATTCTATAAAGCGTTGCTCGACCGGGCGCGCGTGCTGCCTGGGATTCAAAATGTCGCGCTGACAAGTTCCATTCCGCTCGGCTATTTCGGCAATGCGGAATCACTGGGCATTGATGGCTACACGACGCCTCCAAACCAGAGGCCACCGTTTGCGATGTTCAGCACCATCAGCCCTGGTTACTTCGAGACGCTGCGGATTCCGATGGTCAGTGGGCGTACCTTCAACGATGCCGACAAGGCTGACGCGCCGTTCGTTGCCATCATTAATGAAGCCATGGCCAGACGCTACTGGCCAAATCAGGATGCGATGGGCAGACACTTCAAGCTGGCAGAGGATTTGCAGCACTCGATTCAAGTCGTGGGCATCGCAAAAGATTCACGCACGGCCGGTCTCACCGGACCCGTTACACCCAACTTCTATTTGCCGCTGTCGCAACATTACATGGTTGGGGGTGGCGGTTCGCTGCAAAGCCTGATCATTCGCGCCAATGGCGATGCCGGTCCGGTAGTCCCGGAACTGGAAGGCATCATCCGCGGCCTCGCTCCTGACCTGCCGGTGTTCGATGCTCAGCCCATGCTGCGCGCGATCGACAGCCTCAATGGTCTGCTGATTTTCAAAGTTGGCGCATTTCTGGCTGGCGCCCTGGGTGGCCTGGGGTTGATTCTTTCCGTGGTGGGAGTGTACGGAGTACTGTCTTATTCCGCCAGCCAGCGCAGCCGGGAAATCGGAATTCGTATGGCGCTGGGCGCGCAACCAGGATCGATCCTGGGCATGGTGTTGCGGCAGGGCGGGCTGCTCGTTGGTATTGGCCTTGCACTTGGCCTGGTATGCGCATTGGCCGCGTCCAGAGTCGTTGGCAACTTTCTGACCGTAAGCGGCACTGATCCGATAACCTACATCAGCGTTACGGGCGTGCTCACGCTGGTGGCAATGCTTGCCTGTTACCTGCCGGCCAGAAGGACCATGCGGATTGATCCGATGCGGGCCCTGCGGCACGAATAGGAGAGTGAAGAGTCAAAAAGCTAAGAGTTGGCAGACTGGGAGCAGATCGCTCGCACCGCAATGCCCACTACGCATTTACGAGCGCCACATCTGCCCACAATTAAATCGCGCCTGCGCGATCGTGCTTTCTTTACTTGAGTAATTGTCGATAAATTCCCATTCACAAGTTTCCCCGCCCGAGGTGTTGACCAAGACGTAGCTAGTGATGATCGCTGTTATCAACAACGACCCGGATGGTGCGGTGAAGCCCCGGAACGGTCCACCTGTCAATTCTGACAGTGGCATGGGATCGGAAGCTTGGTTACACGAAGGGTATTCGTTTCCCGTCCCAGCGCAAATTACAGTAGCTGCTGCGAAGTGGCAGGGCTTCGCCGTGGGCATTTGTGCAATACGAGCACATGGATTGTGCCGAGCGACGCGAATCATTTTCTTTCCCCAAGGTGAGACATGGCCGGGTCAATCCCCGCGAACAACGCCGAGGTTCAGGACACTCTTAATGCAGACAGCCCTAATCGCAAGCGGGTCAAAGAGGCGGTTCGTAAGAGCGAGGAGCGGTTCCGCCACATGGCAGATGCGGTCCCGGTGATGATCTGGATTACGGGAACCGACAAACTCTGCACCTACGTGAACAAGCTACTGCTGGATTTTACGGGACGCTCGCTTGCCCAGGATGCTGGATTCGGCTGGCTCGATAGTATTCATCCCGATGATGCGCGGGGATGCGTCGAAGAATATGAGTACCGTTTTGCTCGGCGAGAACCTTTCCGCATGGAATACCGACTGAGACGGTACGACGAGCAATATCGCTGGATTCTGAACACGGGTGCGCCGCGCTACCACGAGGACGGATCATTTGCAGGTTACATCGGCTGTGCGGTCGATGTGACAGAACGCAAGCGGACAGAAGAGGCGTTGCAGGTGAGCGAACAACGACTGCGATTGGCTCAACAAGCTGCTCGTATGGGCACGTTTGATTGGGACGTCGAGAACGGTGTTCTGACTTGGACGACGGAAATGGAAGCGTTGTACGGGTTGCGCCCAGGTAGCTTCGCTGGTACACGCGAGGCTTACTTCGCTCTGGTTCATCCCGAGGATCGTGAGAACGTCAGAAAGCTGAGTACTTTGGCGATGCAATCTGGTCAGCCGACCCAAGGGGAATGGCGCATCGTCTGGCCAGATGGGAGCATTCATTGGATCGCTGCTCAATGGCGAGTACTCATGAATGAACACGGAGAACCTGCTCGCGTCATCGGCGTCAACAGTGAGATTACCGAGCGCAAACGAGTAGAAGAGAATCTGAAACAAAGTGAAGAACGCTTTCGCCTTGCGGCGCAGGCCGCAAACATGTTTGCCTTTGAATGGGATGTTTTGACCGATGTTGTGCGGCGTTCAGCAGAGTCGACTCCGCTTCTGGAACGCGATGAGCCAAGAGAAACGACTGGTCGGCAGTTAACGTCCAGGGTTCACCCCGACGATCGGGAAACCGTTTTGGCTGCCATTGCTGCAATCAGCCGGGAGAGCCCTACGTACCACGTCAGCTATCGCAGTATGCGTCCATCAGGCAAGGTCATTTGGGCCGAGGTGCATGGCGTCGGGCACTTCGATGACTCTGGAAAGCTCCTGCGGATCATCGGAATGGCAGCGGATATCACTGAACGCAAGCTTGCCGAAGAGTCGCAGGCAAGGCTCGCTGCGATTGTCGAATCGGATGCGATTGCCCTACGCGAGAGCCAGGAACGGTGGCACCTTGCAGCCCAAGCCGGAAAGATGTACGCCTACGAATGGAACGCGGAAAGCGACGTCATTGTTCGAGCTGGCGAATTGAGCAACGTGTTCGGTCAATCGATCAACGGGTTACGCCTTACGCGCCAGCAGTTGCTCGAAAGAATTCATCCTGATGACCGCGCGCAATTCAACGCCTCCGTAGCAGAGCGAACGCCTCAGAATCCAGACACACAGTCCACCTATCGAGTGATGCGTCCGGACGGATGCTACGTTTGGGTGCAGAAGACAGCTCATGCTTTTTTCGACAAGCAAGGCAAGATGTTGCGGATGATCGGAATGGTTGCGGATATTACGGAACGGAAGCGGGCAGAGGATGCGCTTAGAGAAGTCAGCCGAAAACTCGTGAAAGTTCAAGAGGACGAACGCACGC
>Ga0126381_100007393_pt1 | contig 12226 bp, 8 predicted proteins | sample PanSoiMetPlot_28_FD_96465 | JGI IMG/M metagenome (GOLD analysis project Ga0126381, IMG submission 96465) | Tropical forest soil microbial communities from Panama - MetaG Plot_28 | ecosystem: Environmental > Terrestrial > Soil > Tropical forest > Bulk soil | place: Panama | collected 2016-02-17
CGGTGCGAGCAGACCGGGGATAAACAGTGAATACCAGGGAATTCCTTTGGAACTCCTCAAATTCACAGATAGAATGCCGCGAACGAAGAACTTTCTTAGGAGCGTTTCATGCGGCGCATTCTTTTGCCAGCGACTATTTTCAGTTTGCTCGTGTCCGGCTTCACGCTCTGTGCCGCTCCTCAAGCGGACCAGAAGAAGCAAGAGCCGCACCCCAAAACGCTCGAGGAATTGCAAAAGGCCATGAAGGATGTTGTTGAGAAAGAGCACGTCACCGGAGCGGGTGTGGCGCTGGTTTCCAATGGACAATTGCTTTGGTGCGGCGGAATCGGCAAAGCCGATGTGCCAGCGAATCGCGATGTTATTTGTGATACGGAATTTCGAGTGGGTTCGATCAGCAAGACATTTGTGGCGCTCGCGCTGCTGAAATTGCAGGATGACGGAAGAATCAACCTGTATTCGCGCTTGCAGGATGTCGCTCCGGAAATCCCGGTGAAGAACCGCTGGGCAAGCACCAATCCGGTTCGGGTTGTGAATCTCCTGGAACATTCCGCCGGGTTTGACGATATGGAGTTTAGCGAAGTCTACAATCGCCACGACCGCTGGGATTATCCGCTGCTTGAAGTCTTCAAGCGTTTTCAGGAGCCCGAGGATGTGCGCTGGCCGCCAGGCACTCGGTTTTCCTATTCGAATCCCGGTTTCGGAATCGTTGGCTATTTGATTGAGAAAGTAAGCGGCCAGCCTTTCGATGCTTACATCCAGCAAAACGTTCTTGCGCCTCTGGAGATTCGTGTCGGCGACTTCCGGATCACCGATGCCAATCGCGCGGCCCTCGCGCAAGGTTATGAAGGGAATCCGCCTCGCGCGATACCTTACAAGAATATTTACCTGCGCCCTGCCGGTGACATGAAGGCTTCTCCGGGTGAATTAGCGAAGCTGGTGCAATTTTTTCTGCGGCGCGGCAGGGCCGGCGACGTTCAATTATTGAAACCTGAGACCATTGCGCGCATGGAATTTCCCGAGACGATTTCTTCCGCGAAGAATGGCCTGCGGTTGGGTTACGGCCTGGCAAATTACACGGAGAACGAAGGCGGCGTCATCACGCATGGTCATGACGGAGGAATCGACGGTTTCATTTCCACTTACCGGTACATGCCGGAGCAAAACTGGGGTTACGTGGTTCTGTTGAACAGCACGGTCTCGTACAAGGCTCTGGTAGACCTGAATCATTTGGCTATCGATTTTCTTTCCAAGGATTTTCCGAAGCCGCAGCAGCCCGTGATTTCGCTGACATCGGCCGAACTCAAGAAATTCTCGGGCTATTACGCGCCGCGCGCTCCTAGAAACCAGTTACTTGCGTTTCTTGAGGAGTTGACCGGAGGTACGTGGATTCGCGCGAAAGACGGCAGGTTGGAATCTTCATCGCTTTTCGGAAAAAGCCGTGAACCGTTGTTGCCGGTGGGCAAGAATCTTTTTCGGGGAGAAAAAGAACCTGAGGCCACCGCGACTTTCTTTCCTGACGCAAGCGGCCGAATGATTTATGTCAGCTCCGGCGAAAACGGGGAGGCCTACGGAGAAAGAGTCTTCCCTATTTGGATCTTTGCGCGGCTCCTGCTTCTGACGGTATCGGCGGTGCTCATGGCAGCCGCACTGCCGTATGCATTGTTTTGGGGAGGGTGGCTGCTTCTCGCTAGATTTATTAAGAAAGTAAAGGAAGTGAAACATGTGCGCGTGCGAGCTGTCCCATTGCTTGCCGTGCTTAGTCTTCTCTTGGTGCTCTTTGCGTTCACCAAGGCGATGGGCAACATCGGGACATTCAACTTCTGGTCGTTCCTAATTTGGGTGATGACCATCGTGTTTGTGGTGTTGTCGCTCGCGGGGCTTGTTCTGGCCGTAAGTGTGCCGAAGGCAGAAATGCATAACGTGGAGCGCATTTACGCGCTGCTGGTGTCGAGCGCTTGCTGCCTAATCACACTGTTTCTTTCATCGTGGCATCTCATAGGCTTGCGCGTTTGGAAGCCATGATGCGTGTTGATTCCTGAAATCAGGATGGACGAGTGACTAAATAATCGCGCGTGATTTTGTCGACCGAGGTTGTTCCCGCCTGCCGCATGATGGTGCGCAATTCGCGTTGAAGAATCTCGAGAACGGCCTCCACACCAGCCTGGCCAAACGCTCCGAGGCCCCAGCAATGCGGCCTGCCAATCCCCACCGCCGTGGCTCCGAGCGCCAATGCTTTGAAGATGTCCGTGCCGCGGCGCACGCCGCCGTCTACGATCACAGGCACTTTACCGCCAACTCCGTCCAGAACCTCTGGCAAGCTCTCAATGGTTGCCCGCAAAGTGTTTTCCGCCCGCCCGCCGTGGTTTGAAACGATCAATCCGTCCACACCTTGCTCGACTGAAAGCTGCGCGTCCTCGCGTGTGACAATGCCTTTAATCAGCAATTTGACGGTGACCGTGTCCCGCAGCCGTTTCACAAAATCCCAATTCATGGCAAGCGGGTACATTTGCGTTACCTTGGACACGTCGAGTCCACTAAACATTGGTTTTCGCGCAACGTAGCTTCCGAAACTTCCTGTCGATTTGACCGCTCCCGTCTTGCCCCGCGCGAAGGGAGTATAACCGTCCGCGTGGCACACGGAACATTGCCTGTTGTCCACGCGCTGGGAACGAAAGAGCGTTTCGCGATTGCTGCCATCCTGCAAATCCACGGTGAGAACAATCGCTGGTGCGCCGGCTGTTTCCGCGCGCTTGATGATGGCGCGCGTGACTTCCCAAACATTCGTTGGATAGAGTTGCTGCCAGACCGGCCCGCCGCGGGCGGCGATGGCGTCTTCGATCGACGCCGTAGCCACCGTGGAAAGCAACATCAGGTGACCTTTCGTCTTTGCGGCTCTGGCAACTCCGAGTTCGCCGTCAGCATGAAAAGCCTTTTGCGCGCTCACCGGTGACAGGACGATCGGCGTGTTCCACTTCACGCCAAAGATAGACCGCGACATGTCCAGGTTCGTGACGTCCACAAGGCGGCGCGCGCGAATCTGCCTGTGTGAATAGCCATCGCGATTCGCGCGTACGGTGCCGTCGTCGTCTACTCCCGTCGCGAGATAACCCCAATGCGCCGGCGGAATCGCTTTCCGCGCCGCGGGTTCAAAATCCATCACATCGAGGGCCTGATCAGGAGAGGAGATGACGTCATCACTTTGCTGGAGGTCTTCAAGCCAGCTCAAAAACTGTTTTTCTCGACTTGGCGCGGCGTGGAGAAGGTCTGCAAGACTGCCAGAAAGAATGCTTGAGCCTGCAATCAAAGGGCTTGCGCCGAGCATCCTAAGAAATCTTCTGCGAGTCTTGGACTGATCGGGCGTGTGGCTCATACGCACTCTTCCCTCCTGCGTGGTTCCTTAGTTTGGCAGCGAAGTGTAGCGCAGCAGTGGATACAGGTCGCGGAAAATCTTTGCAAGTTCGCGGGGGAAAGAGGCTCGCATGGGGGCCCCGGGGCGTAGTTTGCGGCGGACGATCCAAGCGAGAATCTTGTTCCAGTTTTCAGGGGCCACCGGCCAGCCGGAATGCTTCGTCCACTCGCCTCCCTCCGTCGTGTACCAGTAGCTTTCGTAGCGGCGGCCCAGGCGTTTTTTCTGTTTATTGACCCAGCCGGGGGCCGCCTGTACGCGGACTTGACCGATCAACGCGAGAATGGATGCTTTGCGTTTTCCCCTTGAATAGATGCGAAAGCCTGCCGTAACCGTATCTGCGGAAAGCCCCATGTAGAGCTGCCCGGTTTCTCCGTTGTCCGGCACACGAACAGAGAACTTCAGATACATCTGAGTTTTGTAGGGCGTCTTGTCTTTCGCGAAGCGAATATCGCGATTGATGCGCGAAAAGTTGGGACCCGTCTGGCCGGAAACGTCGAAGCGCGAGTCGAGCTTGAGCACGTCGTTCGAAAGTTCTTCAAGCAGGCTGCGAAACGGCTGGACGATGCTGGTCTGGTAGCGTTCGCGATTGGCATCCATCCACAGTTTGCTGTTGTTGCGGCCCAGCTCTTTGAAGAATCGAAACGTCTCGCGTGTAAAAACCACTGTGGGCTTCGCCATGTGGGTACCAATCCTTATTTCCGGGAGGAACGGAGATTCCCAGCCTACACGATTCCCAAGCGGCGTCAATTCTTGGGCGTCCAGATTGGCGCTTGCCGCAAAGCACTCACAACGGCTACTCTTCGCGCATGAGCAATTTCGCTCCGACTGAAAGAACCAAAGTCCGGCGCAGGCCGGACCGCGGAAGTTACGACCGCGACTTGATGTACCGCATCCTGGATGAAGCGTTCGTTTGCCAGGTGGCATTCATTGACAATGGTATGCCGATTGTCGTGCCGACCAACTATGTGCGCGTGGGCGATAAATTGTTTCTGCACGGCTCGACGGCCAGCCGCCTCATGAAGACGCTTGCCAGCGGCGCGCCTTTCTGCTTGAACGTCACGCTGCTCGACGGCATCGTCTGCGCGCCCAGCGCCACGGGGCACTCGGTCAATTACCGCTCTGTCGTTGTGATGGGCAAGGCGGAAATCGTCGAAGGCGAAGCTGCGAAGCTCGCGGCCATGCGCGACTTTGTTGAATACGTGATTCGGGGCCGCTGGGCCACTGTTCTGCCTCCCACTGAGCAGGAGTTAAAAGGCACTATGGTCCTTTCCGTTCCCTTGGTCGAGGCTTCCGCGAAGGTGCGCACGGGCTTTGCGGTGAATGACGACAAAGACTATGCTGCGCAGGCCTGGACTGGCGTCATTCCAATGAAGTGGGTCTCGCAGGCTCCACTGGCTGACCCGCGCGGCAATCCTGCGATACCTGCGCCGGCAAATATCCGGAATTATTCAAGGCCGCAGTAAGGATGGCGCGCCATGGAACTTGAGCGATACCTGGCGGCCGAAAAATTTATTGATAGCGCCGACGCAGATGTGTGTCAGTTTGCGAAGAAAGCGGCAGCAAGTGCGCGTGACGATGTTTCGCGCGCGGTGAAACTGTACTACGCAGTGCGGGACGAAATTCTCTACGATCCCTACTACGGAGGCGACGAACCTCGGTACTTCCGGGCGAGCGATTGCCTGCGCGCCAAACGCGGGTTCTGCATCCCCAAAGCGGCTCTGCTTGCTGCGTCGGCGCGCTCGATGGGCATTCCGACCCGCGTGGGATATGCGGATGTGCGTAACCATTTGTCGACAAAGAAACTGCTCGAGCTAATGGGCGGAGATCTGTTCATCTGGCACAGCTTCACGGAACTCTGTCTCGAGGGGCGGTGGGTGAAAGCGACGCCCGCATTCAACCTAAGCCTGTGCCAGAGGTTCGGTGTGCATCCACTGGAATTCGATGGGCGGAACGATTCGCTCTTTCATGAGTTCGATCGAGAAGGCCGAAGGCACATGGAATATGTCCGGGAGCGGGGCAGTTTTGCGGATGTGCCGTATGACACGATCATCGCGGATTTTAAGAAGACCTATCCGCATTGGATGATGCTCGTCGCTGAGGGCAAACGCGGCAACTTCGCCGCAGAAGCGCAAACCGAGAACCGCTGAAGGATCCAATCCCTGCATCCGACTATTGCTGGAAGACTCCCCGGGCGGATTATTGACCGGCGGTTGTGATGAGCACGACGTTTTGCTCCACGGAGCCCCGCGAGAGGGCGATGCGCTTGCCATCCGGAGACCAGGCAAAGCCATGGATTTCTGATTTGTGAAAATGCGTGAGCTGTCGTCCGGGGCTGTCGTCATAAGGAAAAGTCCAGAGGTTCGGGATGCCGCTTCGGTTGTCCAAGGCGACCAGGCCGCGGCCGTCGGCCATCCAGCCCATGACTCCCATGGGGTCGAGTGTGGATGGAGCATCGTGTGAGAAGAGTGGAGGGCCACCCGACGAGGGAAGAACATAGCCCCTGATTTTCCCTGTCTTTGGATCCAAGAAGGCTCCCATGATGCGCGTCCCATCCGGGGAATACGCCGCGTCCCCTACGAACAACAGATCGGAAACCGGCGCTGGCGGGGATCCACCGAGATCCATCCTGTAAAGAAGCACGCGGCCATCGGGGCTGGTCCCCGCAAACAAGAGGTCGTTCGTTTGAGCGCGGCAGTTCGGCGCGCTTTCTCCGGCTCCGTTCGTAATTTGCGTCAGATTGTTCCCGTCGAGATCCGTTTTGAAAAGATGGTGGGTGCCGGAGGGATCAGACTCAAAAACAATGGAGCGCCCGGATTCGCAGACAGCCGGCTGCGTATGAAAATAGCGATCGTTGGTCACCTGGTGGGCATTGGAGCCATCGGGATTGACCATCCAGATTTGATAGGTGTCGCCTACGTTCCCTTGGTAGACGATGCGGCCGTCCGCGGTCCAGGCCAGGCCGCCCATGCCATCCGCGCGGCCGGATGTGATTTGCACGGAGGCGTCGGGATCATTAGAGGGGCCAACCCAAAGGTTGATGTTGATATCCATCTGAACCGCCACGAAAGAACGGGAGTTGGAGGCCACACCGAGGGACGTATAACCGTCAACGTCCCCCGTCAGCTTTCGCGCTTCGGCGTTGCCTTCCGCGTTCCAATAGATCTGTTGTGGAGCCCCAGTCTTCTCCTGAGCGGCGATGAGGATGCCGCTGCCATCGGGAAGCCACTGAATGTCGTTCAAAGACCTCCAATGCACGGGAGAAAAGGGTTTGATGGAGCCATCGTTCAGGGAGACATTCACAAGATGAAAGTACAGTCCGTCGTCGGCGGGGTCGGAAATTACGGCAGTAATGGTTTTGCCATCCGGCGCCCAGGAAGGGTCGATAAACGAGACGGTGCCCTTGCCAGTGCGGCGTGTGGTGAGCGTGGTTTCATGAGCGCCGGAAGCATCGGCGACAATGAGGGAAGACTCCACTTTGATTGCATCGTTGCGGGCAAAAGCGATTTTTGAGCCATCGGGAGAGAAAGTGACCGGACTGTCAACCTGCTCCACCAGCTTGCGCGGCGTACCTCCGAGGAGCGGAATCTGATAAAGCGTCCCGTGTCTGTCGGTCAGATTGACTCTCTCCAGATAGTCAATGGAGTTCCCATCCGGGGTGAATGCAGGAATAAGAACGGCGCGTTGGGCGGGAGGCAGGAGTTGGACGCTGTTTGCGGCGGCCAGTTGACGGAGCCAGAGGCTTTTCTTGCCATTATCGTCCTGGCTGTAGATTACATAGCGGCCATCGGGAGAAAGTCCCGTAGAAAAGGCTTGGCCGTTCGTCGTGACTCGCTCCATGCGGATCGAGGAGAAATCCGTGTGGTGACCGTCGCTTGACAAGAAGTAAAAAGCGCCAACCGCGAGAACGGCGAGAACAAGCACTGCAGTGACAACCATGAAGGTTTTGGCGCCCGACCGCGATGAGGCCACCGCGGTCTCTGATGAGACGGTGCCCGAAGACATAGATGTGGGAATCAAAGCGCTCGGTGCTTGGGGCAGAACCATCCAGAGAACGAGATAGGCGATAAAAGGGAACCCCAAACCCAAGGCAGCAATAAGCCAGAGTACTCGGACGAGTGTGGCATCCACTTGGAAATAGCTGGCCATACCCCCGCAAATGCCCGCAATTTTCTTGTTCATCGAAGATCGCGTCAATTTCTTCTCGCCGCTCGTCTGCGCCGAAGGCCCCGGCGAAGTGGCTCGTGTTTGTTGCGCGGCGACAGCGGCGGTGGACTGCCAGGCCTTGACTTTGCCGGAAGTGGAGTTGCGCTGTTCGCGCTGAAGGTCGGCGCGCAGGTCGGAAGCTGTTTGGTAACGGAGGCCGCGATCCTTTTCCAACGCTTTGTTCAAAATGCGATCGAGTTCGAGTGGAAGAATAGGATTGAGGGTAAGAGGCTCAGCGGGCTGACGATTTAGGATTCCATCAAAAACCAAACCGGATGTGGAGCCAGCAAAAGCTTGTTTCCCTGTTGCCATTTCATAAAGAACGACACCGAAGGAAAAGAGATCGGTACGAGCATCGAGATCTTCGCCGCGCACCTGCTCCGGAGACATATAGGCAATGGTGCCGAGGGCGGTCCCGGGACTGGTCAAGTTATCGTCGAGCACCGTCGCTCCCCAGGCAGTCATGGCGACCGTCGCCGGGGAAGCGGCGCGCGGGCCGATCTTGGCAAGGCCAAAATCGAGAATCTTGGCCTGGTTGCGTGTGGTTACGAAAATGTTGGCCGGCTTGATATCGCGATGGACGATGCCTTTCGAATGAGCGGCATCGAGGCCATCGGCAATTAGGATGCCGAGGTCGAGAAGTAACTCTAATGGCAGAGGGATGCCGGCAATGCGATCGCGAAGCGTTTGGCCCTCGAGAAACTCCATGACCAGGAAATTGCGGCCGCCGGATTCGCCAATGTCGTAGATGGTGCAGATGCTCGGGTGATTCAGCGAAGACGCGGCGCGCGCTTCGCGCTGGAACCGCTCGAGGGCCATGGGATCCTTGGCGAGTTCGTCGGGAAGGAATTTCAGAGCGACGAAGCGGCCCAGGCGGGTGTCTTCAGCCTTATAAACGACACCCATTCCGCCGCCGCCCACTCTTTCAACAATCCGGTAGTTTGATACAAGAGTGCCGATCATGCGATGAACTTTGTGAGAGTTTCATGGTATGCGGCAGGGAACGGCAAGTCAATTTAACGAGAGCTTAGGTAGTGGGTCAGTTTGCCTGAGCAGATCGGTTTTGGTAGCGCAGGCAGGCTTGCCGGTGCGGCCTTTCAAAGGCAGCGAATATCGGGCCCACAGCCAAGAGTGGCTGGGTCGACTCAAACAGACCCACTGCCGGACTGTGGGAGAATTCAGATGCCGCCGAGGAAGCGGCCGGCATTTAACGTGTTCGCGGGATCCAGCCGACGCTTGATGGATCTCATCAATGACAGGGAATCGCCTGGAGTGCCCCAGGCGTCGAAAGCGGGAAACGCAGCCGGACGGTGAAGAAGGACGAGCGAGCCGCCCATTTTTTCGAATTCGACCCGCGAGGTTGCGAGGGCTCGATGAAGATCGGCAGAGGGGCCCTCGAGGCGAAGCCAGCCCAGACCAGTTGCGTACGTCAAGGATTTCCAATGGACACCTGCAGAGTCCGCGGCGCGTCGTAAGAGTTCAATCGAGCGCGCGAAGCCGGTGGGGAGAGCGCTGATTTTGGCAACGGCGGTTTCTTCGGGGTTGGAGAACGACCAAAGATCTCGCCGCGCGTTCCACGTTGCTGGAGAGGCTTCAGAAATTTGTGCGCGGCCGCAGAGCGTGGGTAAGCGAGCCGCTTGTGCGGCGAGGCCGGCTTCGGTGCCTTCAAACAGGATGTCGATTACCGGAGTAGATCCGGCAGTGAGGTGCGACTGAAGAGCGACGTGGGCGAGTTTGGAATCCTGGATGGCAAGGACGAACTTTTGCGTATCTTCGGCGTTGGCCGCGAAGATAGAAAACGAGCGAGCATTGCGGGGGAGCGGATGAAGCCGGAAGACGGCACGGGTAATAACTCCGAGCGTGCCGAGTGCGCCGATGACGAGCTTAGGGAGATCGTAACCAGCCACGTTCTTGACGACTTTGCCGCCGCTCGATGCAAGCGTGCCATCGGGAAGTGCGATGGTGACGCCTATGACGAGGTCGCGCAACGCGCCAAATCGCAAACGAAGCGCGCCGCTGTCGTTGGTGGCGAGACTGCCGCCGACCGTGGCTCTCTCCGGCCAGAGCGGATCGAGAGCCAGGCGCTGGCCATGCGGGGCGAGCGTTTCCTGCAAAGTCTGAATCGTGCACCCGGCCTCGACGGTGACGGTGAGATCCGCCCAGGCGTGTTCGATGATTTTGTTGAGGCCCGCTGTAGACAGAATGATGTCGCCACGCGACGGCGGATTGCCCCAGCCGAGTTTTGTGCCACCCCCGCGCGGAATTACTGCAAGTTTCGATCCGTTGGCGAGGTGAAGCACGGCGGCAAGCTGTGATTCGCTAGCAGGTTCGAGAATGAGTTGCGGCTGCACACCGGAGACGTTATCAGCAGGCGCGCCGGGACGGACATGCTCGGCTCCGAGAATGTCTATGAACTTTTGACGAAGTGAGGAATCGATTGCCGCGTGTAAGGATTGAGTTGCAGCGTCCATATCTCACGCCATGGACTGGAAAGAGAAAAGCGCCCGCTTCAGAAAGCGGCCGCTACAGAGACGCGGAAACATCAGAAACGCTCCGCGAGGCCGGCGGTTTCGAGGGGATGAGCAACGTATTCGCCGGGCTTTTCGCCGCAGAGTCGCGGCGTGGGGAAAACCTTTGTGGGATTAGAAAGTTGCAAGGGATCGAAGGCGCAGCGGACGCGCTGCATGGTGGCGAGATCCGGTTCAGCAAACATTTTGGACATCATGCACTTTTTTTCTTCACCTACACCATGCTCGCCGGTGATGGATCCTCCGGCAGCGATGCAAAGTTCCAGGATCTTCATCGAGAGCCCGAGCGCAGCGTCTTCCTGTCCTGGAATGCGACGATCGTAGAGCACCAGGGGATGCAAATTGCCATCGCCCGCATGAAACACGTTGGCGACACGCAAGCCGTTTTCCTTGCTGAGGCGCGCGATTTCGCTCATCACCTGAGGAAGCGCCGTGCGGGGAATCACGCCATCCTGTACGATGTAGTTCGGGGAAATGCGGCCGACGGCAGCGAAGGCGGCTTTCCGCCCTTTCCAGACAAGTGCGCGCTCGGCTTCAGACTGCGCCACCCGAATTTCCCACGCGCCACTCGACCGGCAGATTTCATCAGCATGCGTCAGGAGATCTTCAACTTCAGCTAGCGGACCATCGAGTTCGACCAGTAGCAGCCCACCACAATTGGGATAGTTGGCGTGCACGGCCGCTTCTGCAGCTTGAATTGCGAGGTTATCCATCATTTCGATCGCGGCCGGAAGCATGCCAGCCGCCACGATGCCGCTGACGGCGGCTCCAGCTTCGTTAGTGGAGGGGAAGGCGGCAAGCAGCGTGCGGACGCATTCTGGCCGTTTAACAATGCGCAGAATGATTCTTGTCGCGACGCCGAGAGTGCCTTCGGAGCCAACAAAAACACCTGCGAGATCGTAGCCAGGCGTGTCGAGCGTTTTCCCGCCGAGATGGACCAGCGAGCCATCGGGAAGAACGACATCGAGGCCAAGGACATGCGTCGTGGTGAAGCCGTACTTCAGACAATGCGCGCCGCCCGCATTCTCAGCGACGTTACCGCCGATGCTGCAAACGGATTGCGAAGAAGGATCAGGCGCGTAGAAGTATTCGTAAGGCTGAACGCGCCCGGTGACGTCAAGATTGATCACGCCCGGTTGGACGACCATGCGTGCGTTGGGAATGTCAACTTCGAGGATGCGATTCATCCGCGCCAGGCTGAGGACGATACCATTCTCAACCGGCAGCGCACCGCCGCTCAGGCCAGTGCCGGAGCCGCGGGCAACGAAAGGAATTTTTTCGCGATGGCAGATTCGCACGATGGACTGAACCTGCTCGGTGGAAGTAGGGAGCAGTACCGCGCGAGGCATTACGCGGAAATTCGTGAGGCCATCGCATTCGTAGGTGTGTAATTCCTCGGGCGAGGAGATGAGGCCGCGTTCGCCGACGATGGCGCGAAACTCTTTGAAGATCCTAGCGTCCATGGCGTGCGGGTCAAGGATAGTACGGTTCAGCGCCGCCGGCGAGCCTAGTGCACTACAAGCTTTGTGAACGGGAACACGTAAGCCTGCAAAAACACAAAGAGGCCCACCAAACATGCCAGCGCGATACTGTGGAAGAAGACGTAGCGCAGGATGGTACCTTCATGGCCATACCATTCCGTGGCGGTGCTGGCGACCACGATGCTCTGCGCGTCAATCATTTTGCCCATTACCCCACCGCAGCTGTTTGCAGCCGCCATCAAATTGGGGGAGAGGCCCACCTGCGCGGCGGAGATTTTCTGCAAGCTGCCGAAAAGCACGTTGGAGGCAGTATCGGATCCTGTCAACGCGACGCCTAACCAGCCCAGGAGCGTGCCAAAGAATGGATAGAGCGGACCCGTGCGCGCGAACGCCAGCCCCATGGTCGCGTCCAGACCGGAATACCGCGTCATGAACCCGATGGCCATCATGGCGGCAATCGTGATCAACGAAAAACGCACTCGATAGAAAGTCTTTGCGTACTGGCGAAGCATGGCCATCGGGCCGAAGCCCATGACGAATCCGGAGATGATGGCGGCGACCAGAATCCCGGTGCCGCTGGCCGAGAGCCAGTTCAAATTAAATAC
>Ga0126381_100007394_pt1 | contig 12225 bp, 14 predicted proteins | sample PanSoiMetPlot_28_FD_96465 | JGI IMG/M metagenome (GOLD analysis project Ga0126381, IMG submission 96465) | Tropical forest soil microbial communities from Panama - MetaG Plot_28 | ecosystem: Environmental > Terrestrial > Soil > Tropical forest > Bulk soil | place: Panama | collected 2016-02-17
GCCCGCGCTGCCCTGCTTTCCATCCGTCCTTGGGTAGATCGCTGGGTGCACGGTAATCTTCACGCTTCCCGGCCGCGGCAAGTGCGTGCCGTCTCTCAGAATCTTCCGGGTGCCCTCGAGCGAAATGGGAACGATGGGCGTGCCCGTGGCCACGGCTGCTTTGAAAGCTCCGAGCTGGAACGGCCGCACGCCGACTTCGGAGGTAAATGTGCCCTCCGGAAAAAAGAAAACCGAGTCGCCCTTGCGAAGCAGTTCTTCCACTTCCTGAACCTCCCGCAAACGCGACTCCGGATCGGTGCGGTCAAATCTCAAGTGACCCATGCGGTCAAGAAAGGCTCCGATGAAGGGCATATCGCGGACTTCCCTTTTCGCGATGAAGCGGTATTCGACGCCGAGCCCCGCCATGAGCGGCAGCACGTCGCAATAGCTCGTGTGATTGGCGGCAAAGATTTTCGCGCCGGAAACTTCCATGTTTTCCTTGCCAATGACGCGCACTTTGCAGCCCGCCAGCGCGAACAGGATTTTCACCGCCCGAGAGGTGTAACGTCCAGCCGCGCGAGGGTCTTTGATGAGGTGAAGAAACGCCCACGTCGGCACGATCCAGAGGGCAAATAAGAGAAGGAGATAGGCTCCGTACAGAATCTCGAGACCGCGCTTGAATCCCGCGCGGGTTTCTTGGCCGAAGTTGTTGAGCCCGCTCTTCGTGCCTAGCCGCACGATCTGGACCCACGCCGGAGGGCGTGCCGAGGAAAGCGTGCCCGCGACATACAGCTGCTTGGTCTCTTCCCGTCGGAGTTTGCCGCTCGATGTTTTTGGAATGCTCCCTGGGGGAATCAGCTCCACACGATCCGGCGGAAGCCCCAGACCTTGCGACACGAGTTCGGTGACTCTCGCCGCTATCGCCGCGCGGCGAGCCGCGTCGCGTTCCCGTGTTTCCGCCGCCACCACCAGTTTTTCCGTGCCGCTGCCCTCATCGCTCAATCCAAACGCCACCACGCCGCCTTTGCGAATCCCCTCGGCTCGCGCGGCCAGCTCCTCGACTTCATGAGGATACAAATTGCGTCCGCCCTTGATAATGATGTCCTTTACGCGCCCGGTGACATAAATCTCTTGGTCGGCGCGGTAAGCGCGGTCGCCCGAGTTCAGCCAGGGGAATCCGCCGTCCCTGGCCATGGCTCCCTCGGGCAGCAACGCCTCGGTTGCTTCCGGGTTGTGATAATACCCGCTGGTCGCGGAGGGACCGCGAAACCACAGGAATCCTTCCGTGCGCTCCGGCACGGGGTTGCCATTCCCGTCCACAATCCGCACCTCGTGCCGAAGCAACGGCTTCCCCGAAGAGACAAACGAAATCGCCGTTTCGTCCTCCGCTGCGGCCGGCACGGCGCGTCCTTCGATGGTAAACGTTTCGCGCTCGACGCGATCAATCCGCGGCCTGCGACCGAGCGGCGGCACGGTGACTCCCAGTGTGGCCTCTGCCAATCCATAAACAGGCAGGTGCGCTTCCCGGCGGAATCCGTATTTCGCGAATCGCTCGCCAAAACGCTCGAGCGTTTCCGGATTCACCGGCTCGGCGCCATTGAGCGCGGCGCGCCACGAGCTCAGGTCCAGGCCTTCGATGTCCTTGTCGGCGATCTTCCGCACACAAAGCTCATAAGCAAAGTTGGGCGCGGCGGCAACCGTTCCGCGGTGTTTGTGAAACGCCTGCAGCCATTTCTCCGGCCGTGTTAGGAACGCGAGCGGGGACATGACCGCAACGGGAAGTCCAAAGTGGAGAGGGGTGAGCCATGCGCCGATCAGGCCCATGTCGTGATACAGCGGAAGCCAGCTCACGACCGCGTCCCCGGCCCCGACTTCGACGGCCTGGCCAACCGCGCGGATATTCGCCAGCAGATTCGCGTGCGTCAGCATCACGCCTTTCGGATTCCCGGTTGAGCCCGACGTGTACTGCAGCATCGCTAGGTCGCTGCCCTTGCGTACGCGTTTGCCGATAACCTGGGGAGAGAGCGCTCCGGGTGCCGGCGGAGGAGCTTTGTCGGCTGCGTCAATCACCTTCTCCGCATCGGCAACTTCCGCTAACGATCTAACGCGCGGCCGCAGCAGCCTCGCCACGGCTTCGCCCCGGCGGAACGTCAGCAACATACAAACTTCCGCGTTATTGAGAATCGCCGATTGCCGCGTCGCGTATTCCTCGATGCGGTCTGCGCGAAGCGGCGGATAGATCGGCACCGGCACCGCTCCGGCCAGCAGGATGCCTGCGTAGGAAATGAAGAATGCGCGCGAAGTCGGCAGCATCAGTGCCACGCGGCCCCCTGCAGGCACACCTCGCCGCGCCAGTTCCTCGGCAAACCGTTCGGCTGCGGCATACAACTCGGAGAAAGTCAGTGCGAGTTCTTTCTCTCCGTCCGGACCATCTTCGGTAACCAGCAAATGCGTTTCTTGGCCGTTGTGCCTGGCGCGGTAGCGAAGCACGTCGACAAGCGTCTCTTGGGCAAACACGCCCGCACCGATCGCGTCGCGGTGAAGCTTCTGCGTTGTGGCCGTAGCCCGCAACGCGGAGGCCGCCACCGCCACCTCTGCGGTTGTTTCGGGTACCGCAAGAATCGCTCGCACCAGATCTCCCGGCGTGTTTGCTTCCGAGGCGGTGCGGTCCGGCAAACGCACGCCAAACGCGGACTCGAGTCGCGTGAGCAATTCCACGCGCTCCAGGCTCCCGAGCCCCAGCTCGCGGTCGAGTTGCGAGGAAAGATTCAGCATCGGCAGGGCGCCCTGGCTGCCGAGCTCGGTGAGCAGTGCGCGGATCACCTCCAACACGCGCTCGCGCACGGCAGAACTGTCGACTTGTGTCGCCGGGGTGGCCACGGTTGGTAAGATACCTTGCTTTACTTGGCGAAGGCTAACATGCAAACGCGCGGAATTCTACCTTGTGGACACCTTGCGGTACCTGGTAGGTACCGTTCCTCGAAACATGGACATTTATCCCCATTGTCCAAGACGTCCTCCGAACAGTGCTGAGGACGGTTCGCGTGCCCGGATCGCACCGGCAGACTATAAGGCGGAGGCGGCATCACCGGGCGGGCCGTGCTCGCAAGAGCCGGTGCCGCCGGGGATCGGGTTGTGGAACAACCAGGCCTCCTCCGCGCCGCATGCCATGCGCGATGGCCTCCATCGCCCTCTTTAACCCTCCCATCTTCTGTCAAGCCCCACCGGAAGGTGGGCTAGACGCTCTTCTTCGCGGCTTGCTCGACTGGGAAGCCTTTGGGCAGCAGCGCCGTCGAAAGGTCCACGCCTGAAAGGTCGGCTCCGGCTAAATCCGTTTCCCGCAAAATCGCCACGCCCATGTCCGCGCCGGAAAACCTCGCCCCCTTGACGTTGGCTCCTCGCAAGTTTACGTTGCGCAACCGCGCTCGCTCGAATCGCACATTAGAAAGGTCGCACCGGAAAAATTCCACGCCGCTCGCCTGCGCTCCAGTCAAGTCCGCGCCCGGAAGGATCGCTTCGGTCATGTCCGTGTTGCGCAGGTCGGCCTCGCGCAAAATAGCTCCCGAAAGGTCCGCCCCCGGGAGTCGGGCTGTCCGCAGATCGCTTCCCTCTAAATTCGCGTTGCGCAAAATCGCTCCGCTGAGATTTAAGCCCGACAAATCGGCGCGCGACAGGTCCGCGCCGGCGAGATCCGCGCGTGCCCCGCCTTCTTTTCCCCGGAAAAACCGTTCGTGTGCCTGCAAAATCTCCGTGAGCTTTTTGCCGTTGTGGGTGATGCTTTTCGGTTTTCTCATAACAGTTGCCGCTTCGACTGAACGGCGTTCCATTGTACTCTTCCAGTCTATCGGAAGCAGGTCGCCTCGCGATACTTCTCGCGGGCCTTGTCAAAAGGAGAGCAGGCCCTTGCGAGGAGCGCGTCGATGAATCCTGGTTTGAGACGAGGGCGATGAGGCGGAGGGCAGAAGCGGACCCTAGCTACACGGATTCCGTGTTGGAGGCTCAGGCCTTCGGCGCGACCTCCTCGGCGCCGAGCGACTCGAGGACGGAGAGGGTCACGTCTATGCCTCCTCTCGAATTGTTGTACACCGACTGGATCGTGTAGATTGGTCCCCAGGGGATGCCCCACCACCCCGCCACGAGCGACAGCAAGGTGAATGGCAGTCCTTTTGTCAGCGCGCTTTCGCCCTGCCGCAGAAAGTAAATGTCCGAGGCCCTGCGAAACGTCAGCACGAGGATCGAGATGCAGTATTGGAAGAGGACGAATCTCGCCCCGCGCTGAATCTCGAAGTCCAGCTCTCCGGCTCTCATTCCTTCGATGCCGCGAATCTTGTTCGCCATGTCGAGGATCCTTTCACGGGAGCGTGGGTTGCGAGAGCCCTGGCGCGGCGGCCTGCTGCATTTGCGCCAGTTCGCGCGCGGCCACGTAACCCTGCCAGATCAAATACAGCGCATAGCCGTGCACCGCAGCATCGAGCCACATGCGGAAAGGCAGAAGCAGCAGCCCGTCGAACGCATAGGCGATCATCCCTGAAACGAATGCTCCTTGCGATCCGGCCTTCGCCCATCTCGAACACAGAATGAGCATCACGATGAAGAGGCCGTCCAAGGCCATGGTCGCGATCATGCCGTTTTGCCCGCCGCCGTGTCCGATCGCGCCGACCACCTGCGTAATGCCCAAGCCAAAGATGAACCGAATTTTCGCACCAAAGATTTCGAGGAGCGAATTGACGCCCGAGAGAATTGCAATCGTCAGGAACCATCCCGCCCCGCGCCGCATTCGCCGGATGACCGCGACGCGTGGATCGGGCGCCGCTACTGGTTGCGGAAATGCGCCAGGACCGAGTGACATGTTCTTCTCCTTCTCGGGGAAGAGGGTTCTGCACCAGCGATCTTGCCACCGAACTGCGATCCCTGCTGCAACCAACAAGTGATGCTGTGCCCAACAGAGCAAGCTCCGATCGCGAGCGAAGAGGGCGGCAAAACACACTGCTATCGTTCAAGGTGTGAAGAACTTCCGTTTCCGTTTACCGCATTTTGTGCCGGTCCCGCAATCACCATGAAGATGCTGTCGCGCCGGACTGGACTCCAGCTTCGCTCGAATCGCGGCAAGAGAGACAAAAGCGAGACTCGGGTGTGCGCGTCGATCGACGCCGGTCTGCTGGCCGGCTCATCACCGGCACTGTTGATTCCCCGTGAAAATCTCGCGAAAGGCTCGTAAGATTTAAGTATCCATGTCGAGCGGACTTCCAACGCGGGCGGGCCAAGCAAACGTTCGGTGGCGGTTCGTGTGCCTCGTGATTTATCTGTTCTTCGCCCTTCCCGTTTGGGCGCAAGACCGCGAAGAGGAAATCGTTGCGAACCTAGCGGGCGGCCGCGTCATTGTGCACGTTGCGCGCGACACCATCATTTTTGCCGCCATCGATCAGCCCGTTGAGCAGCACTCGGTCCCGCCGCGCGTGGTGGGAGTCGACTCCGGGCATATTGCAATGTTGTTTGGCGCTTCCGAGTGGCGGAGCCCTGCCGATCCCAAGCCCATCCGCTTAGACCGAAGTTTCCAGCGAGTCGGCGGAACCGGGGCCCGCGACGAGTTCGGGCCGGGGGAAGCCGAGCCAGACCTCGAACTCATTGGCACGGCCTTCCTTGAGAAGCTTCGCCCGCTGGTGGGCCAGTTGCACCACCGGATCGACTTTCCTCCTGACGAGCCGATCGTCCAGATTGTTCTCATTGGTTTTGCCCCGCGCGACTATGGACCCGAAATCTGGGTCGTCGAATATCACATGGAACAGGAAGAGGTGTCGACGCGCGGCGAGGAATACTGGCAGTCGCGCGTCCTGCGGCCGCACTACACTCAGCTTTACCCGCCGGAAAAGCACGCGCCGCGTCTCCTGGTCGAAAGCCGTTATCCCGCGGGTTTGAAGGGACCGACGCTTGAAGAAATGATTAAGAGCAATGACCCGCGCGTCGTTGCGGTGCTGCAAAGCGGGCGCTTCGAAAAGGTACTGGAAAATTTGCGCGGCGGCTCCGCTCAGAAGGCGTCGCCTATTGAATCGCTGGATTTCATGCGCGCGATGTTGCCGCTCGTTGCGGGGAATTCTTCCTTTGTGCTCGGAACGATGGACGAGCAGCATGGTCTGAACTGGGTCGTGCCACCCTCCGAGCCTGTCGAGAAGGGTCAGCAGGACAAGAACCGTCCGCCGGACGCGCCCACTCTGCGCGGCCCGATCAAACCGTAAGATTCTCTCTCGTGCTGCTCTCCTCCGCAGGACGGGAATCCGCGAGTCCAACGATGGCTCCTCGGGATCTCGCCTCTTGCTTCATGGCGGGACTGGTTTGACGGACTTACTCAACGGTCATGGGAGTTTTTCAATCGGATCGCCAGGGCGGATGATTCCGCCTTCGAGTACCCGACATAACATTCCGCGGCGACCCCAGAGTTCCTTGCGCAGGCCGGGACGGATTCGCTCCATCTGGTGGCAAGGAGAGCACACTACGGTGACTTCCAGGCGCGCTTCGCCAATGCGGAGCCGCTGCCCAGCCGGCAGACCGTTCACATTCAGTCCATCGGTCGTGATGTTTTCTCTCAGCATGCCGGGTTGCAATTCCATAGCCTCAAGGCCCTCTCGATCGACGAGCAGCACCTGGCGGTTCCCGCCCGGTTGCGCATGCCAACACCCTTCCAGCCCGACGTCGGCGAGCATCTGCGCTTCCCGAAGCTCTTCCATAGGCAAGCGCTTTTTCGGCGCGCGAAACACCTTGTGCACGCTGGCCATGACTCTTCAGTTCCCACTCGCCCTCAAGGTGTTCCCTTGCCGCCCGATGTCTTTGCGGTAGTGCATCCTCTCGAAGCGAATCCTTTCGGCGGCCGCATAGGCTGAACCCAAAGCCGCGTCAAGGGTTGGGCCCACCGCAGTCACTCCGAGCACGCGCCCGCCGCTCGTGACGATTTCGTTGCCGACCTGCTTTGTCCCGGCGTGGAGGACTTTCACACCGGCAATCTGCTCGGCACTGGCTAGTCCGTCGACGGGCTTCCTCGTTTGGAATTTCCCGGGGTAACCTCCCGATGCCAGCACTACGCAAGCGCTCGCACCGGGCTTCCAGCGCAGCTTGCATGCGACCAAGCTGCCCGACGCAACGTCTTGCAACACCTCCGCCAAATCGAAATCCATGCGCGCCACGATCGCTTGCGCCTCTGGATCACCCAATCGGCAATTGAACTCCAGGACCTTGGGGCCCGAGCGAGCCAGCATCAAGCCTATGTAGAGGAATCCCTGGTAAGGAATACCCTGGGCCGCGAGACCCGCCAAAGTCGGTTCCAGGATCGAGGAGACGATGCAGTTTCGCAGCTCCTCCGGCAGCAGCGCATCGGTCGAGTAGGCGCCCATTCCTCCGGTATTGGGGCCCTGGTTCCCGTCGAAAAGGCCCTTGTGGTCGCGCGTGGGAACAAGCGGCGCGTAGTTGTTCCCATCGGTCACGATGATGAACGACAGTTCGTCGCCTTCGAGTCCGGCTTCCAGAAGAATGCGCCTGCCCCCAGCACCGAGCTCGTTTTTCTCCATGACGCGCTCAATGAACTGGCGCGCTTGTTCGAAATCCTGCGCGACCAAGACGCCCTTGCCAGCGCATAAGCCGTCGGCCTTGATCACCACGGGAAATTCAACCTTCGGGAGCGCGCTATAAGCGTCCTTTGCGGAATCAAACGAGCCATACATTTTCGCGGTCGGGATGTGATGCCGCAGCAGGAATTCCTTCGAGAAGATCTTGCTTCCTTCGAGCTGCGCGGCTCGCTTCGACGGGCCGACAATAGCCCAGCCGTGCTCGCGGAAGGCATCGGCGATGCCGTCGACCAGCGGCAGCTCGGGCCCGACGACCGTCAGGTCGGGAAGGTTCTTTTCGGCCACCGCAACGAGCCCTGCGAGGTCACCCGCGTCGATAGCCACGCACTCGGCATCTCGGGCGATGCCGCCGTTCCCGGGAGCGCACCAGATTTTCTCGACACGTGGGCTCTGCTTCAGTTTCCACGCCAGCGCGTGCTCGCGTCCGCCTCCGCCAATCAGCAAAATGTTCATGGGCTGTCCTCGGGACCACTCACGTTAGACGCCTCGAACGCAGGGTGTCAAACGGACAGACAAGCCGTGCTGGTTTGTTGGAGCTCAACACCCTCCACCCTCTTCCTTGTTTGCGCCGAGGAAGCTCTGACCAAACAGCAATGACCGTGCCGCCGGGTCGGCCGCGGACAGTTTTTCATACTCCGCCACGGCTTCATCAAGCTGTTCCTCGCCTTCGGATGGCGCGGCAACGCCCGAGCCACATGTATGCCAGAACGGTCTCGCCGCCCGGGTTCTTGTATCCGTCGTAGTCCTGGCGCGCAGCATCGGCTGGCCTTGCAAGTGCAGTCGACAGAATTTCACGACGGCGTCCCGGTGCGCGGATGCCATTCTTGCGCCCATATACGTTTTTCAGCGTGCCCACATCTTCGCCCAAGCTTCTCTCTTCCATACACGCTACCTCAGGGGATGTCGCCTTTCTGCCGGGAAATGCGGGCCTTATTTTGTACACGCGCATCCTTGCCATCTTCGCTTTTTATTTGCCGCGGACCTGCGCTCTTTATACACTCTTGCTTGTGGGTCAGTGCACCCGAAATCCAGCTGCCGCATTCGGCCTCAAATATCATCTGGTCTGGTTTCTGAAGGATGGCTGTCCAGTCTTGGTCAAACCAGTGGACCAGCCTCTGGGGTGCTCACCCTCAGCATAGCCTAAAGAACTCGACATAACGATCCACAGCTTGCCGATCATGGTCCCTCCCTAGTTAGTATGAAAAATTGCTCGATCAACGCCGTCAGGCGTTGTTCTGCCGCGTTGATTGCCACCATATCATCGGGTTTGCCGCCTTTGTCGGGATGGTATTTGACAGCCAGCACCCGGCGACCCTCTTTTATGATCAGCTTCATAAAGTTGTGGATAATGGCGTTCTTGATTCGCGTTTCTTCCAGATTTCTTGGTCCTTGCTTCGCTTCTTCCGCAGCTCGTTCGGCGAATTGTTTGAATTCCGATTTTCTTTGTTCGTGTTGTTTTCTAAACTCTTCATCATTCTCTAAACGTTCTTGGTATTCCCTCTCGTCGCGCTCCAGCTCCGCATCCCGTTGCGCCAACCAGACTGCATCCTTGAGGCTTTCGTTCAACTTCTGCTCGTATCGTTTCGCTCGCCGCTCAACTTCGTCCTCGTTCCCTATGCGCTCGCGTTCATTCTTCCGACTCTTCCAGCTTCGGATTGTGCCCGGCTTCAATCCCAAAGAACGGAGATACTCGTGCCAACCTGCGATCTTGTTGATAGTTTCCCCGCCGTCATATCTACGCTTCGCTTCGTCCAACAAAGGTAATAAGCGCACACGAATCTCAGCAGCGGCTTTTCGACCCAGGATGCCCAATTCGGTGAGGCTGCTTTGCACCTGATAGTGGAGCTCTTCCCCCGGAAGGTGTTGCAATGCAACGCTGCCCTTAGCCGACTGACAGGTTGCCCTAATATTGGTCTTCATGCTAACTCTGCCTTTAGGTTCTCAATGAAAGTGTCTAGGTCTTCGCTGAAGAGCACATAATGCCTTCCGAGCTTATAATCCGGAACCTGCTTTGAGCGGATCAGTATTTCCACATACCAAGGCCACGGAGCCCAGGTTCTCCCTCTCGAGAACCAGCTCCCCGAGGCTTGCGAGCTCTACAACTCCGCCCTTCAGGAACGGCGCGACGCCTGGAAAGTGTGCCGCAAGAGCGTCAACGCGCTGCGCCGACTGGATAAGACCTTCCAGCCGTTCGTCGCCAGGCTAAGACAGGGCAAGTAACCCGGCTTCCCGCGCTTCCGTTCGTTCCGGCGGTACGACAGTATAACCTTTCGCTCCTACGGCGATGGCTGCCGATTGCTCGATGACGGCAATTTGCGTATCCAGCGCGCTCGTCTGATCAAGGTCAAGCTGCACCGGCCCGTCGAGGGTGAGATCAAGACCGTTACGATCAAGCTGGACGTGAACCACTGGTAGTTATCTTTCTCCATCGAGCGGCACACCCGTCGCGTTGCCGGAGTCACCCGAGGAGATCGCCCTCGATCGCGGACTGGACAGCTTTGTCGCTCTTTCGAATGCGAGGGAGCCCGCCAATCCCCGAGACCTCATGCCCGGGTTGGCCCACCTGCGCGGCCTTCCTGGCCAAGGCGTACCGTAAGATCAGAGACCAGCCTGCCGCCCCACATCATCATCTCAACGACAGGCTGGTGGAACGCTACGGGTTGATCGCGGTCGAAGACCTCAACATCCAGGGACTTTCGCGCGGGATATTGGCCGGCCCGGTCCACGACGCCGGATGGAACTCTTTCTTTGCCAGACTGTCGCACAAGGCCGCAAGCGCCGGGCGAGAGATGATGAAGGTGGATCCGCGTGGAACCAGCCAAGTGTGCGTATGTGGAGCGGCCGTGCCCAAGACGCTTGCGGACCGGCGGCCATGCATGTCCTGTATGCGGGCGGGTTGTCAGCGCCTCGTAACGTGGTCTCCGCGCAGGTCATGCTCGAACGCGCCCGGCTCGGGCGTTCGCGTCATAACGGAGAGGATGTCGTCTCTCGCACGCGGCGGGAAGCCGTCGCCTTTCAGGCGACGGAGCGATCACGGAACTACCTGGTGCCGGCAGCGCGAATAGGAATGGTTACAGAAGCGGAAGCGGCATCCGAGGAAGCCAGCATATGGCAGCGCCCGTCGAAGATCCCGCCTGGGTCGATGACCATGCAGGGCGAATGCACTTCTCCGGTTACTACGCCCCTGGCCTGAACCTCCACGCGACCCTTAGCGAAGATCACCCCATCGAAGCGGCCGGAGATGACCACGCGGTTGCCTTCGATCTGGCCTTCCACTTTAGCGCCGTCGCCGAGGACGACGGTCTGCTCCGAGATGATGTTGCCCTTGACATTGCCATCGATGCGGAACGTGCCGGTGACCGTCAGCGTTCCTTCGAGGGTTACACCCTGATCGATGAATCCCGTCCACTCTTCACTGCTTGTGCTTTCTGTCGCGTCGCCGTTCTTGTTGCCGGTAGCCCACTTCCATGGCATTTCGAGTTCTCCCGCAAGCTTCATGATAGTTCTACTTTCAACCGCGGAGAAAAACAAGTCAACGCGACCGAAGTACGGGTTTGTCGAACTAAGGACTGCACGGACGGACAGTGGTCGCGAGGGCAATCCTCGAGCCAGCTCTTCTGACGACTCCCCCGCCGACGACGAAACCGAGCTCCGGCAATCGAGCTGGGGATCCGCCTACTTCATTAACCGATCGTAAAGCCCCATCAACTGCTTGTCGTCGTAATACTCGACGACCAACTGCCCAGGTCGTATCTTCGTCCGTTGCCGTAAAGTAATTCTCGTGCCCAGGTGCCGTTGCAGCTCTTCGATCGCGCTTTTGATGTTCGGGTCGAGGCGCGCCGGGGCTGGCGGATGAGGCTGCTTTCCCTGTGCGCGTCGCGCCGCCAGCTTTTCAATCTGACGCACGGTCAAAGCTCCGCGCGAAGCGCGGTGTGCATAGCGCATGCGCAACTGCTGCTCGGGAACCGCGAGCAGAGCACGGCCGTGTCCGGCCGAGAGCTTCCCCTCCTCGATCCACTCCTGGATCTGCTTGTCGAGTTTGAGCAGCCGAACGGCGTTCGCGACCGTCGCGCGGTCCTTCCCGGTCCTCTCGGCGACGGCGTCCTGCGTCAAGTGAAATTCGTCCACCAATCGCTCGAACGCGCGCGCCGCTTCCATGGGATTCAGATCCTCGCGCTGAATGTTCTCGACGAGCGTCATTTCGAGCGCCAGCTCGTCCGGGACCTGCTTAACGATGGCCGAGACTTTGGTCAGCCCGGCGCGCTGCGCTGCCCGCCAGCGGCGCTCGCCAGCAATCAGTTGAAATCGCGAACCGATCGGCCGCACGACCAAAGGTTGAATGATTCCGCTGGTCTTAATGGAACGCGCCAGCTCGTCAAGGGCTTGCTCGTGGAATTTCGTGCGTGGCTGATACGGGCTGGGCTCAATCAGGTCAATATCGATTTCCTGCGGACCGCCTTGCGTGGCTTGGCCGGCGGGTGCCGCGGCGGCGGGCGCGGTGGCTTGAGGCTGAATCGCTGGCGGCGCCGGCTCGGACCTTTTGCCTTCAAGTTCCCGTATGAGCGCTCCGAGTCCCCGTCCCAGTGCGTTTCTCGCCATTAGATATCACCTCTTTTGCAAGATGCGTGTAGCC
>Ga0126381_100007395_pt1 | contig 12225 bp, 7 predicted proteins | sample PanSoiMetPlot_28_FD_96465 | JGI IMG/M metagenome (GOLD analysis project Ga0126381, IMG submission 96465) | Tropical forest soil microbial communities from Panama - MetaG Plot_28 | ecosystem: Environmental > Terrestrial > Soil > Tropical forest > Bulk soil | place: Panama | collected 2016-02-17
GCAGGTGACCGCGGCGCTGACGCAGGCCGGCGTGCTGCGGCAAAGCGAGGCGCCGGGAGCGAAGCCGAGCTGAGGCAGGGATGAGAGGGCCTGTCACACCTTCTTCCGAAGGGAGAATTGCGGGAAGCGGGCTCCCCCCGGCCGACCTCGCAGAAATCAGGAGAGGGTCGCTACCAGCAGCGCGGCTCGCGAACTCGCCGTCGAACTTGCCAAGCAGCGTGACGCCCATGCGCGAGCTTGACCTCCGCGCCAGTCGAGGCGGTGCTGAGTCTTTTGCCTGATTGCCGTTGACGATGAAGATTGTGCCGCGCAGCAATGGCGGCCGCCTCCCGCATTACGCTTCGCTTCATGCGGGCCACGGCGCCACGACAACTACGCCGCAGTCGCCGGCGATCTGCGGGCGGCCTTCTCGGCCGCCTCGGCGGCGCGGATCTCGGAGAGCTTTTGCTGCACTTGCCCCGAGAACACGTATTGCGCGGGGCGCTGGCGCTCGAGCGGAATCTCCGGCGCCATCTCCCCCTCGGTGCGCGGGCCCCGCAGCGCGACCTTGATGGCGGTGAGCGGCGAGGAGAACATCGCCTCGGCGGCGGTCGCCTCGTAGCCGCAGTGCGCCATGCAGTTCGCGCACTTTTCATACGCGCCGGTGCCGTAGGAGTCCCAGTCGGTGGTCTCCATCAGCTCCTTGAAGGTTTTCGCATAACCTTCGCCGAGCAGATAGCAAGGCTTCTGCCAGCCGAAGATGTTGCGTGTCGGCATGCCCCAGGGGGTGCAGTGATAGGTCTGGTTGCCGGCGAGGAAATCGAGGAACAGCGTCGAGTGGATGAACTGCCAACGCTTACCGCGGCCGAGCGCGAAGACCTTGCGGAAGAGTTCCTTGGTCTTGCGGCGGTTGAGGAAGTGCTCCTGGTCGGGCGCCCGCTCATAGGCATAGCCGGGCGAAATCGAGACCCCGACGCCGAGCTCATGCGTCAGATCGAGGAACTTGGCGATGTCCTCGGCCGGATGGCCGTCGAAGATCGTGGCATTGACGTTGACCGAGAAACCCCGCGCCTTGGCGGCCTTGATGGCGTCCACCGCACGCTCAAAGCCGCCCTCCATGCACACCGACTTGTCGTGATGCTCCTTGATGCCGTCGAGATGCACCGAGAAGAAGAGATAGGGCGAAGGCTCGAATTGATCGAGCTTCTTCTCGAGCAGCAGCGCATTGGTGCAGAGCGAGACGTATTTCTTCCGCGCGACCAAGCCCTTGACGATCGCGCCGATCTCCTTGTGGATCAGCGGCTCGCCGCCCGGGATAGCCACCATGGGCGCGCCGCACTCGTCGGCCGCCTCGAGGCATTCCGCAACCGTCAGGCGGCGGTTGAGAATCGCATCGGGATAATCGATCTTGCCGCAGCCGGTGCAGGCGAGATTGCAGCGGAACAGCGGCTCTAGCATCAGCACCAGAGGATAACGCTTACGCCGCGCAAGCTTCTGCTTGAGGATGTAGGTGCCGATGCGAATCTCACGGTGGAACGGAAAGAGCATTTGTCACTGTCCTGTGCGCGTTTCAGTCGGCTCGTCCCCGCGCCCGCGGGGAGCCAGTTCTTCAGTCAGGCATTTTGCGAAGCGACTGGATTCCCGCTTGCGCGGGAAGGACCGGGGTCTGTGGCTAATTCGGCGGGCAGGCGGAACTCGATCTTCTCCTCGCGCCCCGGCAGCACCGAGACGTCGACGGGCCCCAGGCCGCGCAGGCGCGCGATCACGTCGTCGACCAGAACCTCGGGCGCGGAGGCACCGGCGGTGATGCCGACCGTGTCGGCGCCCTTAAGCCAGGCGGGATCGAGCGCGCTGCCGTCGGCGATGAGATAGCTCGGCACGCCAACTTCTGTGCCGATCTCGCGCAGGCGGTTCGAGTTTGACGAGTTGGTGGCGCCGACCACGAGAATCACGTCGACGAGCTCGGCGAGCTCGCGCACCGCCGACTGGCGATTCTGCGTGGCGTAGCAGATGTCGCGCGTCTCCGGGCCGATGAGGTCCTTGAAGCGGGCCTGCAGCGCCGCGATGATGCCTTGCGTATCGTCGACCGAGAGGGTGGTCTGCGTCACATAGGCGACCGGAGTGTCGTCGGCGAGATCGAGCTTGGCGACATCAGCCTCGTTCTGCACCAGGATCACCGGCGCCGAGATCTGGCCCATCGTGCCTTCGACCTCGGGATGGCCGGCATGACCGATGAGGATGAGCCTGCGGCCCTTCTCGACATAGCGCTTGCCCTGATTGTGCACCTTGGTGACCAGGGGACAGGTCGCGTTGAGCACCGGTAGCCCGCGCTCGGCCGCCTCCTCCTCGACGCTCCTCGCCACGCCGTGGGCGCTGAAGATCGTCACTGCATTGGGCGGCACCTCGGAGAGCTCCTCGACGAAGCGCGCGCCCTTGGCCTTGAGGCTCTCGACCACGTGCTTGTTGTGCACGATCTCGTGGCGCACATAGACCGGCGGCCCGTATTTCTGCAGCGCACGCTCAACGATCTCGATCGCGCGCACGACGCCGGCGCAGAAGCCGCGGGGTTGGGCCAGGATCACTTTCATCGACTCACATCTTCCATCCACTCGAGACGCACAGAGGATCGCGACGCATAAAATCCTCACGCATAGATATGACGCGTCCGTGTCAGCGCAACTTGGCGATCTCCTTGGCGGCCTCGCGACGCACATCCATGCCGAGCGCCTGGAAGACCTTGGCGACGATGCACTTCGCGTCGAGCCCCGCCGCCGCGTACATGGCGTTGGGCGAGTCCTGATCGATGAACTTATCGGGCAGCACCATGCAGCGAACCTTGAGCCCGCCATGGTCGAGCGCGCCGTGCTCGGTCAGCGCCTGCATCACCTGCGCGGCGAAGCCGCCGATCGAGGCCTCCTCGATGGTGATGAGCACCTCGTGCTCACGCGCAAGGCGCAGCGCGAGATCGACATCGAGCGGCTTGGCGAAGCGCGCATCCGCGACCGTGGTGGTGAGGCCGTGCGAGGCGAGCGTCTCCGCCGCGAGCAGGCATTGCTGCAGGCGCGTGCCGTAGGAGAGAAGCGCAACCTTGCTGCCCTCGCGCAACACCCGGCCCTTGCCGATCTCGAGCGGCACGCCGACCTCAGGCATGTCAACGCCCACACCGTCGCCGCGCGGATAGCGCAGCGCGCTCGGGCGGTCGTCGATCGCCGCCGCGGTCGCGACCATGTGCACGAGATCGGCCTCGTCCGCCGCCGCCATCAGCACGAAGCCCGGCAAGCAACCCAAATAGCTCAGATCGAAGGCACCCGCATGGGTGGGGCCGTCGGCGCCGACGAGGCCCGCGCGGTCGAGCGCAAAGCGCACCGGCAGGCGCTGGATCGCGACGTCGTGCACGAGCTGGTCGTAGCCACGCTGCAGGAAGGTCGAGTAGATTGTGGCGAAGGGCTTGTAGCCCTCGGTCGCAAGGCCGGCCGCGAACGTCACCGCGTGCTGCTCGGCAATCCCGACATCGAAGGTGCGCTCCGGGAACGCCTTGCCGAAAATGTCGACGCCGGTGCCCGACGGCATGGCGGCGGTGATCGCCACGATGCGGTCGTCCTTCCTCGCCTCTTTCACCAGGCTCTCGCCGAACACCTTCGTGTAGGACGGCGCGTTCGACTTCGGCTTGTCCTGCTTGCCGGTCGTGACGTCGAACTTGACGACGCCGTGATACTTGTCGTCGGAGGCTTCCGCCGGCGCGTAGCCCTTGCCCTTCTGTGTCACCACGTGCACCAAGACCGGCCCTTCGCGGGTGTCGCGCACGTTCTTGAGCACCGGCAAGAGGTGATCGAGATTATGCCCGTCGATCGGGCCGATGTAGAAGAACCCGAGCTCCTCGAACAAGGTGCCGCCGGTGACAAGGCCGCGCGCATATTCCTCCATAGCGCGGGCGCGCTGCTCCAGGAATTTCGGCAGGCGCTTGGCAAGCTGGCGGATGGTGGCGCGCAGCGAGCGATACGGACGGCCGGAGACGAGGCGCGCGAGATAAGCCGAGAGCGCACCCACCGGCGGCGCAATCGACATGTTGTTGTCGTTGAGGATGACGATGAGGCGCGAATCCATGGCGCCCGCATTGTTCATCGCCTCGTAAGCCATGCCCGCCGACATGGCTCCATCACCGATGACGCAGACCACGTTGTGCGACTGGCCCTTGAGATCGCGCGCGACCGCCATGCCCAGGCCGGCCGAGATCGAGGTCGAGGAATGCGCGGCGCCGAAAGGATCGTACTCGCTTTCGGCGCGCTTTGTGAATCCGGAGAGACCGCCGCCCTGCCGCAAGGTGCGGATGCGATCACGCCGTCCGGTCAATATCTTGTGAGGATAGGCCTGGTGCCCGACGTCCCAAATGAGGCGATCGCGTGGCGTATCGAACAAATAATGCAACGCGACCGTAAGCTCGACAACGCCCAGCCCCGCCCCTAAATGACCGCCGGTGACCGCGACGGCGCTGATGGTCTCGGCCCGCAGCTCGTCGGCCACCTGACGGAGATCCTTTTCCGGCAGCCGGCGCAACTCAGCCGGGGTCGTGATCGTATCGAGCAACGGCGTGCGTGTGGCACTAATTGGATTTGCTATTGTCATGATCACCACAATTCCTGCTAGCAGCCGTTGCCGGCGTAGTGATGCAAATAGGCAATTCCAGAGGTGTGCTCCAGAGTGCCGCGCGGCATGGCTAAAGGTTGCGCACTTCCACAAGCCGAGACGGCCCCGGGGAGGACCCCCAGGGCGCCGAGGCCCCGATAGTTAAGGCTTTGAATACCCGGATGGTTCGACAGGTTCAATGGGCTCGCGACCGATTTCGCGCGCGACAGGCAGAAAGAAAGAATCATGCTAAAGGCTAGACTTGCCGCGCTTGTTAATATTTGCACGCGACGGCCTTGGACCGTCATTGCAATCGCACTGTTGATCACAGTCGTTTCCGGGGTCTACGCCGTACACAATTTTGCCATCAACACGAACGTTAACCAGTTAATCTCGCCTAATTTACCCTGGCGGCAGCGAGAACTTGCTTATGTCGACGCATTTCAAGGGAGTTACCAGAAAATTCTGGCGGTGGTCGACGCCGCGACCTCCGAGCGCGCGACCGCGGCCTCCAGGGCGCTGGCCGCCAAGCTCCGGGCCGATCCCGCCATGTTCCCCATGGTGCTGGAGCTGAGCGAGAGCGACTTCTTCACCCGCAACGGCATCCTGTTCCTGCCAGCCGAGCAGGTCGCCGAATCGCTCGGCGGCCTCTCGCAGGCGCAGCCCCTCCTCCAGGTGCTGGTCGGCGATCCTTCCTGGCGCGGCCTGGTGCAGTCGCTCGCTTTCTCGTTCCAGGGGATTTCGGCGCAGAAATACACGCTCGACGATATGCAGCGTCCGCTCAACATGTTCGCGACGCCGATCGAGGACACGCTCAAGGGCGCGCCCGCGGCCTTCTCCTGGCGCGAGCTCGTCAACAACAAGCCGCCGACGGCAAACGACCTGCGGCGCTTCGTCGAGATCACCGCGACGCTCGATTACGGCGCGCTCGAGCCAGGCGCGCGCGCGACTGCGGCGGTCCGCAAGGCGGCGGCCGATCTCAACCTCGAGCAAAATTTTCATGCGCGCGTGCGCCTCACCGGCCCGGTGCCGATCCAGGACGAGGAGTTCGCAACCCTGCAGGATCACGCCTTCGAGAATGCGCTCGGCACCGTCGCGATGGTGCTGATCATCCTGTGGTTCGCGCTCAAATCGCCGCGGATCATCCTGGCGGTGTCCACCACCATCTTCATGGGCCTTGTCGTGACGGCGGCGATCGGCTTGTACATGGTGAGCGCGTTCAACCCGATCTCCATCGCCTTTGCGGTACTGTTCGTCGGTATCGGGGTCGATTTCGGCATCCAGTTCAGCGTGCGCTATCGCGCCGAGCGCTACGAGATCAACAATCTGCGTGTGGCGCTGGCGAATACCGCCAAGCATGTGGGCGTACCGCTGACGCTCGCCGCGGCCGCCACTGCCTGCGGCTTTATGTCGTTCCTGCCGACCGCCTATCGCGGCGTGTCCGAGCTCGGGCAGATCGCCGGCGTCGGCATGATCATCGCCTTCCTCGGCAGCATCACGCTGCTGCCGGCATTGCTTCGCGTGTTCAACCCGCCCGGCGAGAAGGAGCCGCTCGGCTATGCGCGGCTCGCCCCGGTCGATCGCTTCATGGAGCGGCATCGCATCCCGATCATCGTCGGCACGGCGGTCGTGGTGCTCGGCGGCCTGCCTCTGCTCGCCTATCTGCAGTTCGACTTCAATCCGATCAATCTCAACAGCCCGAAGGCCGAATCGATTGCGACCTATCTCGATTTGCGCAGCGATCCGGCGACCGGTGCCAGCACCATAGAGGTGCTCGCGCCCTCGCTCGCGGCGGCGAAAGAGATCAGCGCGCGGCTGGGCGCGCTGCCGGAGGTCGCACGTGTCCTGACCATCGAGAGCTTCGTGCCGCCCGACCAGCCGAAGAAGCTCGAGGCGATCGCCGCCGCCGCCAAGGCACTGGGCTCGACACTCGCGCAGACGCCGCGCCCTCCCCCGACCGACCAGGAAAGCATCACCGCGCTCAAGAGCGGCGTCGACACCTTGGGCAAGGTCGTGGGCGACAAGGAAGGCCCCGGCGCCGCCGCCGCCAAGCGCCTGTCGGCGGCGCTCACGGGACTCATCAATTCCGATGCGGCGACGCGCGCCAAAGCCCAAGAGGTCTTCACCGCGCCGCTCAAGGTCGCGCTCGACGGCTTGCGCGCCTCGCTGACGGCCGAGCCAATCACCGACATGACCCTCCCGCCCGACCTCACCGCACAGTGGCTCAAGCCCGACGGGCGCGCGCGCGTCGAGGTCTATCCGAAGGGCGATCCCAACGACAACGAGGTGCTGCGCCAATTCGCGCGCGCGGTGGAGGCCGTCGAGCCGAACGCGACCGGCGGGCCGATCTCGATCCTCGAATCCGGCCGCACCGTCATCCGCGCGTTCGCCGAGGCCGGCGGCTGGGCGCTCGGCTCGATCGCCCTGCTGCTGTGGGTGGTGCTGCGGCGGTTCACCGACGTGTTGCTGACGCTCATTCCGCTCGTGGTCGCGGGCCTGGTGACGCTCGAGCTCTGCGTGCTCTTCGGCATGCCGCTCAATTTCGCCAACATCATCGCGCTGCCGCTCCTGCTCGGCGTCGGCGTCGCATTCAAGATTTACTACATCACCGCCTGGCGGGCGGGCCAGACGAGCCTCCTGCAATCGAGCCTCACCCGCGCGGTAATCTTCAGCGCCATGACGACGGCGACCGCATTCGGTAGCCTGTGGCTGTCGAGCCACCCGGGCACTTCCAGCATGGGCAAGCTCATGGCGCTGTCGCTCGTGACCACGCTCGCGGCCGCGGTGCTGTTCCAGCCCGTGTTGATGGGGCCGCCGCGCGAGATTGGCGACTCGTGAACGCGGGCGTTGCGAAAATGCAGCGTGCGCCTGCGTCAAAATGTCAAAAAGCGGTATGGGGAGCCCGCCAGTAATTGCGCTTTATGCGACGTTTATGTAGCGTTTACGAGCCGCTTTGACGGGAAGCGGTGCCGCTTTGACGGAGGCGGCCAATAACAAAAGCGGGGGCGCGAAGCGTGACGTACGAGTGGGTGGATTTTGACCAAGCCGCAATTGCACAACGCTACGACCGCATCGCAGGACTGATCCCATTCTTCGAGTGGGTGCTGTTCCTGCCGTGGGGATTGCGCAGGGAGGCGGTCGAGCGTTTGGAGCTGCGGCGGGGTGACCGCGTGCTCGAGGTCGGATGCGGGACCGGCCGGAACTTTCCCTATCTGCGCGAAGCCGTCGGCGATGCCGGGCGCATTTATGGCGTCGATCTGTCGGCGGGCATGCTGCGCCACGCCGAGAGGCTGTGCGAGCGGCACGGCTGGAAGAATTTCAGCCTGATCGAGGCGGATGCGGTCGGCTTCAGCGCCGGCGAGCCGCTCGACGGCGTGCTGTTCAGCCTCTCCTGCAATACCATGCCGCATCATCTGGCGGTGCTGCGGCAGGCCTGGTCGCAGCTTCGCCCCGGCGGGCCTCTCATTATTATGGACGCCAAGCTCCCGCCCGGCCTCGGCGGGCGGCTCGTGTTGCCCTTCAGCCTTTGGCTGATGAAGCGCACCATGCTCGGAAACCCCTATGTGCGCCCCTGGGAGGATGTCCGCGAGCTCGCCGGCACCTTCGATTGGGAGGAGTTCCTGTTCGGCTCCTATTACATCTGTCGCGCGGTGAAGCCGTAGCCGACTCTGTAGGCCGCATAAGGGAGTTCACGCACCGTTTTCGACGGGCTATGGAGCGCCGCGTAATGCGGGATGCACTTTCCCGGATCGCGCTGCGCTCCATCCGGACTACCCTTTATCCGGATTACCCTTTATCCGGACTACCCTTTATCCGGACTAGCCTTTCGAGCGCGCATCGATTCCTCTAAGCTCCCTCCTGTAACGGAGCCGCACGCATGAACATCGCCGTCCGCATCGACGACCGCTTCGTCAAGGTCGATGGCCGCAGCATCCGCTATCTTGACCAAGGCACTGGCGTGGCGGCGATCCTGCTGCACGGAAGCTCGCTCGGCTCCTCGGCCGATGTGTTCCGTCGCAATCTGCACGCGCTCGGTGCCCAGGGCATCCGCGCGGTCGCGCTCGACCTGCCGGGCTTCGGCAAGAGCGATGGCGCGGACGGCATGAGCGGCGCCGAGCGCAAGAACCTCGTGCTGCGCTTCATGGATGCGCTCGGCCTCGAACGCGCGGCGCTGATCGGACATTCCTCGGCCGGCAGCACGGTGGTGAGCCTGGCGCTTGCGCACCCGCAGCGCATCACGCACGTGATGATCTTGGGCACCGGCAGCCTGCTGCCGCCCCTCGAGACCGCGGCGGGCGCAGTCGGCGGGCGCGGCGAGGCCGCGCAGGCGCGGCTCGAGGAGCGGATGGTGCGGCAGGAGCCGAGCCTCGAGGATACCCGCGCGCTGCTCGAGGCGAACCTGTTCCATCACGAACTGATCACGCCCGAGGAGCTCGAGCTGCGCCACCAGAGCAGCATCGGCCGCTGCTTCGAGGAGTTCGTGAAACGTCACGCGGCGCAGCGTGAAGGCGGCGGCAAGAGCAAGGAGAGTGTTCCTCTGTGGCAGCGCCTCATCGAGCTGAAAATGCCGCTGCTGCTCATCTACGGCCGCGAGGACCGCGCCCGCGCCTTCGAGCGCGCGACGCTTCTGCAGCAGCGCTACCCACAGCTCGACCTTCACTTCGCCGAAGGCTGCAAGCACCTGGTGCCATGGGACGCGGCCGATTTGTTCCATTCGCTCGCCGTGCCGTTTCTGAGGCGGTAGCTCAGCTCGATCCGCAATCAGCGGCCATCCCGAAACCTGGATCGCACCCGCATCGACCACGCACGACAGAATGAGAGCGTCGGCCCGGCGGATAGCCGAAGGCAGGCCTCCGTGGGTAGTGTCCTCTATGTGGAGCGTATCGACGCGACCGTGGAGGCCGACTAGGGTGAGCCGCCGCGCGTCGCGCCTAAAACAGATCGAAATATTCCCGCTGCTCCCACTCGCTGACCTCCGCCCGGCAGCGGGCGATCTCGAATTCCTTGATGCGCAGGTAGTAGTCGAGAAAGCGCGCCCCGAATGCGTCGGCGAAGCACGGGTCCTGGCGTAGCGCCACCAGCGCCTCCTCCAGGCTGCGCGGCAGGAACGCGGCCGCGGCTTCATAAGGCGTGTCCGCGCATGGGCCGGGTTCGAGCTTGCGGGCGATGCCGTCGAGGCCGCTGACGATCTGCGAAGCCACATAGAGATACGGATTGGCGGCGGGCTCGCCGATCCGGTTCTCGAGCCGCGTCGCCGGGTCGGCGGGTCCCCCGAGCGCGCGCACCATGACGCCGCGATTGTCGTGGCCCCAGGTGGCGCGGTCGGGCGCGAGCCCGTACGGGCGGTAGCGCTTGTAGCCGTTGAGGGTCGGCGTGGTGAAGGCGGTTGCGGCGCGCGCGTGCTCGAGGAGGCCGCCCAGATAGGCGCGGCCGAGCGGCGAGAGGCACTCCCCCGCGGCCCGCGGCATGAAGACATTGGCGCCGCAGCGGTCGGCGAGCGACTGATGCAGGTGCCAGCCACAGGGCAGCACGTTGGGCAGGCGCGGACGGCACATGAAGCTCGCGTGAAAACCCTGCCGCCGGCAGATCTGTTTCACGGCGCTGCGGAACAGCATCATTGTGTCAGCTGACGCGCGCCCGATCTGCGGATGGAAAGTGAACTCGCATTGGCTCGGCCCGAGCTCGACCTCGACCGAGCGCAGCGGCAGGCCAAGCGCCAGCACGTCGCGGCGCACGGTCTCGAGGATGGGCTCGATCTGATCGAAGCGGGTCTCGGTGAGGAACGCGTAGCCCTGCGAGATGAAGCTCACCTCGACTGGTGCGGGCGGCCAGGTCGCGTCCGCTGGCGCAAGGCGCGCATTGTCGAGCTTGAAGATATGCAGTTCGACCTCCAGGCCCGCCTTGAATTCGAAGCCCGCCGCGCCGAGTCGCGCCAGCACCTCGCCGCACAGATGACGCGTCGCGAACGGCACCGCGGAGCCGTCCGCGAAATAAAGATCGCACAATAGCCAGCCCGTTTTGGGCGCCCACGGCAGCACGCGAAAGCTCAAGGGGTCCGCGATCATCAGCAGATCGCAGCCGCCTTCCATCTGTGGCAGGCCGAAGCCGCCACCTGGGGTGAAGACCGGAAAGACCGTGTGGTGCGAGGTGTCCTTGGCGAGCAGCGTCGAGGTGATCGAGCAGCCCTCGCGCATGACCTGCGCGATGTCGCCCGCGATCACGGTCTTGCCGCGCAGGATGCCGTGCTGATCGGGAAACGACAGGCGCACCACCTCGAGAGCGCGCGCGGCGATCTCCTTCTCGACCGCGGCAGCCGCTGCCACCTGCGTGCTGCTGCGCAGCCCGTGCCGTTCGGCGAAATCCATGTCGCCCTCCGCCCCGCGAGGTTATTCGCCGGGACGCCGCCCGTCGAGATGTGCCAAGATTTCCACCCTCGCAACGGGAGAGACCCATGCCAAGAATTTGGTGGCTTTCCGCCGTGCTCGCCGCGATCGTGCCTCTGCTGACGCCGCACCCCGCCGCCGCCCAAAGCAGGCCGCAGTTCATCGCCTTCCCCGGCATCAGCAAAGGTGCGCTCTACCGTCCAGACTCGGGCCCCGCCCCGCATGTCGGCATCTTGGTGATGCACCGCACCGCGAACTATCTGGCGCACCGCGCCTGTACAGAATTGTCGCGCCGCGGTTTTCTCATGCTGTGCATGAACACCCGCTACGAGAACAACGAGGCGCTGGTCGACTTCGAGAAGCTGCCGCTCGACGTCAAGGCCGGGGTGAGTTTCCTGCGAGCGCAGGCGGGCATCAGCAAGGTCGTGCTGTTCGGCCACAGCGGCGGCGGACCACTGATGGCGTTCTATCAGGCGGCGGCCGAGCATGGGCCGGCCTATTGCCAGGGCGAGAGCAAGCTCGTCGAATGCGGCGATGACTTGGCCTCGCTGCCGCGCGCCGACGGCATCATCTTCGCCGACGCCCATCCGGGCAACTCCATCAACACGCTGCGCGGCCTCAACCCGGCGGTCGCCGACGAGCGCAATCCCCCGGATGCGCCGCTGCGGAGCGAGCTCGATCCCTTCGATCCCAGAAACGGCTTCAATCCGAGCGGGCCCTCGCATTATTCGGCCGAGTTCCAGGCGCGCTATTTCGCGGCGCAGGCCGAGCGCATGAACAAGCTGATCGACACCGCCCGCGACAAGCTCGAGCGCATCAAGCGCGGCGCCTACGCCTATCCGGACGACGACATCATCGTGATCCCGCGCGGCGGCAATCCGGGCGCGGGGCCCGGCGCGGCGGCGGCTTTGTTCGTCGCCGAGCCCGACATCGCCGCGGTCAACGCCACCGCGCGGCCGGAAAAGCTCCTGCGCAACGACGGCACGATCAGCGAGGAGATGATTCACAGCGTGTTCGTGGCCGATCCGCGCCTGGCGCGCGACAACCTGCGCTTCCGCAGCGGCACCAAGGTCTACACGCTGCGCTCGTTCTTGAGCACGCAGGCGATCCGCGCCAAGAACTCGATGGACGACATCGACTACTGTTCGAGCAACAACTCAACCGTCTGCGCCGTGCAGTCGATCTCGGTACCGGTGCTGTTCGCCGCCATGGGGGCGCACTATTTCATCCGCGACAACGA
>Ga0126381_100007396_pt1 | contig 12224 bp, 12 predicted proteins | sample PanSoiMetPlot_28_FD_96465 | JGI IMG/M metagenome (GOLD analysis project Ga0126381, IMG submission 96465) | Tropical forest soil microbial communities from Panama - MetaG Plot_28 | ecosystem: Environmental > Terrestrial > Soil > Tropical forest > Bulk soil | place: Panama | collected 2016-02-17
CTACTTGCACCATAGAAACGCAAGGTAATGGGGGCTAGGTCACGTAAGTAATAGGCAGCCTAGGGGAAAGTACACTGGCGGGCATGGAACCCCGGGGGGAGGCAGAACACCCGGGCAAAACAGCTAGTTGACGCCCCGTCGACCGCTAAAGTAAGGTTTCAGTAGTGGTTTTTGCGGAGGTTTCCCTATGTTTGACGGTCTATTACAGCCAACCCACCTGCTCATCATCTTCTTCATTGCCCTGCTCGTCTTTGGGCCAAGGAAGTTGCCGGAGCTGGGCAAGGGCATCGGTGAAGGGTTCCGCGCACTCAAAGAGGGCATGAAGGACAAGCCGGCTGACACGAATACTACTGCATCGGCCAGCACTCCAACCAGCAATGCCCCGGCGAGCAATACGACGGTAAAGAGCTAGTCGGCAGCTGTCGATCACCAGTTCGTCGGCTTCGTTACCGCAACCTGACTCAATTTCGCAAAGACTTGCGCAGTTGACGCGCGGCATCTAAGTCAATGAGGCATACTTCTTTGGAGGTATGATGGCGCATCAGGTAAGCGAATCCGGACGCAAGGACGTAGGAGCGAGCGAGCCAGCTAAGCCCGGCAAGACGCGTGAAGACGCGCTTCGCGACGAGGGCATGGACAAGACGCTCGCCGACAGTTTTCCCGCCAGCGATCCTCCGTCTTCCATCCCAGATCCAGAAGACGAGGAGGACGCAGCGTAATCCATCGCAACGCGATATACTTTCCAGTTCCGGTGCGCGATGGTTTTCACATTACTGGTTAACGGCGCGCAGTCCCGGGTAGATGCACCCGAGAACGAAAGTCTTCTCTATGTTCTGCGTGACCACCTCCAACTAACCGGCACCAAATACGGATGCGGCGAAGGCCAGTGCGGAGCCTGCACCGTCCTCCTCGACGGCACACCGGTTCGCTCTTGCAGGATTCAGGCGAGGGCGGTTGCCGGAAAGAAGATCACCACCATCGAAGGCCTCGAGCGCGGCGGCGAGCTCGATCCGGTGCAGCAGGCGTTCCTCGAAGCGGAAGCATTCCAGTGCGGCTACTGCACGCCGGGGATGATTCTTTCCGCCGCGGCGCTTCTCGATCACACACCGAATCCCACCCATGAACAAATCATTCAACACATGGACGGCAATATCTGCCGCTGTGGCACCTACCCCCGCATTGTAGAAGCGGTTGAAAGGGCTGCCGAGTTGAAACGGAAAACGAAACATGCGACGGGTTGATTCTGAACTTGCCCAGCAGGACAGCATTTCTCGCCTGCGGCACGATTTCGATCTCGACCGCCGGAATTTCTTCAAGCTGCTCGGCGGCGGCATGGTGGTAGGCATTGCCGCTCCGCACGCCCTGTCGCAGGAATCCGGTGCTCGCCGGCGCCGCGGCGACGATATGCCGAACACGCTCGACTCCTGGCTGCACATCGGCGAAGACGGTCAGGTGACGGTGTTCACGGGCAAGGTCGAAATGGGGCAAAACATCCGAACCTCGCTGGCTCAAGAGGTTGCCGAAGAACTGCGGGTACCGGTCGATACCGTGCACCTGCTGATGGGTGACACCGACCTGACCCCCTATGACATGGGCACCTTCGGCAGCCGCACCACCCCGCAGATGGGAACGCAACTGCGCAAAGTTGCCGCCAGCGCCCGAGAAGTTTTAATTCAAATGGCGGCGGAGCGATGGAATGGCACGGCTCGCGACCCGATCGCCGAGAACGGAAAAATTCGCGATCCGAAGACCGGGCGCACGATCACTTATGCCCAGCTGACGCACGGGCAGAAGTTGCTGAAGGTCGTTCTCGCTGATGCTCCGGTCACCCCCGCTGACCGTTGGAAGATCGCTGGGACTGCCGTCCCCAAAAAAGATGGACGCGATTTCGTGACCGGCGCGCACAAGTACACCTCGGACCTGATCCTGCCCGGCATGTTGCACGGCAAGGTGATCCGCCCGAGCGCGTTCCATGCGCGGCTGGTTTCCTGTGACACCTCTCCGGTGGAAAAAGTGCCCGGAGCCGTGGCAGTTCATGATGGAGATTTTGTGGCCGTCGCTGCGCCGGATAAAGCCGATGCCGAGCGCGCAGCATCGCTGGTCCGCGCGCAATGGGACGCGCCCGAGCAGCCCTCGGATCGCGAGCTGTTTCCCTACCTGAAGTCTCATCCGGTGGAGGCAACGGGATTCGAGGGCAACGAACAGTACGTGACCGGCTCGGTCGAGCAGGCCCGCACGCAGGCGGTGAAGGTTCTGGAGGGAACCTACACCGTCGCCTACATCGCGCACACGCCGCTCGAGCCGCGCGCAGCGGTCGCTGCGTGGAAAGATGGAAAGCTGACGGTCTGGACGGGCACGCAGCGCCCCTTCGCGGTTCGCGACGAATTGGCCGGCGCCTTTCATCTCCCCGAAGACAGCGTTCGTGTCATTGTTCCCGATACCGGCTCCGCATACGGCGGCAAGCACACAGGGGAATGCGCCGTCGAAGCCGCACGCCTCGCCAAAGCCGCCGGCAAGCCCGTGAAGCTGGTGTGGTCGCGCGCAGAAGAATTTACCTGGGCCTATTTCCGCCCGGCCGGAGTCATCGACGTAAAGAGCGGAGCAAAGGCCGATGGCACCCTGGTCTTCTGGGAATACGACAACTACAACTCCGGTCCAGCCGCGATGCATACGCCTTACGAGGTCCCAAACCAGCGCATCGCGTTTCATCCTGCGGACACTCCGCTTCGCCAAGGCTCCTACCGTTCGCTCGCCGCGGCCGCCAATCACTTCGCGCGCGAGTCGCACATGGACGAACTCTCACAGGCGCTCAACATCGACCCGCTAGAATTTCGCATGAAGAATCTGAAGGACGACCGCCTTCGCGCCGTGTACGAAGCTGCTGCGGACAAGTTTGGCTGGGGAAAAACGAAGAGTACCCCGACACGCGGTTTCGGCCTCGCGGGGGGATTCGAAAAAGGCGGTTACATTGCAACTTGCGCGGAAGTGGCCATTGATCGCGATGAAGTAGCTGTCGTTCGCGTGGTTCAGGCCTTTGATTGCGGCGCGGTGGTAAATCCCCAGGGGCTGAAGAATCAGATCAGCGGAGCGATTGTGCAGGGACTCGGCGGCGCGATGTTCGAGGCGATCCACTTTGATAACGGCAAGATCCTGAATCCGTATCTAGCCGACTACCGTGTACCCCGCTTCAGCGATGCTCCCCAGATCGAGGTCGTGTTGGTCGATCGTAAGGATCAGAAGTCCATGGGAGCAGGAGAGACTCCGCTGACCGGAATCGCGCCCGCCGTGGCGAATGCCATTTTCAATGCGTCTGGCATTCGCCTCCGCTCGATGCCACTGGTGCCGAACGGCATGAAAGCGTAAGGCACGGCTGAGTCTGAGCCAAGCCGCGGGGCCGGTTGGCCAGGGCTCGGTTTCAGGTAGCGGAGCTTTTGCTCCGCAGGCGGGTTCGATACCCGTTCCCAGACCAGGGTTTCTGAATTTGAGCACCGCCAGCGGTGCGCATGTTGTCTAAGTCGTAGAAACCAATATCACCAGGTGAGACATGAAGCGTAGTGTAAGTCTTTCCTTTCTCTTTCAGACTGTGGTTTTTCTTTTCTTGTTCTTTTCTAGCCTAGCCGCGGAAAACAACGACTCCGTTTTTTACGACTTTCACCAAGAGAGCCCCGGTAACATTCACAAGATCGCGGTCAGCGACTTGCCGAAGCCGTTCGCATCCAAGTCCGCGGTCAATCCTCCTGCGCAGGCTAAAAAACCCGCCGACGCGATGCCCCATTCGCTTCCCGGCTTTAAAGTGAACCTCTACGCCGGTGGTTTCGACGAGCCGAGGGAATTGCGTGCTGCACCCAATGGCGACGTCTTCTTGGCGGAGAGCAATAAAGGAGAAATCAAGGTTCTTCGCGGCATTTCGTCCGACGGCAAAGCCGAGCAGATCTCGACGTTTGCCACCGGCTTGCACCAGCCCTTCGGCATCGCCTTCTACCCTCCCGGCTCGAACCCAGAGTGGGTTTACGTCGGAGACACCGATTCCATCAAACGCTTTCCTTATCAAAATGGCGATCTGAAAGCACGTGCTGCAGCGCAAACCATCGTCGCCGAACTATTCCCCGGAGCCGAGGACGCGCGCGGCCACTGGACTCGCGACATCGCCTTTTCTCCTGACGGAAAGAAAATGTATGTGTCAGTCGGATCCGGTTCCAATGTCGACAATCCCGACACTCATCAATCGGAGTTTCATCGCGCGGACATCCTCGAATACAACCCCGATGGTTCCGGCCTGCGAGTGTTTGCCTTCGGAATCCGCAACCCGGTGGGTCTGGCTTTCGAGCCCAAGACCGGTCAGCTGTGGACCTCCGTCAACGAGCGCGACAATCTTGGCAATAACTTAGTTCCCGACTACACCACCCATGTGTCGGATGGCGGGTTCTATGGTTGGCCCTGGTACTACATGGGGGGAAATCAGGATCCGCGGCTGCCCGACAGCCACCCGGATTGGCGCGCGAAAATGATCACGCCAGACATCGTCATTCAGCCGCACAGCGCGCCTCTGGGATTCACCTTCTATAGCGGCACGCAGTTCCCCGCCAAATATCGCGGCGACGAGTTCCTCGCCCTGCACGGCTCCTGGAATCGCGAACCGCGCACCGGCTATGAGGTGGTTCGTGTTCCCCTTCATCAACAGGGCAAAGCAACCGGAGAATACGAGGATTTCCTCACCGGGTTCGTCACCTCCGCCGGCGAAGTCTGGGGCCGTCCGGTTGGCATTGCCGTCGCGAAAGACGGATCACTCCTGGTCAGCGACGATGGTTCGGACTCCGTCTGGCGGGTGTCGTACCAGGGCAAGTGAGGCGCCGATTCGGGGGCGCACATTCGCGCAACGGGTCGATGAAAACCTAGATCGCCGCACGCCTGGAGTGCGAGCAAGCACTACTCGCGAACGGCTTGAACGTTACCACGGTACAGCCCTCGAATGTGCTCGGCCCCTTTTTATGGCTGGCCATAGGTTCTGTTACCAGATCACGCGCGCGAAGGTCGGGCCCGTCGAAACCCCTTGACAGGGCGCGCGTTTTATCGGGCAAGCGCAAATTCTGACCGGCTGTGTGCCGGCGTGAACATCGCAAAACCCGCGCCCCGCGCTGGAATTACGAAAGCGCATGCACATGGGACATCTTCTTCCTCAGCGTCTTGGGTGAGATGTTGAGACGTCTTCAGAAAGCGGCAGGAGCATGTCCAAGCAGGATTATCTCGACGATGTCCATTCGCGGATTTTGCGCGTCACCGAAGATCTCCGTGCCATCCAGCGGGAACTGAACTGCGCCGCGATGCAGGCGCCGGGCGATCCCGAACTGATGGAAGCGCTGACGCAACTGCCGGAAATCGAATCGATCGAAGTCTTGAAATCGGCGCTCGATCAGATGCGCCATTTCCTCTGGTTCTATGTGCAGGTCATGACCAGCGACACTGAACCGGAAGAACATCCACGGTCGGTGGCAGCGCAATCTCCGCAAAGTGCGCGGCCGAAGGAACCCTCGTTCATCGAGAAATACAGCCAACTCACCGAGGCAACCCTGCTGCGTTATATCGCTGACGCCAAGAACCGCAAGCCGAATTAGGAACTGGCGAGAGTTCCCTTCGTAATCGTTGCGCGCACTTGGCCATCAGAACTCAGCACCAGCAAATCAGCGTCGGCCCCGGGCTCGATCCTTCCCTTCCTCGCCGCATTTACGACCATGGCGGGATTCAGGGTTGCCGCCCGCAGGGCCTGTCGAAGATCCCAACTGGAAAACTCCATGGCATTGCGCAGGGCGCGATCGAGCGTCAGAACGCTCCCGGCCAGCTTGCCATCGTGCAGGCATTTTCCATCCTTGACGTCGACTTCCAACGATCCCAGCCAATACTTGCCATCCGGCATGCCGGCGGCGGCGGTAGCGTCGGTGATCAGAACCGCGCGTTCTGGCCCCTTGGCTTGGAGAAAGAGACGGACCACCTCGGGATGGACGTGAATTCCGTCGGCGATGATGTCGGCGGTCAGCGCCGGGTTCGAGAGGACTTCCCCGAGAATTCCCGGGTCGCGATGATCCAGGGGCCGCATGGCGTTGAACGTGTGCGTCGCGTGCCTCGCCCCGGCCGCGACCCCCGCCCGCGCGGCCTTCAGATCGGCGTCAGAGTGCCCGATGCTGATCGACACGCCTCGTTTCGTTGCCTCGGCAATCACCTCCGCTGCGCCGTCGAGTTCTGGAGCGATCGTCATCACCCGGATGTGCCCGCGAGCGGCCTGCCAGAAGCGATCGAAATTCGCTAGCGTGGGCTCGAGCAGATTCTCGGGGGGATGTACGCCGCGACGGGCATGGCTAAGAAACGGACCTTCGAGGTGTATGCCCAGAGGCTGGGCCCGGTCGGAATGCTTGGTGGCGCCTTCAATGCCATCGGCCAACTGCTCGAGGGCACGACGAATTGTATCGATGGGTGCGGTAACGGTGGTCGGAAAGTAGCTGGTAACGCCGCGATGCGCAAGGAACTTCTCAATTCGGCTGCGTCCCTCGGCATCGGCCTGCATGACGTCATAACCAGCCGCTCCGTGGATATGAATGTCAACCAGCCCGGGAGTCAGGATGCCGTCATCAAAGTCGAGGCGCTTGGCAGCGGCTGGAATCTCGCCATGCGAGCGCGAATCGACGGTTACCACCACCCCGTCTTCGACCACCACCAGGGGTCGATCAATCTTTTCAAGCGGTGTGTAGAGGGCGCGCGCCGTCAGAACTAGCATGTCGTGAGTGGAGAAACAGTATAGCAACCGAATGCTCGATGGCAATCGCCGACGGTCGCCCCAGGGACTTCCCGGCTTGAGCTGCGATCACGGTCGGTTCTCTAGTCGCGCTTTGTATGCGTAAACGACAGCCAGCAGCGGCGGAGCCAGAAGCACGCCCCAAATCGGCCAGAGTATTCCGAGCACGATGGGCGCCAGGATCGATGCCCAGATCGGCACTTTCGCTGTCCGCTTCATGATGTAAGGCTGAAGCAGTAGCCCGTCCACCACCACAATCCCGGCATAGAGAATCAGCACGTAGACGGGATGCTGCCAGTCCCTCGAGGAAATTGCGGATGCAAGCAGGGGGCCGGGCAGTCCGAGAATTGGGCCGAGGTGGGGCACCACCTGCAGCGCCGCGGCCAGGAACGCCCACAGCGGCGCAAGCGGAACGTGCAAGAGATACAGGCCTGCAAGCCACAGAATGCCGACCGCGAGTGAATCCTGAAGTTGAGCGATCGCCCAGTTCTTGAGCGCGCCGCCCGTAAGTCGTAAATGCTCCCCGAAGTGTATAGCCCACTCCCGTTGCGACCGCACCCAACATAACTACATGGTAAACCCTAGATGGTTCCCGGATCGCCGCCACGAATTCCAGAATTCGCCCGATAGGCACCGCCGCGGCGAAACATCATCTAACCGCCAACCGCGACGGAAAGTGAAAGCGGAGCTTGAGGCAGTTACCGATGATTGATGCACAGTGGATCGAGTTTCTCGCCATCGCCACATTTCTGTACCTTCTTGTGATGCTGATCCGGTGAATCCTGACCGGCCCTTCTCCAGCTGCTGAAGCCTGCGGCTCCTGTTTTACTTCTCTTCCTCTCATCTGCGAAACTGTTTCCGGCGCAACCGGCGCATCCGGCAACTTCTTTTGACCTCGAACCACGAATATCTACCTGGGATGGTTGCGATTGCGCGCGAGGCTGGCGCGCTTCTGATCGAATATTTTGATCAGAACATCAAAATCGAATACAAGGGCGATGCCGATCTGGTCACCGCCGCGGACCGCAAATCGGAGGCGCTGATTCGAGAGCGCATTCGGGAACGCTGGCCGGGGCATGACGTGCTCGGCGAAGAAGGCGGCTTCCGGGACACGGGCAGCGAATACCGCTGGTATGTCGATCCGCTCGATGGCACCACAAATTTCGCGCATGGATTTCCCGTGTTTTGCGTCTCTCTGGGACTCGAGCATCGCCACCGGATGATCGCTGGCGTATGTTTCGACCCGACCCGCAACGAACTGTTTGCGGCCGAGCGCGGCGGTGGTGCGTACCTCAACGACAAGCCTATCCACGTCTCCAAAGTGGACAAGCTGGCTGAGTCTCTGGTTGCAACCGGGTTTCCCAGCCATAAAAGACACAAGAACCCGAATATCCACTTTTATCACCAGATCACCCTGCGCACCCACGGCGTGCGGCGGGCGGGATCGGCGGCTTTGGATCTGTGCTCGGTGGCCTGCGGGCGGCTCGACGGCTTCTGGGAATTCAACTTGAATCCATGGGACACGGCCGCCGGAGTGCTCATGGTGGAAGAGGCCGGTGGAAGGATCACAGATTTCCAAGGTAGCCCGTTCGAGATAGACAGCCGGGAGACGCTGGCCTCGAATGGACTAATCCACGACGCCCTCATCGACGAGTTCCAGCAGATCTTTGCGGGGCGCGATCTTGAGCCGCTGCCGGATCCGAGAGTATACGCGAGAAAGACGTAGTCGTCCCATCCTTGGCTGCGCTCAGGGTAGGCTGAGCACGACACTGCAGTTGCTGGCTGTTATTTCGTCAGCACCTTGAACGCATGCGTCCATGAGTTGCTGCGAAAACCCGGAATGCACCACAGCATACACAGGGGCTCAAGTGCACGTGCGGCCACGATGCTGCCGCAATCGAACGGTTCCCATCCGAACTGGCGGGTGATTTCGCCGACCTTTGCCTTGGCTTGTGCATCGTTGCCGCAGATGAACATCGTCGGCACACCCTGCTCGAAGTGCGGATTCACCATGCGTACGGCCCCAACACTATTGAAAGCCTTCACCACCTTCGCTTCGGGTAGCGCCTGCTGGATCTTCTCGCTCAGCGAATGATTTTGTTCCGTGAAGTATTCGAGAACTCCGTCGACGGGCGGCGCAGCGGTGGTCGGATTATTGGTATCGATGAGAGTCTTGCCGCGAAAATTCTGCGGACCGGCAAGCTGGATGACGTCTTCCACCGCGCGCGCCAGCACTGAGATGACCAACAATTCCCCAAACTGGGCGGCTTCGGAGAAAGTGCCGGTCTGGCCGCCCGGTGTTTTCGCCGCCCAGGAAGTCACGTCTTCGGCCTTGGGATCGCGCGTGCCCACAAATACCTGATGGCCGTGTTTGAGGAAACCAGCTGCGAGCGTCAACCCTACCACTCCCGATCCGAGCACTCCGACTTTCATGTTCAGCTCCTTTCGATTAGTACGGCTGACGAGTTGCTAGAGATCCGAGTCGTTTTCAGCTGGCTCCTGGCCCTCGCAACCAACCCCTTCTCTGCAGCGTAGAATAGAGGATGATGCGTGCAGGCCGGGGGATTCAGTGATTGAATCGCTTTTGCACCAGAAGATCGAAAAGCGGCCGCCGAGAGTGCGTCTTAGCGGACGCATTCTTTTCCTCACCGAAGATCCAGAATTCATCAAGCGGCAGCTTTCGGGCGAAGACCTGCCCTGGGACACGAAGAATCCTGAAAACAACCCCAAATTGCGCGACGACATCTCCACCGACGAGATCACGCCCGCCCACATCTGCTTTTTCTTTGACGAAACGCTGGGAGAATTTCCTTACACCGGTTTGAAGTGCGGCAACGAAACGCCTATCCAGCGCGGAGATATCAAAGGCGGCGGGTTTGTGGCCGCGGTCAGCGGCAAGCGACGCGGCAAAGGTTCCAGCCGGGAGCAGTCGCCGTATGCCGAACTGTGCGCCGGGATCAAGCTGGTCATCGCCGAGAACATCGAACGCATTTACAAGCAGAACTGCCAGAATCTGGGTGTGCTGACCTCGACCGATTTTTCCCTGATCGACAAAATTCGTACGGGTGAGGAGATTCCGTTATCCGTCTTCAGCTCTGGCGAGGACGGCATCACGCGACAGATCATCGAGTACGGCGGCCTTTTCCCATTCAATATCGCGCGCATGCAGGGGAAGGTATCCCTGCCGGCAATTGAGACGCCGCCTCGGCCGATGACGCTGGCGGAGAAGATTTTTGCGACGCACATGATTCCTGCGCCACCTCCGGCAGGCGCTGAGCATCGCCCGGTGGGACGGGCGAGGACGCCCGTCGCTCCCAATTCCGAGGATGGAGACGCGGGGGTTTCAGCCGTCCAACCCGGCGCCTCGGGATTCGCCCGCACCGATCTGCGCTTCAGCCATGAATATGTGACCCCCATGGCGGCGATCTTCTTCGATCAACTCGTGGGCCGCGACGCGCCGGTCAATGATCCAGAATCCATTCTCTTCTTCCGCGATCACCTGACCTTTCTCGATGAAGTTCTCTCCGAGCAAAAGCGCAAGATGGGTTTGCTGGATCTCGCGACTCAACTGAAGTTGAAGCAAGCTGAGTTCGCTCATCGTAAAGGGGTTCGCCTGCACGGCGAACTGACCGACCGCAAGGGAGCCGAAGGCATCTGCCACTCCGTGGTACTCGAGAGCTATGCGCTGCCTGGCGAGTTGATCGTGGGCTCGGATTCGCATACGCCGCATTCTGGGGCGATCGGATGCGTGGCCTTCGGCATTGGGACAACTGACGTTTTCAATTCCTGGATTACAAAAGATGTGCGGGTGAGGGTACCTGAATCGGTCAAAATTGTAATCCGCGGAAACAAGCGCCCGAACGTCACCGCTAAAGATTTCATCCTGAAGATCCTGAGTCTCGATTACGTCCGCAGTGGCAAAGCACTGGCCAAGGTGATTGAGTACGCAGGCAAGGCCATTGAGGATCTTAGCGTCGACGAGCGGGCCACCATGACCAATATGGCTGCCGAAATCGGCGGCTTCACCGGTATCGTGGCTCCGGACAAAAAAGCCGTCGACTTTCTCATGGAGCGGCGCGGCATGGAGCGGCACGAGGCCGAGCACATGATCGAGGGCCTCTTTAGCGATCCCGCTGCGCAATACGCGCACGTGATCGATCTCGACGCGGGCGAGATCACGCCCATGATTGCCACTCCCGGCGATCCCGGGAACGGCAAGTTTATCCGTGACCTCAACACGCCGATTCCTGTCGAGCTGGCCTACGGCGGCACCTGTACTGCCGGGAAGAACGAAGACATGGACATGTACGCCCAGGTGCTCGCGGACGCGCTACGACGGGGCAAGCGTGTCGCCGATTCGGTGCAGTTCTACATTCAATTCGGATCTCAGGAGACACGGGAATACTGCATTCGTCGGGGCTATCTCGACGTCTTCCAGCGCGCGGGTGCGCACGTAATTGAGCCGAGTTGTGGCGCCTGCATCAATGCGGGACCTGGCGTTTCCACGCGATCCGACCAGGTTGTGATCAGCGCGCAAAATCGCAACTTCCCCGGTCGCAGCGGCCCCGGACTGATGTACCTGGCGAGTCCGCTGACGGTCGCGGCCAGCGCGGTGGCGGGATATATCGTCGAATACGAACCCTCGGAGCAGCGGGAGCTGGTTTCGGCCTAGAAATCGCTGGTTTTTACCACCGAGCCACAGGCCACAGGGAAAGTGTCCCTCTGAGACGGTATGGTGGACTCGCGACTTTCATTCCGCCGAGGGAGGGGTTGCCATGATCGCTAGAGTTTGGCATGGATATACAACGCCCGCGCACGCCGATGCCTACGAGGCGATGCTCAAACCGGAGCTCCTTCCTGGCGTAAGCAAAGTCCAGGGCTACCGGGGCAGTTATCTGCTTCGGCGTCCGCTGGGCAGCGAAGTCGAGTTCATTACCATCATGCTGTGGGAATCGCTCGCTGCCATCAAAGCCGTTGCCGGGGAGGATTACGAGACTGCGGTAATTCCGGAACAACGGCGCCAACACCTCAGCCGCTACGATGCCAGATCCGCCCACTACGAGGTCGCCTCGGTGCACGGAATTCCCCTTTAATCCTGCTCGTCTGCCGTTCAAGGGATTGTTGTGCTCTCGCCCTCAATTCTTGCTAGAATTTACTGTTTCCCGTTATAACCAGCACGTTTCAGGAGAAACGCACTCATGGCCTACGTCATAGCAGAGCCGTGCATCGGCACCAAGGACAGCGCTTGCGTGGACGCATGCCCGGTCGATTGCATTCATCCCAAAAAAGACGACCCTGCGCACGGCAACGAAGAGATGCTCTACATCGATCCCGTGGAGTGCATCGACTGCGGCGCCTGCGTGCCCGTCTGCCCGGTGTCGGCAATCTTCGCGCTCGACGATCTGCCGGAGAAGTGGAAGAGCTTCGCCGAGCGGAACGC
>Ga0126381_100007397_pt1 | contig 12224 bp, 7 predicted proteins | sample PanSoiMetPlot_28_FD_96465 | JGI IMG/M metagenome (GOLD analysis project Ga0126381, IMG submission 96465) | Tropical forest soil microbial communities from Panama - MetaG Plot_28 | ecosystem: Environmental > Terrestrial > Soil > Tropical forest > Bulk soil | place: Panama | collected 2016-02-17
CATGAGTACAGCACGGTGCTCGTCGTATTCTTTCCCTGCGTGCTCCAGCGTTGACAGACCCACAAAATTCAATGGGAACGGGAAAGTCTCGAAGCAATCAGTCGGCGTGTATCGGAGGTCATCCTTCATCGAAGAGCCGAAGAAACGCGCCCACAGTTCATGAATTCGTGATTGAACAATGGAGAAAAATGCGTAAGTAGGATCGGCGAATATGTTCAGCGTGTGGGCAAATATTCGATCGGTCGGTTGGAAACTGAATGACAGGTAAGGCCCAACCTGAGTGCTCACTAAGACGCGCGGTAGGCATTTAATGGCTGTTTGGCCTTCAACATTTCGGCGTCCAAATTGCCACCAACGCTGACTGTATGCTCCCGCTTTGCCACGCCGTTCTGGTAGAACCTTTTGTTCGACAATGGAAAAAAGTTCTGGCCATTTGCGCGCATCCGCTTCTTCCATGTCTCCAAAGTCTATGACATAACGATGATGATGCTGCCGCGGGTCGCTGTTTATCTCTTCTCCTCCGATAAACGGGCGGATTATCTCTGCATTGCGGGGATTCGAGGCAATGAGATCCTTCATCTTCTTCAACGGCGTCAGCTTTGGGCTAGTATCGTCAAAGGTGAATCCCATCCCGAGCACATTTGTTCCAACGAACACCACTTTGTCACGTCCATGCAGTCGGTGAGGGTCATCGTCGCCACCAGCGTGAAATAAGAACGCTGTGATTTGATTCACGGGTCGGCCATCGATGAGGAATGGAGGGGTCAAGCTATCCTTCGCAATGTGAACAACGCTTACCACTACCGCTGCTTGGCCTGGCCACGGCACTCGCCTTCTAGCTTCAAAAATTGTTCCACGCTGTCGACGAATCCAAGTAAGGCCTCCCCGGCGGGTATCTCCCTGAGCGATTGTGTTTGTCGCGATAAGTCCGAACGTTCCATCGTCTCTTAGAAGGCGATATGCGCGCCGGAAAAAGTAAGCGACTAAGTCAGTTCGATCACCGGCCTCAGGAGCCCAAGAAGTCAGATAATCCAAATAAGCGGATGACAATCGCACGGAGATCAACATCCCACCCATAAAGGGAGGATTCCCTACGAAAGAGTCGAATCCGGGGTTCTCGCGGCCGAACACTTCTGGGAATTCAAGTTCCCAGTGGAATGGTCTGAGACGCCTATCGTTTACAAGTAAGTCTTCCAGTATCTTCGTCTCTTTCTCGAGATCCGAGAGATTTCCACGTGAGGCACTCAAGAAAAGCTGGCGATAATCCGCGCGCAGCCTTTCTCTTTCCTTTTCTCTGGCGGCGTTGAAGAATGCGCCAACAAGTAAATCGCCAGCTGCACGAACACTTTGGAGTGCTTGGTCCGCAAGGGCGAGCTTCTGCTGTTTAACAAGTGTGGCGGCGAGATTATCCTCGGTCATCTCGAGGATTTCCTTTCTGTACGTCGTAACCCGCTCGATCGCCTTCTCAAGTTGCTCCTGCCCGAACACCCGCTCATGGGGCCGTGACGTATCCCAGTGGAACTGAGCAATTTGGAGTCGGCCAAAGCCTACGAGAGAGTCCCCGTGCCGAAGTGCGTGGTCAAGAAAAGTGAAAGGGTGATCCTTTGCCAATGTCGCCAGCCAGAGTGAAAGCTTTGCGAGGTCGACGGCGAAAGGGTTAACGTCTACTCCATATAGGCATCGCTGCGCCACGAGACGGCGGGCATAAAGATTTGGGTCCTCATCGGCAGGAACTGTTGGCAATTCTTTGTGGAAATTCCAGGCCTCCACGAGCTTGTCGCCGAGGAAGCGACAGGCCTCTACCAGGAATGCCCCTGAACCCATCGCCGGATCGCAAACCTTGAGGTCAAGAATTTGTTGCGGTCTAGGATGCTCGCCGAGCTTTTTCAGAATTGGCTCAAGCGTCTTTCGCACAATCGGTTCGGTGAGTGAGCGAGGTGTGTAATCGGAGCCGGAACGACGTCGTTCATCGGTAGGTTGGAGAAACAACCCTCCCTTGGGCACAACGTAGGCTTTCGTTCCTGATATCTTCTTTCCCAAAGCGGCCAGCAAATCTTCGGTGGTCCTGGCTTTTTTGAGGTGTTCAAGTGATTGGCCGCTGAGCTCGCATCCAGCGGTTTCTCGAAGCCACTTGGGACGGTTATCGCTCTCGTTTCGGAGCAACTCATCGAGATTGATTACGACGTTGTCTGGGCGAAGTCCGACGCTTGGGCCGGATGCCACTTGAAGCTCGTAACCCATCATCGCCTCGTACACGGAGCCAATTTGCTCCACGTCGAGGGTTCGGTAGGAAAGGCGTTCGCCGTCGAGGAGAAGAAGATTCGAGAGAACACGATAAATGACGCCGTCCGAGACGTGCGGCGGCTTCAACATTTCTTCTGGCTGGCGATGGGAGCCGTAGGCACGGCCTTCGAGGAAAGAGTACGCATCCGGGTCAAAAAGCTTTCCATGGCGAGCCGGAAGGCGCATGGACGCGTGGGCGGCGCCGTCGTAAATCAATCGGAAGAGCGTGAGAAGCTGGGCCCACGCGCCATAACGCTGGTCCATGGTGTCTGGGAACCTCGCGTTGTCTTCTCGTAGTCGCTCAAAGAGCCCGGCGACCGAATAATGCTTTACGAACACGGGGTCGACGGGAAGCAAAGCACGGTCTTCGGCATACAAAATGAAAACCATCCTCATGAGGCTTGCGAGCAAGCCGCCGTATATGTGATTGGGGTCTCTCTGCAGCGGGTCCTTCAGCAAAGATCCCTGTGCTGCTTCATTTGCCGCCTGGAAGCCGCGGAGCAATTCATTCAACGCCGCTAAAACCTGGCCGGCAAGAGTCGTTGAGACTTCATTTTGGTATTTGCGGCTCTCCTGGAGGATGGCTGGAAGGCGCTGTGCCGTTGGCACAGCAAATAACCGGTCGGCGGATAAAAGCATGTGCAGCGCCGCTACGATAGGCCGGCCAGCAACTTCAGACATTGCCTGAACAGGGAAAGTAAGGAGCCCAGAGGACTCGCCGCACGGGGCATAGACCAGGCGGAGGTGGGTTCCATTGAAGAGCAATCCAATCGGAACGTCGGTTTCGCGGAGTAACCGTTCGAAACGAGCTTGTGGACTTGCATGCCACTGGTGCCCGTCACGCTTCTCTGCTGCGTCGAAATCCGCTCCGGTCTCGACAGTCTTTAGGACGAGGAGCCATTTCCCGGCATTGTCAGGATCGGGCACGGCATAGTCTGGCTTGAGAGTTTCGCCATACTCGGATAATCCGACATGAAGCGATTCAGGAATTTCCGCATTCGCACCGACAAGGTCAGTTATCTGCCAGCCTAAGAATTTGAGGCAAAAATCGCGGAGGTCAGGAATGACCGCTTGCTCTGCGCGGCGCCGGTCAGGACCGGCTGCTACTCTTTCCGTTTGGACGAGATCGATCAGGACCTGTTGTGTTGGGGCGATGTTTCTATTGACGTGCGCCTGCGCAGCACATAAAGCAGGGGGAGACACGACGAGTCCCTCAGGCTGAAGAAAACCAAGCCATTCTTGATGTGCACGATATTCAGGGTCAGTCGCCATGTTTTAACCGGAAATTGGCCAGAGGTAGACTAGGCCCACCGGCTCGATCCGCGTTGCTTTGACTACATAGGTGTCTCGGATTCGAGTGGGTTCGCGTTTTAGCTCCTCCTCGCTGAGCTTGAGACGTTTCTCCCAGTGACGGTGGTCCGCCTCTAATTGGCTGATCTCCATCGGGTCTTTGAAACTCAAGACAAGTTGGCGGTCGGTTTCAAATCTCTTGACCGCCTCAGCGATCCGCTTCCGCTGGGCTTGGATAATTTCAGTAAGATCCTGGGCTTCCTTCTCTCCTCGCGCTTTGAGTTTTTCGTTGGCCCGAGCTGCCAGGCGCTCAGCCCTGTGCTGCAAATAGTCCAGTAGTTCTCTCACATCGCGCTCGGCTGAATGTGCCAATCTGTGCTTCACTTGGTCTCGAACCTCGTGTAGACGTGCATCAGCGAGCGACTCCTCCAAGAGGCTGAGGGTCTTTTCCTCCGAATCTTCCGCATAAGGCTTAAGCGGTTCTTTTCTCGTTTCGGGTTCTGTCCAACGCGCAGTCACGGCTACCAATTCGTCGTGCAATCTGGCGGCGCGAGGACCGTACATCGACAATCGTCCGAGCAGAATAACGCGCGGGATTGCGTCTCGGGTCTGGCTCACACATGCCCTGGACAAATCATCGTGAACGAAACCTTGTGTGAGGAATCGGTTGAGGAGTCGCTGCGTGACGCGGTGTTCTAAGTGAAGATGGACGACATCGTCATCAAGGGTTCCAAGATTTTCAAAGACGACTGGTCGAAGTGGTGCCTCCTTCCGCCAATCCCAAATCTTTTGGTCCTTTTTGCGCGGCGAGCGAAGTGTATCTAGGGTGTCAACCCACGTGGGATCGGCCCCAGGTCTTCGGTCGAGGTCGGGGAATTTCCAGCGTTGGACTTTCGATTCATCGCCATTGCGACTGTCAACTTTCTTCAGGGGCTCCGAATCGAGTAATTCTAGTGAGCGGGAAATCGCTGATCGAAAATGATCCTCGCTCAATGACAGGCTCTGCTTGGACCTAGCTAGGATGTCTTGTAATTGCTCTAGTTGGCCGGACAACTCATTGCGGCGTCGCCTCACAGCCTCCAATTCTTCGTCAACTGATGCCTTCAGGTCTGGGCGCAGGTCTTCGGCTTGAATGTCGCGCGTTATTGAATCTATTTCCTCTCTCCGGATACCGAATTTGAGTCGCTTTTCAATAACTGGCGAAAGGCTTCCCAGCTCTCGTTGAATGGTTTCAGTTTTCTTTACGAGGACTTCGAGGACACGATCTTCGGGGCGTTGCTTGTAAACGAAGTAATAGCAACGAACTTCCGGTGCTCGCTGAAGCTTTCGGTCGATGCGGCCGTTTCGTTGTTCCATGCGGCTCGGATTCCAAGGCACATCGAAGTGAAAGAGGTCGGCACAGTGGTTTTGAAGATTGATGCCCTCGCGGGCAGCGTCCGTTGCGATCAGGATTCTCAGAGGATGTTTCTTTGGGTCAGTGTTGAATGCTCGTTTTACTTCTTCTCGGCTCTTTTCGTCCATGCCGCCATGAAAGGTTCCAATGCGGAGCTCGGCTCCGTCAGTATCGGCAATAGCGGAGCTCAACTGCTGTAGAAGGTAGCGCTTTGTATCCGCATATTCAGTGAAGATAATTACGCGTCGCTCATTCCAGCTCGCTGCGGCGCCCCTTGCCGCTCGTTTTCCTAGGGCCGGTAAGCCCGGACACATATTCTGGCGAATCCATTTTATGAACCAGTCGATGCGGGCATCTGGTAGGCCACGGGCTTGACCGGCTATTTCCTCCATTTGATCGAGCAGTGCCGTCTCTTTGAGAAGCTGCGCAGATTCGGCGACTCTTCCTTGGGCCGGCAACGTATGGATTGTCGCGGTTTCTAGCTGGGTTTCTTCCTCAGCTCTCACGTCATCCTCTGAGAGTTCCGCTCGCTCATCATCGGAGTCGGGAGGCGAGCCGAGGAGTGACAGGTCTTGTTCTGCCGGGACGTGGTCGGCAGAGGTCCTGCTCTCTGTGAGGCGCTTATCAAAAGCTCTTCGGTGTACACCGAGGGTAAGAGCAAAGGCTTCGACTGACGAAAGAAGTCGCTTTTGCAGCGAAGTAGTAACAAGCCCTGAGGCTATTTGAATGGATTTTGCTGCGTCTCTCAAGCGTGAGTCTCTGGCGTTTCGGTAGTCCGAAAGAAGACTTGACAGCTTTAGTTCAGCCGACTGCAGGGACAGTCCGTCGATGTCAACCTGGATGACCTTACGGACGGGGAAGTCCTCTCCAATTTCCCGGAGGTCATCCTTCAATCGTCGAACCATCACCTCGTCAAGGACTTTGGGATTCTTAGGAGGAACGCCTCTGCAGAACCGTTGTGGGTCGAGAATCTCAAGCAGCGCGGCAAAACTGTTTGAATGTCCGTTATGCGGTGTTGCACTGAGGAAGAGTCGGTGCTCAAAACGCCAGGCGATGTCTCGGATAATTCGAGTGAAAGCCGAATCGATCGCGTATCGGGCGCCGCTTGCCGGCGCTGCATTATGAGCTTCGTCGAGGATCAGGAGTGAGGACGGGGAAAACTCGGTGAGCCAATCTCGAAGTGGACCGGAATACGCCTCGTCTCGCAATAAAGCGTGAGAGATTACGAATCGCGAGTGTGTAGCCCACGGATTTACGCCGTATCCGCGCTCTCGGCGTCGGCTGAGAACGTAATCGCGGTCGAAGACGACGAAATTTAGGCCGAAGCGATTCTCGAGCTCATCTCTCCACTGGAGGACGACCGAAGGTGGGGACGCGACAACGACGGTCCGCACCTTTTGGCGCATGATCAGTTCGCGCAGGATCAACCCTGCTTCGATCGTCTTGCCAAGGCCAACATCGTCAGCTATGAATAGATTAGCTCTTGGAAGTTGAAGGGCCTTCCTCAAAGGTTCAAGTTGATATGCCTTGACTTGGATTCCGGCACGATAAGGGGCTTGGAAAAGACGCGGATTTGTGGAGGTGACGAGGTTCCACCTCAGGGTGTGAAGGTACGCGGAAAACTGTTTTGGCGGGTCGAACCCTTGCTTAGCGATATCCTTCCAGGAACTGGCTTCAATAATTTGCCTGTCAACTTCCTTTTCCCAGAGGACCTCCAGAGGTGCTCCCTGCGAATCGTCGTCAATGCAGGATAAGCGGACGAGAGTCTGGTCGGTGGGCGTCGGAGAGGGAGAGACCTCTTCGACGAGGTACTGCCGTGACCTGACCCTGACGAGGGTGCCCGGTTCAAGAACCATTGCTTGTGTCTCGTCCTCACCTTTTGGTTTACTGAACTGCCAGTCTACACGAACCTAAAGCCTATGCTGCAGAATTGATGTCACAATACTGCAGCCAAATGCTCGAAGTAATCAATGTTCCCTGGACAGGTAAATGATCAGGGGAGATGAAATGAAGTTAGAAAAACGGGAAGTCCCGAGGGACGTGAGAGTGAACGTTTGCCACGTACCCGTTGCGGAATCCAGCGGTTGAATCTCCGGTGTTATAGATGGAAAGCGCCGCGTCGAGGGCGGTGAAGCCCTCACCAATTTCGCGAGCGACCTCGGAGTACGCTGCCGTTAGAATCCTTGCCCCTAAGCGGAGATTTGTGCAAGGTTCGAAGAGTTGGTCTGCGCTTACTCGAAGGGATCGAGCGCTTTCGATGTTTACCTGCATCAAGCCGATGCTTACAGTAAAGTGATGGAGTTCGAGCCAGTGGAGCCATCGCCCGGCCTCAATCCGATTTCTGGGTTGCCTCGAAAGCATGATTTGTCCATTCGCGTAACCAGCCCGCTTTGCAGAAGCGCGCGGGCGATTGATGCTAATTGCGTTGGCGTTTAGACCCGATTCGGTTTGAGCAATTGCCAGGAGCGTGTCGGCTGGGACGTTGGGCGCGCAGCGTCCCGCCAGAGAGGTGAATTCAGCCGCGGTGAGACGAGGAGTTTGAGAATGTTGCTGCGCTGATGTTGGTAAGGCAAAGAGAAGGCATAGCCAGCCGAGTATTCCGAGTTTCATTCTATTTTCCTCAATCATCGGATGAGTGTCCTAACGCCGAGATCGTTGCGGGAATTGCGCTTCGTCGCGTACTACTCATTTACGGCCGACAGCATCGGCAACCGAAACAAGCGTGCCCAACTCGTCGCACTCGCACTTTGGATTTCCGGTATCGGCGTGCGTTTTGCCCAGTAGTCGTTGGCCACGGTTATGAGAACGGTCGGGTGCTCAAAGGCCGAAGAGAGAAAGGGCCATACCAAGAGTTGTTCGTAACAGATAAGAACCGCAGCACGCTGATTCTGGACTTGGATTGTGCCGGGGCCAAATAGATTGAGCGGGACGCCGTCATTAGTTAAAGGTTTCCACATCGCCAGGGGTACCGGAATTCTTTGGTAGTAGATGGCGTGGGCCTCTGCCTCCCGGCCCTTCGCAATGAGCACGTTGTAGTAGCGGTTGAGGCCCGTGAAGCGTCGTCCTTGTGCGCGTGGAAGCCCCGCACCGACGATGAGGGTTGCGTGCCGCACTGCAAGATTGTCTAGGGAATCGCGCCAGAAAGCTTCCGTTGCTTGGTTCCACTGGGTCACCACATGTTCCGGAAAGAGTAAAACTCGAGCGCTGGATTGCCTGACGGTCTCTTGAATTTGCTCATGGGCGTTGAATTCTGCGAGGAAATCGGGGCTCCCCTGGCCGGCGCCTCCGAATTCCGTGTTGAATGATTCCCAGCCCGCAGGGGGAGACGATGGTTGATAGAAGATGTTGGCAGTTAGCGCGACAATCGCTATCGAAACTGCTGTCCGCATAGGGAAGCGCGCGAACAAGGGAACGAGCGCCAAAGTAAAGATGAGGCCAAGCCAGGTAGTGCCGGGGAATAGGACGCCGGCAGAAAGAAGTGGTGAAGCCCAACCGATAATTCCGAGTGGAGGGAGGGCCGCGAAGAGGAACATTCCGCCTATGGCAAAGGGCAGTATTGTCCGGTTGTGGGTGAAGAGAAGCGCGGCGGGGAGGGCTAAGAGTGCTGCAGCGCCCAAACACAGGAGAATTCCCTCAAGCGCACTGGCCCGAGCACCGAAGAACGCCGTTGCGCCTGGTATTAGTGGCCAGCTTGACCCGAGGTAGTAGCCAAATAAGGTAACGTAGGCGTGAAGGTGCGATCGAGTATGAAACGCGAGCAGTGGCGCGAGGAGCGCTAGGGGGATGGTTACAAGATGTCCGCTCCACGCGACCGCCGCAGTTATTCCCGCAATCGCCGGCAGGAACGCACTATGGCTCAGGCACTTTTGTAGGAAACGTCCACAAGGGGCGTAGGCGTTCTTGAATGAGCGAGCTGGGGATGGGGCCGAAGTAGCGGCTATCGAAGCTCCAGCTGTTGAAGTCCGAAATAACCCAGATGCTTCCGGTCGGGACGATGTATTCACCGTTGGGCCATGGTTTGAGCGGTCGTCCGCGATGATCTTTGGTGTGGGCTGCACTGTTTGGGATGAGCTTGCCATTGACTCGAATGCCATTCGATGTGACCTCCACGCGATCGCCTGGAACGGCGGCGATTGGCTTCATCAGCGGTGAGCCTCCGTCAGAGCATGTTCCCCCTTGCGTACGGTAGCCCCGCTGGAGTGAAGTGGTTGCCGCGTCGCCTTCGGGGCAAAACTCCACGAGCTTTGCTGAGGGCTTTCGACTGACAATGTAGAGACCACGTTCGAGAGACGACGTGAGATTGATTCGGATTCCGAGAAGTCGAAACGTGGTGTAAACCAACAAGAATGGTGCACAAAGCAGGAGTGCCGCGCGAAAGGTACGGTGCCAGCGCTTCGGAATGTCAGATGGCCCACGGAACACTCTCCACAACTTGGTAGGCGTTGTCAGATTCATCGTTCAGAGACTCCGTTGATGGGAGGGTGGTTAGTGCTGGCGTTGCGCTCTCGTTCGAGGGACGCGCAACTCGGAAGAATTTATGAACAGTTACCTCATAAACGTAGCGCTTGTGTCCGTGTTGGTCCGTCATGGGCCGCTGGTCGAAGCTGCCTTCCACATAGACATTCGCCCCCTTATCGAGTTCCATCGCAAGCGTCGCAAGGTCGCCGTAAAACGCGAGGCCAAACCAGTTCGTGTGCTCAGCAGGTAGTTCATTACGCGACAAGCGATATGTTTGTCCCAGCCGCGCGTTGGCGACGGGTATCCCTGATGGCAGGGAGCGGAGCGTGGGTCGCGCTGCGAGATGTCCTGCCAAGTGAAAGCGGTTCTCCTGCATACTCATCGCTCCGCTTCGGTTCGTAGAGGCTCGACGAAGCCGCGGGTTGGTTGCGGGTCTTTTGATTTCGTGAAGACTGGTTCAACAGGAGCATCGGCATCTGCGTTTCGCTTTGCGGTGCCAGGCGCGGAACTTGATGGCCGTTGGGGCTGACGGAGAGCGTGGGGGACAAATGGGTCTTGCGGAGTCAGAGCACCATTTCGAATGCAATAGAACTGCTGCGGCGGCGGGATTTCTGCTCTAGACCTGAGAATCGGGTCGAAGAAATAGAGCATCTGTCGACCGTAGATTGGCTGATGTCCAGAGACGAAGATAAGCATGTCGCCGGGTGCGACGATTCGTTCGTTCTGGCCAGTGCCCTCCTTACGGGCGGGTTTAAGACGTAACACTTCATCCGGTGTCATGAGTGGGCGCTCAATTTCGACAACGCTTTGATTGAGATGGTCGGGAATGGGGGCCATGCGGGAGCCGGAGAATGTAAAAGACGCTTTCTTGATGGTTTGGACGCCCGTCATTTTGCTGAGTAGTTCGGCGGTTTCGTACTGGTTAGGAGCAAAAGCCACCCGGACTTGGCAGTTGCTGACGATGCTCTCGTTCGGACCGTACTCGTCAACAATTTGGCGGATGTCCTGGGTGATGAGGTAAGCCTTGAGCCCGAAGCCCGCCATATAGGAGAGGGCATCGGCGAAGATTTCCATTCGTTTGAGCGAGGGAAATTCGTCAATCAGGAAGAGCAACCGATGCTTATTGTGGAGTTGACGCGCGCCCTGGAAATCCAGTTTTTCGGTGAGCCGGTTGACGACCATCGTAAAAATGAGGCGCATAAGAGGACGTAGGCGAATCTTGTCGCTTGGTGGCACAACTAAGTAAAGCGAAACAGGGCGCTCGTGGTTTACCAGGTCTTGGATTGTGAAGTCGCTCGTAGCAGTGCATCGAGAGACCAGAGGATCGCTGTAAAGAGTGAGGGCCGTCTTCGCGGTGGAGAGCACACCCGAAAAATCTTTATCCTCTTTGTCTAGCATCTCCTGGACTTTTTCTTTCACCACAGGATGAGTTCGTGTTGGCTCTCCGGTTGGCAGCCGCCAATTCCGTTGGCCGTTTCTGTCGTGGGGATAGTTCAAAAGTTCTTCTAGGGTTTCGCGAAAGGTGATGCCAGGGCGCGTAAACACACCGGAGAGCTCGGTCAAGGAGGCGGAATGTGCGTATTCCGCCCTGGCGTAGCAAACATGAAGAATCATGCCGGTCGTGATTGAGACGGCGGCGTCCTGCCAGTAGCGCTCCTGCGGGCTATCCTCGCCAGTTCGAATGATCATGTTGGCGATGTTCTGAGCGTCTGACACGTCGCGATCGGTGAACAGTCGGATTTCCGCTAGGGGATTGAAGCGCGAAGAGTGTTCTGGCTCGACGGGAGAAAACTTGAAACAGACGTGTCCGGCGTGATGGCGGAAGCCGGAGGTTTTTCCCCAGTTCTCCCCTTTGATGTCATAAACAACGGCGCTCTCGGGCCACGCAAGCAAGCTCGGGATAACGAATCCGGCTCCTTTGCCGCTGCGAGTTGGCGCGAAGGCCAGGATGTGCTCGGGACCGTCGTGTTTCAGGTAATGGAGGCGATTGGCAGAGTGGTCATACCAGCCGCCGACGTAAACTCCGGGTTTGCTCTTGAAAAGCGGAGTGTCGTCGATGTCCTCCTTCGTAGCCCACCGAGCAGAACCGTGCAGGTCGTCGGTATTCTTTGAAAGCGCTTTGGTGTGCGCAAGGTTGACGAAGAAAAACAGGGTGCCTGAGGCGAATGCCCCGCCCACGATGATTCCGCACGAAAGGAGCAAGGGAAGCTTCACCGCTATTTCCGACGAGTTGCCGAAACGAAGTAGCCAGATGAGCCATTTGTAAGGAGCATAGAAATGGAAGCTGCCTACGTCCAACAGCGTCGCTCCGAGAGCGCCTTGATAGTCGAAATGATGGGCGACGTATTGGGTGGCGAGCGCGTTCGTGAGGACCAGCCCCAGGAAACCGAAGATGCTGGGCGGCCAGTAGTAGCCCCCGATGTATCCGGGGTCTCGCGGCTTCCGGTATGCGATGTTCGACTTCAACGGGTGAGCTCCTTGGAGTGACTCCTTGCTCGAACCCCCTGGACGTGACCCAGACCACCGCTGTAGCTGATGCGGACGTGGCCGCCGATTCGGGGCAAAGTGTCTAGGTCATCCTTTTGGTGAATGACGGCGGATTGCGGAGTAATTCGCTGGATGATGTCGCGAGCCGTTTCGGCGATGACGGTCCCGCGATAGACGCCGCTATCGGTCAGCGCTCGGTCGATCTTTCCTTCGCCGCCGAGTTCCTTTAGAACCAATTCAAGCTGTTGAGGTAGTTCGGCGCCGCCCAAGAGCTTGCGGACATCGGTCCCCGTCACTTTGTCATGCACTTCAA